>Ga0114971_10003608_pt1 | contig 10492 bp, 12 predicted proteins | sample M_140625_MF_Meta_FD_87320 | JGI IMG/M metagenome (GOLD analysis project Ga0114971, IMG submission 87320) | Freshwater microbial communities from Lake Montjoie, Canada to study carbon cycling - M_140625_MF_MetaG | ecosystem: Environmental > Aquatic > Freshwater > Lake | place: Lake Montjoie...
AGAACCGACAATCTCGTCATCGGTCATCGTGCCAGCACTGACATCACGGGCAACCTGATTACGAATAGCTTCAGCCGCTGATGCACGCGAGACGTAGACACTTTCACCGTCACAAGTTGGGCACGCAATGTGTTTCGTAATTGAATCAATTCGGTCAGACTGCGTCAGAGGACCATTATCACGAGTGGTTCCCACAGTAAGTAGGGCAACCACGATCAAGCCCATCAGCATCCATACGGGCCATGACTTCAGATATTTCATTGTCCACCTGCGAACTGAGTCTTCAACTCATCGAGACGAGAAGTGAGAAAACCTTTAGTCAACGCGCCCATGATGCGTAGGCGAACAAAACCGTTTGGGTCAATAACCCATGACTCAGGAACCTTTGCGACGCCAAAGGCAACAGAAATAGCACCATCGTCATCTTTAACGACTGGCCAGTCTCCCCCATTCGTTTCAAAGAACGCCCGAACTGCACCGTCGGAATCATCGTTAACAACGGTGTACAACTCAACAGCATTGTCTGATGACTTTTGTTCCTGTGCAAAATCAACTAATAACGGATGTTCTTGTCGACACGGAACGCAAGTGGAGTTGAAGAAGTTCAACACCACCCAACTGCCTTTGCGACGCGACAAATCAAATGTTCCGCCACCAATGGTGGTTGATTTCACGATTGGAGCTGGCTGTCCCAATAAGGGCGAGGATGCCGACTCAGAATCACCCGGCTTTGCCATCGCAAGTACTGCGAGAAACGCAAGCAGCAGAACGCCTGCAGCGCCAGCGATGTACCGAATGCTTTTCCCGCGATTCACGCATCGACCCCGCTAGGAACCGGAGCAGACGTTGCATCAGTTGGCTTACGTCGGCGGCCCGGGAATGCGGACAACAATGTGCCGATGCCCATGAGGCCACCGCCAATCCACAACCACATCACCATCGGCTTAATAAATACTTTAATTTTCACCGATTTACTTGACACTTTGATGGGTGGCTCAACAGTCAAATAGATGTCATTTACAAACGATGACTTCACAGACGGCGTACCAATGTTTGTTCCCATTGATTTAAATTTCGTAATGGCTGGCGTATAACTCTTGCCACCATCGACACGAACAACAGCAGCAACCACGGTGCTGCGGTCATCAGATTCAGTTTTAAACCCGGTGAGTTCAAAAGTGTGACCGTTAAATGTGGCTACAACTCCCTGCTCTAACAACATCTCTTGGCTGTGTGTGTAACTGTTCGAAGCAGCTAACGCGACGGCGATCAAGATGACTCCGATGTGCACCACCATGCCTCCATTGGCGCGGCCCACTAATCCGCGCAAACCTTGGCGCCGTGTTGCAAGAACCAACTGACGCAGTGCTGCACCACCAGCAAATCCTCCGAGCGTAAATGTCAACAACGGAGCAAATCCGGTTCCACCAACACCGACACTGAACGCGAGCGCAGCAATTCCGCCCCACGCTGGCCAGAACAAACGGTTCGACAACAGTTCTCCAGATGCCTTGCGCCATGGCAACACCGGTGCGATGCACATAAGAAATAGCAAGGTGAGCCCAACGGGCACGGCCAACTTGTCGAAGAAAGGTTCGCCAACCACTAACTGACGATTCTGAAGCGCCTCAATGATCAACGGAAACACAGTTCCAAGGAGAACAACGAAAGCAAACACACTAAAGATCACATTGTTTGCGAGGAATGCACCTTCGCGTGACAATGGCGAATCAATGGTTCCGGGCGAATGGAGTTTTTCTCCGCGCCACCCGATTAGAGCAACAGACACAACCACGATGATTGCAAAGAAGGTCAACAGGTACGGCCCGATATTCGACTCACTAAATGCGTGCACACTGTTCAGCACGCCTGAACGTGTGAGGAATGTACCGAGGATTGTGAGACTGAAAGTAGACACGAGAAGTGACAAGTTCCATACACGCAACATTCCGCGACGCTCTTGCACCAATACAGAGTGAATGTATGCAGTTCCTGTGAGCCACGGAATGAACGAAGCATTCTCAACTGGGTCCCATGCCCACACGCCACTCCAGCCCAACACTTCATAGCTCCACCACGAACCAAGGATGATGCCAAGCGTCAAGAAGCCCCACGAGAACAATGCCCAGCGGCGCGTCTCGACAAGCCAACCTTCACCAACACGACCAGTAATCAATGCACCAATTGCAAATGCAAATGGCACTGTCATGCCGACATACCCGAGATACAAAATTGGTGGGTGAAACACCACCAGAATGTGGTTCTGCAACAGTGGGTTTGGTCCTGGCCCGTCAAGCACTCCGGCTGCACCAGCAGCAAATGGGTTCGCTGGTCCCAATGTCAAGATGAAGAAGAAGATGCCCACGAAAAACATGGTGGCAACAGCCCAACCCACCATGGGGTCTGCGATGCGAGTGCGGTATTTGAATACGATGCCGGCTGTTAGGCACGTAAGGACAAGTAGCCACAACAAAATGGAACCTTCAAGTGCGCTCCATACCGCTGTGAAGTTATACAACGCTGGCGTACTCTTCGAGCCCACTTTTTGAATATACGCAAGCGAGAAATCACGCGTGATCATTGCCCATTCCATCGCTGCAAAGGCAGAGATGGCAGCGACACACGACATAGTCGCAAAACGAGGAACAAGACGCAGAACTTTTTCGTCTTCGTTACGCGTGCCCATGACGGCAGCTATCAGTCCGAAGAATGCACCAATCAGCCCAACGAGTAGAGCTGCACGTCCGAGCGGGCCAGCTAGCCCTTCAACACCGAGCATGCTGCTGCCTCTTTATTTGATGCGTCCATTCGCTTTGCGTTCTTCTGAACATACTGATTTGAGTGTTTTACTTCGATGCGATCACTCTCAAACACACCATTCACAATTCGTCCATGTGCGATAACCGGAATACATTCTTGAAAAACGCCACCAGGGTCTCCCGAATATGCAACCTTCAAAGTCTTCTTATTGAAATCAAGAGTAAACGTGGTCCCACCATCTGCTTGTTTCACAGAATTCTGCTCGACAACACCTTGAACACGCATGCGGCGTTCACCACTGCAACCACTGCGCACACCAACTTCATCAACATTGCAGTAATAGTCAATAGCGCTTGTTAGAAATTGCGTAACCACAACACCACCGCCCAACAGGGCGCCAACAACAACCAAAATAGGCAACCAACGACGTTTGCGAATTGGAGGTTCGGCACCAGGCTCGGTGGCAGTACGTGGTGTTAGGTCCACGGCATTTCCTCGCGTGTTGCATGCTTAGCTAATTCACGTCCGCGACGTATAACCCACACGGCATACACAGCAACTGAAACAGCAGTAATGCCCCAGCTACCAAAAATGAATGATGCATGTTTCATGATTACTACGCTCCTGCTTCATTACGTCGCGCAGTAATGGCTACATCAAGACCGCGATCAGAAAATGCATCTTCCAACATCATTGTGCGCTGGCGATGAAGGACTAGCCACACAAACAACAATGTGAAAGCAACAAGGCCGAGGAACAATGAGAACAGCATCAAGCCATCTAATTCAACTTTTGCATTGGGGTTTGCTACGGAGGCATCCTGATGCAATGAGCGCCACAATGTGACACTGAAATGTACAAGTGGTATTTCCAAAATTGCTAACAAGGCAAGCACTGACGAACGGCGTGCACGCTGACGATGCGTGCCACCCAATTGCCGCACTGCCAGATACCCGACATACGTGATGAACAAGAACGCGGTGCTAGTAAGACGTGCATCCCATACCCAGTAGGTGCCCCACGTGAGCCTGCCCCACATGCTTCCGGTCACCAATGACACCGCGACAAACAAAACACCAATTTCACCTGAGGCGCCGGCGACACGATCCCATGCAAGAGATCTGTTCTTGCCTGACAAATAAATTGCAGAACACAAACCTGTTAATCCGAACGCAATGTATGCAGTCCAAATTGAGGGAACATGGATGTACATCATTCGCACTGTGCTTCCTTGCACTACGTCTTCAGCAGAAAACCAGAGTCCACATAACGCAAGCGCCGCAAGCATAAGGATGACAAGGACTCCGAGCCGCCGCGTTGCAGAAGTTCCGGTGCCTGACTGTCCGGCCATGTTCACATCCACTTCACTAAGTCTGACCGCCAGAAGGCGATGGGGAAAATCGGGACCTATTCGTCGACCAGAGGACCAAAGGCAACGGTTCCGACAGCGCTAAACAGAACCGCAAAGACCAAAAGGAGGCCAATCCATGGCCACCCTTCAGACACTGTGGTGCCACCGCTACCAAATGCCGCCTCGGTCGCCCGTGTGGCGCCGATCAGGACAGGTGCTACTACCGGCAACAACAGAAGCGGAAGAAGCGTCTCCCGACCCCGTGCGCCTGCAGCAAGACCTCCGTACAGAGTACCCACGCTTCCGAGCCCAATGGTGGCCACCACAAGGGTGACTATTGCCTCACAGAAACCCACCATCGTCATTTCGACGCCGTACAGCACGACAGCAGTTGCCACAAGCATGAGTTCCAAAACAAACAACTGCACCATCAATGCAATTGCTTTCCCCACAAAAATTGTGCCCATGTCAACGCCTGCAACACGCAATGCATCAAGTGCGCCATCGGCAGATTCAACCGTGAATGATCGTTGAATAACTACAAGCATGCTGAACAAAGTTGCTAACCACACGAGACCTGGAGCAACACGTTGAAGAATGCCGTCGTTATCAAGTGCGAATGCAAATAGAACCATCACGATGGCCGCAAACGGTGCTACTTGATTCACCAAGATGCGACTATTCCATTCAATGGTGAGATCTTTGCGTGCAACAGCAATTGCAATGCGGCGCTTGTTGATAGTGGTGTTGTTCATGCTGCCCCGCCCCCATCAATAGTGACGGTGCGAGTTGCTAAACCAAGCGCTCGATCACGTTCATGACTTGCAAGAACAACAGTTGCTCCAGAAGAAACCGCCGAACGCAATAATGCGTCTAACTCGTCACGACCTGCGGCATCTAAACCAGCATGTGGTTCGTCAAGTAACCAAATTTCTGCACGTCGCACAATCAGACTTGCCAACGCACATCGGCGTCGTTGCCCAGCAGATAATTGCGAAGCCCTCACTCCCGCAAGTCGGCCATCAATTCGCATTGTTGCCATCGCTGCAGAAACCTCTGATTCCGTAGCCGCAACCGTTGATGCCCAAAACTGCAAGTTCTGCATCACGGTGAGGTCAAGGTACAAACCATTTGCATGACCAAGCAAACCGACGCGTGAACGAATGGCTTCTCTATCCGTCGCAAGATCTATTCCGAGAACATGCCCAGACCCGCGCTCTATTGGCATCAGCCCAGCACACACTCGCAATAGCGATGTTTTGCCCGCGCCATTTGGTCCCTGCAACAACACAATTTCTCCGCGTTGCACCGAAAGATCAACGCCAGCCAATGCAGGAAATTGACCAAGGACAGCGACAACACCTGAGAGTTCAATAACGGTGTCCATGCCGTAGCCACGCTAGTGACCTGTTGCCATCACTACCAACGCCACTACAGTCGCCAACATGGCAAAGGACACGATCGCATCACCAGGGCGCATCTCTCGCCTTATTGATTTTCTTGGCCGCACCATGATTGTGGCGGGTTTATTGCTCTTGTCCTTTGTGGCGTACCAATTGTGGGGTACCGGAATCGCTGAAGGGCGTTCCCAAAACGCAATGTCCACACAATTTGCAAAACCGCAGCCAATCCAACCTGTCACACCTGAGCCGATCCAGCCGAAATTGGGTGATGTGGTTGGACGAATCACCATTCCATCCATTGGAGTTTCCAAATATGTAGTTGCAGGTGTGCGACTCAAAGATTTGGAACGAGGCCCCGGACTCTTTCCTGGGTCTCCTATGCCGGGGCAAAAAGGAAACGTTGCCATCGCCGGGCACCGCACAACATTTGGTGCGCCATTCAGTCGCATCGACGAACTTCACGGCAATGAAAAGATAAATCTTGAATCCAAAGATGGCACTTTCACCTACAGGGTCAACGGTGAACCAAAAATAGTTTCGGCCACAGATACTGCAGTTGCAACAACTACAAATCCTGATATCGCAATAATCACTTTGGTGTCGTGTTACCCCAAGTGGACTTCCACAAAACGCATCATCGTGGTGGCCACTCTTGAAACCACGGAGACGCCGCCGCCCGCAACACCACTGGTGACTACTGAAACAATTGTGCAGAAACCTGCAGACGGTTGGTTTCACGACCCCACTGCTTGGCCCAGCGTGCTGTTCTTCGGATTTGCCCTTATTGCAATCCGAATTATTGCTGCAATCATGGCGCGCCGTGGCCGTCAGAAAATCTTTGTGTATTTGATAGCAGGGGGCGTCTTTATTCCCACGCTGTACTTGTTCTTTGGCGCACTGACGCGACTCTTGCCAGCAAATCTGTAGACGCAGGGGCATCAGGGCCTAAATCCCCTACCATCATTGGTATGTCACACACCGAATCAAACAACGATCCTGTTCGTTCACGTCGGCAAACAATCTCTCGAATCAACGATGCAGCTAATCGACTTGGCTATTTGTTGTGGGCCATTGCGATGGTGTGTTTTGTCACCGCATTCGTCATCGGATTCAAAGGAATTCTTGTGAACTTGGTTACTGCGTGCATCATTGCTGGTTCCGTCTTGCTAGCCCCATCAATCATCATTGGATACGCAGTGAAAGCTGCGGAGCGTGATGATCTTGAACATGGTCGATAGAACCCACTCATGACTTCTGTATCGATTGATCGTCGCAGACAAATTCTTGATACTGCACTCACTTCGTTTTCTGTTGCGGGCTACCACAACACATCTATGAACGACATTGCTGAAGCTTTGTCAATGACAAAGCCAGTGGTGTACCAATACTTCGATTCAAAACGTGCTTTGTATCTTGAGCTATTGCGATTTGTAGGAGATGATCTTGTCACCACTGTCACGGCATCTGTAGCTGGTGCAAGTAATCCGCATGATCAAGCCGAACAAGGAATGATCGCCTACTTCACATGGGTAGCGAACAACAAGGAAGCGTTCGCTCTGTTGTTCGAAAGTTCAGCACGAGTTGATGCTGAATTCACTGACATCGTTAGTGAATTTGAAGATGCAGCAGCACGAGCTATTGCCCCGTTTATTAATGCGAACATCTCTGTAGATGACCAAGTGACTTTTGCCATTGGATTAGTAGGAATGGCTGAAACTGTTAGTCGGCAGGTGCTTCGACATGGACGCGACTTTGATCCTGTCGCTCTTGGTCGCGCAGTTGCTGCACTTGCCTGGGGTGGACTTCGTTTGATAGGTCAACCAAACATTCACTAAAAACAGACAGGAAGGTACACCTGTCCGTTCGTGGGTACAATGAGCAAATGGCAGTACCAGGCGAACATCATCCAGCTTTCGAAGAATATTGCGAAACCATTTTTGAATTGCGTGAAGATGACCTTGATGTCATTCAGGCTCGCATAGCTGATCGTTTGAGAGTTTCTCGTCCATCAGTGTCAGAAATGATCAAACGTATGTCCGATGAATCCCTCATCGAAGTTGCTGGCGGAAAAATCACCCTCACAGTTACTGGTGAAGAACTTGCAGTGCGGGTTGTACGTCGTCACCGCATTGCTGAACGATTCATCACCGACATTCTTGGCCTGTCATGGTCTCTTGCACATCGCGAAGCTGGTCGATGGGAACACGTCATGTCGCACGAAGTGGAAACCGCAATGAGCCGTTTGCTCGGCGAGCCCACCACCTGCCCACACGGCAATCCAATTCCTGGTAGCGGATACGAACCTCCAACAGCTATGAAACTCTCAGAGCTTTCCTCTGGTCAAGAATTCACCGTTTCTCGCATCCCTGAAGAACTTGAGTTCACTCCAGGCATGTTGGAATTCCTAGAGACTTCACACTTGGTTCCGGGGTCTCACGGCACAGTGCAAGTCGGCGCAGAAGCTGGAGACATGACTGTCTTAGTTGATGGCACTTCTGTCACGGTGGATTCCTTTGCCACCGTGCGCATACTTGTGACTATCTAATTCCCTCACCATCGGAGCTTCTCGATGACGAAAATCAAACGCCTGTTCAGTGTTTTTCTCTGCGCTGTCGCACTCACATCATGTGCGACCACCATTAACGGCAGCACCGAATCAACGGTTGCTCTGGTTACAACAACCACCATTCCCGTGGCGCCAACTGGGTCGATCGTTTCCCTACTTCAACAACTGCTCCCCGTTGCAGATGGTCTCGGACAAGCCGTAGTTGATGGAGACTCAAAGACATCCAAAGCAAAAATTGCTCAAGCCGACGCAATCTTGCTGGCCATAGAGCCATTAATTCGTGAGACGAAGATCGATGTTCTTGAAAGCGTGCAACGAGTCGTTGGGCTAATTCATTCTGCTGCTGAAAGAAAACGTCCAGCAGATGCAGACAAAGCACTTCGATTTATTCCGCTCATCATTGATGCGGTTACACCACTGCTGAACTTGTAGCAATTACAACATTGCGTCAGGCAATGGCATGCGATGAACCACTGTCAGACTGCGTGTTGAACGCGTCAGCGTTACATAGAGCAGACGCAAACCCTGAGCATCGTCAGCCACAATTGCAGATGGTTCGACCACGATGACGTCATCAAGTTCTAGTCCCTTTGCTAACGAGGCTGGAACAATAGAAAGGTTCTCATCTAGACCGGCAGCTTGAGCACGTCCATGAGGAACGGATGCAGCATCTAAAGCAGCCGACATCTGATCAACCATGTCATCAGGGCAAATAATGGCGGTTCTGCCTCCGCCTGTTTGCTGCAAGAGAACGCGGGCACGAGCAACGACCGCTTGGTGTAGAGCTTCAACAGACTCGACCGCAGTGATGACTGGAACTTCATCGCCATCACGCACACTTCGTGGCGCACGAAGTCCCGGAGTTGCAGCATGCATCACCTTGTCAGCCAATTCCATGATTTGGGCTGGAATACGATAACCAACCGACAATCCAACAATGCGTGGTGTTTTGCGTGATGGAAGATGCTCAAGAACATCTTTCCAATCGTTTGGCGCAAGTGGCCCTGTTGCCTGGGCAATGTCGCCTACAACTGTCATGGAGCCACTGAGCGAACGACGCGTAACCATACGCAACTGCATCGGCGTGAGATCTTGCACTTCGTCAACCACAATGTGTCCAAACGTACGAATCTCGTCAGTCTCATCAACTTTGCCGCTCTTACGTGGACGGGGCCCCAGCAAGAATCGAGCTTCATCAAGAAGTGCAGCATCAGCATTGCTCCAACGCACTTCTTCCAATGAATCAGAACGTTCGCGATACAGCGCTAGGTAATCAGCTTCAGGCAAGATGCCATTCGCAGCCAACTTAAGCAATGCCTTTGAACCAAACAAATCATGCAGCAACTGAGCTGGCGTTAGCACTGGCCACATGCGCTCTAACACTGCCCGAATTTCTGGTGTACCGGTTAGCGCATCGCGAATATCTTCTGCATCAGCACCACTTCGGAAACTTGCAGCCAAGGCTGCCCACACTTCGTTCTCTACATAACGTCGTGCTTGATTATGGCGGTGGTAACGACGGCGTGCAGCTTTAATGATTTGCACTGATTCCTCAGCGCGTAAACGTACGAATCCGACGCCGTACGGCAACTGCACATCTTCACGCAGTGGGCGTTCACGATCTGAAATTGCCTTATCAATAACCTTTGCAATACGTTTGTTGCCCTTGACTCGCGCCACGTTCGACGATTCACGCAATCCGAACTGCACATCAGGAATAAGGTCTGCCAATATGACCTGCTGTACACCTGCTTCACCAAGTGACGGCAACACGCGTTCGATGTAGCGCAAGAACACTCTGTTTGGCCCAATAACCAATACGCCTTGGTCTTCTAAGGGGAAACGATGTGTGTACAACAAATAGGCAGCACGGTGAAGCGCAACAACGGTCTTGCCTGTTCCGGGGCCACCTTGCACCACAAGCACGCCAGCTTGCGGCGAGCGAATGATTTCATCTTGTTCGGCCTGAATGGTTGCAACGATGTCGCCCAATTGTCCGGTTCTGCTGCGACCAAGGGCTGTGAGCAAGGTGCTGTATCCGCGAAGTCCTTGACGCGGGTCATCACCAAGTCCGTCGTCTTGCCCGACACCAAGATGACCTTCGCCAAACAACTCGTCTTCCAGTGCCAAGAGTTGCGGTCCTTCAACAACAAAGTGACGACGACGTAAGAGACCCATTTGCTCGCGACCGGTCGCGCGATAAAACGGCTCAGCCACCGGCGCGCGCCAGTCAACAACAACAGGTTCACGATTTGCATCAGCGACGGCAAGACGACCGATATGAAAACTTTCCACCTCGTCACCAGAATCTGCTGTGCGATCAATACGTCCGAACACCAACGCGGCGTTTCCCAGCTCCAATTGCTCTAAACGATGCACCAGATTTTCGTCAAACACATTGCGCTCAAGGCG
>Ga0114971_10003611_pt1 | contig 10488 bp, 6 predicted proteins | sample M_140625_MF_Meta_FD_87320 | JGI IMG/M metagenome (GOLD analysis project Ga0114971, IMG submission 87320) | Freshwater microbial communities from Lake Montjoie, Canada to study carbon cycling - M_140625_MF_MetaG | ecosystem: Environmental > Aquatic > Freshwater > Lake | place: Lake Montjoie...
ATCGAAAGCATGCGTATCACTCATGGATCACTCCCATTACAGTTATTCACCCCAAATAAATCGACCCAATTGGTGCAAAACGCCCCAAGTCGGTGTGATGGCTTATGCAATTTTATTTTTAGAACATTGGGATTTTGTTGCCGCAGATGATGCGCGCAAAGATCCGCGCATGGTGGGTGAGTTTGGAAGCTTCAATCCCGATTACAGAAGTTGGACGCAACGTGAATATGGATTGCGTATTGGAATATTTAGAGTCATTGATGCACTAAAAGAAGCGGGCATTTGCCCAGTGATTGCTGCTAACGCCAAGTCAATTGAGCGCTTGCCTCAATTGGTTAAAACCTTTAATGAATGGGGATGCGAGTGGTTAGCGCATGGCATTGCAAGCAACGACATGATGCATTCACAAATGAGTGTGGGTGCACAAAATGAATACATCGCCTCCAGCATCAAGGCGATTCAAAAATACACAGGTCACACACCACGCGGTTGGATGAGTCAAGACTGGGGCACATCCACCGATACATTTGAGTTACTGGCAAAACACGCTATTGAATACACTCTGGATTGGAACAACGACGATCAACCTTATGCGTTAAATGCGCGTCATACGATCACGCAACAACAATTGGTTGCCATTGCGTATGCCAGCGAATGGGATGACATGCAATGTCAATGGCTGCGTAACGTATTGCCAACTAATCATGCTCAATTGTGTTTCAAAGCCTTGCAACAATTAAGAGACGAGAGTTTAAAGTTTGAACAACCCCGTGTGTTTGGACTCGGCATTCATCCTTGGCTTTGGGGTATGCCTAATCGAATCAGTTATCTCAAAAAAATGTTGCATCAGTTTAAAGAATTGCAACACATCCAATGGATGCATACCTCTGATATTTTTCAATTGTTTCAACACTCAACAAAAAAAACATGAACGATCCTACAAATTTACTGAGCCAATTGGCATGCGATATTAGTCTAAAAAAAATGACTGCGCCCGTGCAAGAGCAAGTGCGTTGGGTGGTAGCTGACACCTTGGCGTCGATCGTTGCGGGATCTGCTGAGCCCGAGATGCAATCGATCACCACAAAAATGTCACATTCAACGGGAACTTGTTCAGTCATCGGAACCCATCACAAAGCAGATGCGCAAACCAGTGCGTTTTTAAACGGCACATCGGGCACTTTTTTGGAAATGGATGAAGGCAATCGATTTTCAAAAGGACATCCTGCGATTCATGTGTTGCCTGCAGTGTGGGCCATTTGCTCGGAAAGAAAACTCGGTGCAGATGCTTTTTTATCAGGACTTCTTGCGGGCTATGAAATTGGGTCACGCATCGGTGCGGCATGTCAACTCAGGAGCTCTATGCATCCGCATGGCACTTGGGGAACGGTGGGCGCTGCAGTGGGTGTTGCACGCGCCATGTCGTGCGATGTTAAAGAGATGCGAGAAGTGATCAACATCAGTACGTCACTCACCACTGCAACTTCCAAAAAGACCATGCTGCAAGGCGGTTTGGTGCGCAACACTTATGCGGGCATCAGCAACCGACACGGATTGCTTGCATTTGATTTGATGCGCAGTGGATTTACGGGTGAAACCGATGGCATTTCTTCTGTTTTTGGAGAAGTAGTTTCTACCCAGCTCGATACCGAGTTGCTGGTCAAAAATAGAGGCGCCGATTGGCAAATCATGCACAATTATTTCAAGATGCATTCGTGTTGCCGCTACAACCACGGCACCTTGGATGCGATAGATCATTTGGCATCACGCGCTACATTGCCACATTTTGCGTTGATTGAAAAAATTGAAGTGCAAACGTATCTGTATGCAGCCGAACTCGATGACCCACAACCGCGCAATACATTGGCGGCTAAATTTTCTGTACCCTTTGCTGTTGCCACACGATTAGTCAATGGTAATAGCGCCATTTCGAGTTTCACATGGGACGCGCTCAATAATGCTGACGTTATGAATCTTGCAAAAAAAGTTAGCGTCACAGAAGACGCCGCGATGACAAAACTCTTGCCACAAGAACGCCCTGCACATGTAAAAATGTATTTCAAAGATGGATCGGTGCTTGAAACATCAGCAGGCGTAAACAGAGGCGATGATGCGTCACCATACACGCGCGCAGAACTCAAACAAAAATTTGAACAATTGTGTGGGCGGGTTTGGTCACCCCAAAAAACAAACAAAGCCTTGGATGCCGTCATGCAACTGAGCAGTGACTCAGATTTGAAGCAATTGCTCGACTTGGGTTAATTGAAAGAGATCTATTACCGTTTAATTAAAATTTAATTTTCTATATCACTTAAATTTAATTTGTCGAAATTATTTGGAGAGCTGACCATGTTTGTTAGGAGGCTTCTACTCTGATTGAAATTTTCAAATATAAAAAAAGCCGATTTAAATTTGAGTTTTTTAAAGGCAATTTAAAGCTGTACTTGAGATTCATACAAATACGAGCTTGGTTTTCGGGAGCTTCAAGAGCCTCATAGAAGCCAGGAATGATTTGAGCTAATTGAGTCATATATTTAATTGTTATATTTGCATCTTGAAGACCCTTGAGCGATTGATCCAATAATTGATCTAATGTATCTAGAGACATCGAAGGTAGCTAGCAAGCAAACCCATTCACTGCTATTGCGTTTAGAAATTGTTCGAAAATCAGTTGGTAGCCCTGTGGATATCCTTGACACCCCTTCGCTCTTACAAAACCTGCATACTTTTCTGAAAGTTGCTCAGTTGTATATGTTGTTAATTGAGAATGCGCCAAGGCTGCTGCCTATGAATAAACGCTTGCTTTAATCCAAGCGTCATATTATTTTTATCACTCCAGTCAGTGACAATGCAGTTGATGAAACTCTAGACAATGTGCCTAATGCACCAAAAGTCACACTGAAATTAGCAGATCGCAGTGCTCGATTACTTTCATTGACACTATTTTTAAACTTCCTAAACCATGGATTGGGGGTTAATGTGAAGGAATCGTCTCTGTCGGGCCTCACCTCTAATAGTTCAAATTTGTCAGTTAAATGATTTAATAGACGACTATCGTCCACAGAAGTTTGGGACCTTATGTTCATGTGTGCTCGTTGATCTGCATCTTGAATAAATTCTGAATAACCATAACTCCTCAAATTACCACTCATTAAATCTCTCCTAAATTTAAGCGAGTTCAAGCTATGAGTGGTCAAAAGACCTTAAGAAGTTCACAATTACATGAGTTTTGGTGGCATAAATTGCAAAAATAGATCATATTTAATTAATTAAATGAGTTGAATAGCACTCATTTTTCAGGCATATTTCCTGCTTATACCTAGTCCCATGTCAATTTTTTGAATATGAGCGTCATCAACACCAACAAAGCCGCGATGTTTGCCCAAACAGCACTGAAAGCCAACGAGTCCAAGTTATCGGTGGCGATGCAGCAATTGTCAACAGCAAAGCGCATTAACTCCGCCAAGGACGACGCGGCAGGCTTGTCCATTTCTTCTCGCATGACTCAGTGGGTGCGAGGATTGGATATGGCCATTCGCAACTCGGGCGACGCTATTTCTTTGATTCAAACAGCCGAGGGTGCAACCGACGAAATCACCAACATGATGCAACGCATGCGCGAATTGGCCGTTCAAGCGGTGAACGATACAAACACCAGCATGGATCGCCAATATCTTGATTTGGAATTTCAACAACTCAAACAACAGATTGTGGCCATCGCCAACCATACCGAGTGGAATGGATTTCCTTTACTCAAAGGCACCGTGGGTGAACCCGTTGCACCTGTGCCCCTGCTCAAAGTCACTTCGCAATATTTATCCGCTACGGAATTAATCAATCCTACACCTTCGATCACAATAGATGGCGCAGATGCGGGAGAGATTCAAACTTTTACCATTACATTACCCCCAGGGGACTCAGATGGAAATAGCATAACTGTCAACGGGATAACGATAGACACCCTAACACCTGGCGATGATGAGAGTGCCATTGCACTTAAAGTTAAAGAAGCCCTGACAGCATCATCAGATTTTGGCCCCAATTCTGGTCGATTGGTCTCAAACAACTTGGGCAGTGTCACCATTACATATTCTGCGAAAGATCGATATCAAGACCCCGTGTTAGTTGACACAACAGGATCAAATTTAGGGTTGATTTCAGCCACAGTAATACGACCCGCGATAACCCAAATCACACCGCAATTTAATTTTGGTGGAAAATATTTAAAAGCAGGTACGATTGTAATTAATACCGATGCAACAGGACAGTTATTGTCGACCACCTTTCAAACCAATCGTGGCGAAACAATTGTTATGAATGGGGTTTTAGACGCAACCAATGGCACAATTTCTTTTAGTCATATTGCGGGTGAAAACGCACGCGTAATTTCAGAAGATTTAGTTTTAAGTCTGAAAGATGTTGATGGCGCTGCTGTGAATATTTCAGCTCGAGAAACGCAATTGCGATTGGATATTGAAGGCGGTATACCCGCATTGCATTCTGGCGACCTTCGAATTAATGGCATCGACATTGATCCCTCAATCGCATCGGATGATCTTTTGTCCCCCCCAGAAAATGCAGCAGGAAGCGCCATCGCTAAAGTAGCAGCTATCAATAGAAAAACCCACGACTCAGCTGGCGCACTTCCAGAAATCCAAACAGTCAGCTTCTCAGGTGCACCCACCATTCCTAGCACTATTTATATAGACGGAATTCCAGTTTTGATGACCGCAAGTGAGAATACAGTTGCACTTGCTACTGCAAAAATTGCCAGCGCTTTGGCTACAAATCCTCTGTACATCACGAATTCTGGCAGAGAGGTCTCTTATACAGTCGGAGCTACGTCTTTCCAAATAACGTATGCAACTTCCGAAGGTAACGTTGCACCGATTGACATAGTGACCACAGGAAATAATTTGATTTCAAGTGTTGAAGAAGTTCAAAAATACACACCATTAACTATAGGCACAGGCGTTCAAGCCAAGGTAAATGTCAATGTTTACACAGGTCAAGCGATGCAAAGCACCGCGTCCATACTAGGCACTATTACGATCAACGGATATGCAACGGCTGATATCAAAACAACCATTAACAATCCACAAAAAACGCGCGATGATGTTGTTGAGTCAATTAACAGAATGTCTTATAAGACCGGCGTTAAGGCAATTAATACCGGCTCTGACTCAAAAGGAATTACATTAATTGCTGAAGATGGTCGAAATATACAAGTATCACTTGGATCAATTAATGGAAATCAGCTTTTTGCACAGCAAGTGGGATTGCGCGCAGGTGTTCAAAGTTCGACCATTTCCTTGGAATCCAAAATACCAGCTCCTGTTGTACTGTTTTCATCAATTGGAGGAGACATCACGCGAGCAGGATTAACCAATGGGAATTTTAGTGCCAATCAAGCCGTTTACAGCACAGTAAAACGTTCAAGCGTGGAATATAACCAACCTCAAGTGAGTGCCATTAATTTGGGCGGAACTTGGACAGCCACATCTGAGAGTGCCAAAGTAACAATAAATGGAACGCAGTTTAATTATGTTATTCAAAGCGGTGACACCGTACAAAGCGTCAAGACTGGTTTAATCTCGTTAATCAACGCCAATCAATCTTTAGGTGTGACTGCATCCATGGGTCGCAATACTTCTGAAATTTTAATTACTGCTCGCACTCCAGGCATTCCTTTTTCTTTATCCACTAGCAAAACCTCAAGCACTGGCACAATCAGCAACACGACGCTCATTGAAAATACCGCTAGTACGGCAAAGGTCTTGGGAGAAAATGATTTAAAAATTAATGGCACACCCATACGCGCAACTTTAGCCATTGATGATATTTTATCAAGCACGGTTTCATTAAGTAGCAATCCTGCAGCCAGTGCCATAGCAATTGCATCTGTCATTAATGCGAGCTCGAAAACCACAGGCGTAAAAGCGGTTGCCAATTCAGCCGTTTCTGTAGGGACGAAGACAGATGTCAGCAGTACAGTAACTGGCAAACAACATCTATTTATAAACGGCATTGAATTTGAGGTTAATTTAATTTCTGGCGAACCTATTGAAAACAGGCGAGAGAAAGTTTTTAATGCAATCAATGATTCAGTCTCTCAACACGGCGTAAAGGCAATAAAAAATCTCAAAGACTCTGGCATTACATTGGAGTCGGATGGAAGAAACCTATCAGTTTGGTTTGACTCAAATGTTCAAGGGTTATCTGCAGCTAGTTTTAGCCTGGATAAAGGTGATGCGGTTGCGCAAGTTACAAAAGTTAAATCTACTGGTTCTAGTGGAACGGCATCTATTCAGATCAATGGTCAATTGCTAACTACTGCCGCCCAAATTTCAAGTGCAGATTTTTGCGCTGACATGATTGGTAAAATAAACTCATCAGCAAGTCTGAAAAATCTTGAAGCTGTTGTTGACCCAAACGACTCAACCTCGCTCCTTATTCGATCAACTGTACCTGGCTCGGCTTTTACAGTCACTGGCGCCGATTCTTCTAACTCCACAACACTAGTCACCATAGGTGACGTCACACACAACCAAATCGGTACCAACGATGTGCTCGGAATTTTTAATGCAACTAAAAATTCTAATCAAGCAAAAACTGTTTACGGCACCGTCAAACTCATTGGCATTGCAGATGATATTTCAAAGTTACCTGATGTATCAGACATTGTTTCAAAATCTAGTTTGCATACAGGTAAGCCATTCAATATCACCACAGGTGCCAACGGTTTTAACAGCGACAGTCATTTTTTAGATTTGGGATTTCAAGAGGGCCAATTTGGTGGGCGCGCCAGCCATGACATGGATGGACCTCAGGTGGGTCGTGTTGCATTTCAAGTCGGCGCCAGTGCCAAACAATTGGTCACGATTGATATTGCTGATTTTGGAAAAAATGGAGACATCACTGGACTAATCACATCAGATGTCGACAAGGATCTCAGTCAACGCAATGCACGTATCAATACACGTGAAGGCGCTTCAACCGCTCTCAATATGCTTGATATTTGCATGGAAAAAATTGATGCTGCGCGTGCAGTTATGGGAGCGATGATCAATCGACTCGATCACATCATCAACAACGATTCCAACATTTCTAACAATATATCTGCGTCACGAAGCCGTATTGAGGACACCGACTACGCCAGTGCGACTTCGGAAATGGCAAAGGCGCAGATTATTCAGCAAGCAGGAACCGCCATCCTGGCGCAGGCCAATACCAACCAACAATATGTTTTGAAATTGTTGGGGGGCTAAGTCGCTAGAGATTACCCCTAAAAGTGTCAATCTGACTTGACATTTAGCCTTGTTTCAGAGACGATATCTCGAGTTTGAAACTTGGAATTTTCATGTCAAAAACCTTCCCTTTTGCGGCTATTGTTGGACAAGACGGCATGTGCTTGGCCCTTCAAGTGGTCGCTGTTGACCCGACGGTTGGTGGTGTTTTGGTGCTCGGTGACCGAGGCACTGGCAAATCAACGGCGGTCCGCGCATTGGCCGACTTGTTACCCCCTATTGATGTCGTGCAAGACTGCCCTTATGGTTGCTCCCCAAAAAGCGACACAGGTGCCTGCGATATCTGCGCACAGCTCAAAACATCATCCAAAATCAAAGTGGCTAAGCGACCCGTTCCTGTGATTGATTTGCCATTGGGTGCAACCGAAGACCGCGTAGTAGGTGCATTAGATTTAGAACAAGCGCTGTCGCAAGGTGTTAAGAAATTTTCTCCAGGTCTATTGGCGCAAGCCAATCGTGGTTTTTTATACATCGATGAAGTGAATTTGCTTGAAGACCATTTGGTTGATTTATTGATTGACGTTGCTGCGTCTGGTGAAAATTTAGTGGAACGCGAAGGCTTGAGCGTTCGACATCCTGCCAAATTTGTGTTGATTGGCAGCGGCAACCCCGAAGAAGGCGAGTTGCGCCCTCAGTTGTTAGATCGTTTTGGCTTGAGTGTCGAGGTGCGTACACCACAAGATCTTGCATTGCGCGTACAAGTGGTTAAACGACGTGATGCATTTGATCGAGATCCCGATGGTTTTAAGGAGCAATGGAGCGAAGACAACTCCAAATTAAGACAACGCATCTTAAAAGCACAAAAACATTTGCCCTCATTAGACATTCCAGATGATCTTTTGCTTGTATGCGCCAAAATTTGTCATGCATTGGGCACAGACGGTTTACGCGCCGAACTCACCTTGATGCGTGCAACGCGTGCATACGCTGCACTGGTGGGCGCCAAAAAGGTCAACGTATCGCATCTACGTGCCATTGCACCCATGGCCTTGCGTCATCGACTCAGAAGAAATCCGCTTGACGATACAGGTTCGGGCGAACGCGTCGAGCGATGCTTGAACGAGGTGATTGTTTAATGCGCGACGCGTGGGATATTGCGCAATTGGCTCTTTTATTGTTGCAAGTCGACCCTGTTGGAATAGGCGGCGTTTGGCTTCAATCAGGATTTGGTCCTGTGAGGCAAACATGGTTGGAGCAACTTCAAAAATTAAAACTAAACCTTCATCGCATGCCGCATCACATCGATCATGAGAGTTTGTTAGGTGGAATTGATTTGTCGATCACGCTTGCGCAAGGTCGCATCGTCGAGCAGATTGGACTTCTTGCCAAAGCCGATCAAGGACTGGTTGTGATTGCCATGTCTGAAAAACTTTCTGCACAAACTTTGGCGATGCTTTTACAAGCGCAAGACCAAGGAGAGATTCACGCATTAGAAATTGGCGCCACTCACCCAAGTCGTTTTGGCATCGTCGCTTTGGATGAGTCTCTCGATGATGAACCCGGTGTTGCCAGCAAATTAAAAGAACGACTGGCACTTTGGATCAATATCGATTCGGTGAGTCACTTTCAATGTCAAGAAAAAATTGACCCACTCAGCTCAAGCGATTTAATTCGAGCACGCGAATTATTAACGCAAATAACGCCCACACAAGAGCAATTAGAAGCGCTGTGCGAAGTGACGTTGGCCTTGGGGATTGATAGTTTGCGCGCACCCCTTCTCGCATTAAGAGTTGCATGTATTCATGCCGCTATACATGAACGAACAAAATTAATTGAAGAGGATCTTTCGTTGGCTACTCAATTGGTTCTTTCACCGCGCGCAACGCGCCTGCCTGCGAGTTCAGAGGAACAAACCAACCCCGAGGTAGAACAACCCAGCACCGAAGAAGTTCCACCTTCACCTGCACCGCCCGTCGAGAACAATGAAGATAAAGAGAACAACAAAAAAGAAGAAGAGCCCTCTCCTCATACAGACCCAGAGTCTTTAGAAGACACAATACTGGCAGCAGCCATGGCTAGTTTGCCACCTCAATTATTGGATCAATTGCTTTTAGGCTCGAGCCAAAAAAAGTCAGCCGCCAACAGTGGCAATAACGGCCAGTCTTACATGTCTCGTCAAAGAGGTCGCCCTTTATCGCCCCGCTTAGGTCGACCCAGTGCAGGTGCGCGCCTGCATTTGTTGGCCACACTCAGAGCCGCCGCACCCAAACAAAAACTTCGTCAAAAACATGCCGGTCAAAAAATTGCAATTCGCACAGAAGATTTTTTCGTGCAACGATTTGCTCAAAGAGCTTCGTCGTGCATTATTATTGCCATGGATGCATCAGGCTCCGCTGCATTGGCAAGATTGGCCGAAGCCAAAGGCGCTGTCGAAATACTATTGCAGCAATCGTATTGCAGACGCGACAGCGTGTGTGTGATTGCGTTTCGTGGCTCGCAAGCGCAAACATTATTACCCCCCACACGCTCGCTGGTGAGAGCAAAAAAAGCATTGGCGGGTTTACCAGGTGGTGGTGGTACACCGATTGCGTTAGCACTGAAACACGCCAGTGAGCAAGCGCAAGCCTTGCAACGTCAAGGTATTTCACCTTTGTTGGTGATGCTGAGTGACGGCAAAGCCAATGTCACGATCGAAGGCTTGGGTGGACGCACGCAAGCGCAAGCCGATGCATTGCAATGGGCCAAGCATTGGGCCACACAAGGATTTGCATCGCTGTGGATTGATACAGCGCCACAACCCACAGGGCAGGCGCAAGAATTAGCAAACACGCTGCAAGGTCGTTATTTACCGATGCCGTATGTGGCTTCGCAACGATTGGCAGATGCTGTACAAACAGCGATTGCGTCATAAGCGATGTTTGATTCTTTTTATCCGCCCATGGATTGGGATTCATTCAAGCATCAATGGCCTAACTCGCAGCACAGTCAATTGATTCAAACGCAAGATGTTCGCTGGCACATTCAAATGTTTGGTCAAGGGCCTACCATTCTTTTGCTTCATGGATTGGGCGCGTCGACGCATACATGGCGGGGCATAGCGCCCTATCTATCGCAGCACTACCGATTATTGGCAGTTGATACACCCGGTCACGCGTTTAGCAGTACACCGCACAAAGAAGCTGCAACCTTTGATCGCATGGTTCAATCGTTGAATCAATTGCTCAAATCGATACATATTTGG
>Ga0114971_10003613_pt1 | contig 10487 bp, 8 predicted proteins | sample M_140625_MF_Meta_FD_87320 | JGI IMG/M metagenome (GOLD analysis project Ga0114971, IMG submission 87320) | Freshwater microbial communities from Lake Montjoie, Canada to study carbon cycling - M_140625_MF_MetaG | ecosystem: Environmental > Aquatic > Freshwater > Lake | place: Lake Montjoie...
CGGTTACGCGTGCCAAGGACAAGTCGGACAGTGCGGCGACCCCCGGAGAGCACTGCTACCGTATCAATAACGTAACACTCATCGATTACTTCCTCCCCCTCAGTGTGGGAGCAATTCGCAAGTCCTTGCCGGCCTGGGCGTTTCAGTTGCCGAAGGAACAGGCTGGACAGTTGATCCACGGGATGATGTTGGGAGACGGGCATACGATGGAGAACGGAACGCGTCGTTACGACACCTCCTCTCCTCGTCTTCGTGACGATTTCCAGCGTCTATGCCTCCACGCGGGATGGGCGGCGAATTGCATGGTCAAGTACAAGGCGGGCAAGGAATCCGTCTGCAAAACGGCGGGTCGCGAGGGGGAGATCTTCCGGTCGACAGTGGATGCGTTCCGGATTACGATCATCGAGAAACAATTGACGCCCCTTGTGAACAAAAATATCAAACCGGATGGAAGCGGGCGTTGCGATTCCCGGGTTGCGTACAAGGGCAAGGTGTACTGCTGTCGCGTGAGCGGCCCCGGAGTTGTGTACGTGCGTCGGGGAGGCACTCCCGTGTGGTGCGGAAATTCAAGACACGGGCAGAAGGGAACCTGCGGCATGATCTTGAATCCCGAGGACATGCCGCAGACGGCAAACGGCATTGTACCCGACCTGATCATCAATCCTCACTGTATCCCCAGCCGCATGACGATCGCACACTTGATGGAGACGTTAATGGGGCGTGCGTGTGCGGAGACGGGTACACTCGGAGACGGATCTCCCTTTACGGATGTAAGCGTTGAGGGCTTGTCTCGGATTCTTCGCGACGACCTTGGATTAGAGCCGCATTGTAACGAAGTTCTGTACAGCGGATTGACGGGGAAGCAATTGGAGACTTCCATCTTTACGGGGCCCATCTTCTATCAGAGACTGAAGCACATGGTGGACGACAAGGTACATTCCAGGTCAAGCGGCCCCATGGTTATGCTGACGCGTCAGCCCGCCGAGGGACGAGCAAGAGACGGCGGCCTGCGTTTCGGAGAAATGGAACGGGACTGCATTGTGGCTCATGGAGCTTCCGAGTTTCTCAAGGAGATCATGATGGAGAAATCCGATAACTTTCAGTGCTTCGTGTGTAAGAGCTGTGGGCTCCTCGGTCGGCTCCATCCAACAACGGGCGACTATATGTGTAAGAGATGCGAGACGACAACGGAGTTCTCTGAGATTCGCGTTCCCTACGCCTATAAGCTGTTCTTACAGGAGTTGGAATCTATGAGTATTTGCTCGCGACTGATTCCCGAGTCACGCCTTCGCTTGATGGTAGCAGACAAGAAATCTATGTAGGGATGCCCCCGATATTCTCTTGTACAAGTAGAACCCAGTTATGCTCAAGTACCTCGTGGAATTCCTCGGCACCTTTGTGTTTTTGAGCGTCATTTTGGCCACAGGGCAACCGATTCTTATCGCGCTTGCTCTCCTTCTAGCGATTCTTGTGGGCGGAAGTGTCAGTGGTGGCCATTTTAATCCCGCTGTATCTGCCATGTTTTACGCTAATGGAGGACTTTCCCTTGGAGACCTCGGTGGCTACGTAGCGGCCCAAGTGCTCGGAGGACTTGCCGCCGTCGGTGTCTATGTCGCATTGACGCGAAGGAAGACTCCCAATGTAGTTGGCGTCTAAGGGACTGGAAGGGCCTCCATCGCCGGCCCTGGCGGCGGAAGGGCCTCCATCGCTGTTCCAGCCTAGGAGGACCTCCTGGTCGCAAAGAACGCTCCTAGTACGAGCACAAGGGTTGCTGCGATGGCCGCAGCAGCCCCCGGTTTCTTGGCCCGCTCATAGCGAACGCGGACAGTAAAGCCTTCTTTTGCTGCCGCATTTTTCGTATCTATTGCTGTTTTCTCCGTTTTATCATATTCCTCTTGCGTTAAATCGCGGTCATAGACCCATCGTGTTTGCGTAGGTCCGCTCGGTCCCATTGCCGTATCGCCATCCGTAATCCAAGTCGCTCCATCCGCATGAGGAGATTTCAGTTGCCCCGCTAAATCGCCCACCGGCAATGTGACTTTCTTACACGCTGGATAGACAGATCCAGTAATCGCCTTGAAGAGAGGCATTGGGTTGAGAGCTCCTACGGCATCCGCCATAATGCCGGGTCCCATGCCCTTTAACGAAACGCCCATGGTTTTTTGAATTTCTGCTCCAACGCGTCCTGGAAGTCCTGGAGGCGTTGTATCAATGTATTCGTACATCTTGGCTCCATTGCTACAGATCGCACCCGTGTCGGTAAAATAGCGAATTCCCAACGGGCGTTGACTCCATCCTTGGGCTTTTGCGAGGGCCGTGGATTCTCCAAATCCTATCGCGTCCGTATAATATCCGACCCCTGCGACAGCCCGCATTATACCCTCTGCGGATCCATCGGGCCCGATCCCGAGTTCCGAGGGCGTTGCCAATTCGTCGGCGTAACTATACGCCGGACCCATCAACGATTCGCTCATCTTCCTTACAGAGGCTCTGGTTTTCTTTTTCCTGGAAAATGTTGAAGCGGCCTAAACGGTATGATCTACAAAGTAACCCAGATGTCCTCTCTCTTCTTTCCAGGAGTGAGTACGCTCACCCATGTAGCCGACCCTGGATGTACCATTGATCCTACGTGGTTTCTGAAGAAGACGCCGGTGGAAGATGGAATTCACTGTAGTCTTTGCGGTATTGAAGAGAACCTCTCTACGGAAAAAGACGAGGTAATCTGTTTGACCTGCGGATCGCACTACGGATACAATATTAACAGCAGTGCGGAATATCGGTGGCACGGAGGCGAAGATCGCGGCCCTGATCCGACACGCGTAGGTCATCCAGTGAATCCGTTGCTTCCGGAAAGTTCGGGAGGAACGCGGATTCTTAGTAGTCCCGGCGATTCCGCGGCAGTTCGTCGTCTTCGCAAGTATCATCAATGGAACATCGTACCCTACAAGGAGAGGACGCTCCAAACTATGTTTGAAAAGATACAGATTCTTGCTCTTCAAGCGGGCATTAGTACAGCGATTGTAGAAGAGAGCAAGCATTTGTGTGCTCAAATCAGCCACCTCTGTATCTGTAGGGGAGTTCGGAAAGACGCCATGTTGGCGGCTCTCATCTTTGAATCGTTGAAGCGTCATGGATCACCCTGGCGACCCATTGATTTGGCAAATTTATTTCAGATTGACGTGAAGCTCGTCACGCGTGGATTCAAGCAATTGTCGGGTCTTCTTGACGAGCATTCGTATATATCGGACACAAAGGACAAGACGACGATAATTGAAGAGGAGGAAGATACACCGACCCACTCAACCGAATTTCAGCATTACTTGGAACCGGCCATGGCAAAGCTTCAGACGCCTCGCTATCTCCACGGAAAGATTGTCGCGTTTGCGACAGAAATGGGGAAGAAGATAGATGTGTTGGGAATCTGCTCGGAGACGACGCCCAGCAGCCTAGCAGGATCGGCGTTGCTGCTGGCATGCGAGCAGTTTGGGCTGGCCTACAAAGCCCCCGAGGTGGCCAAGGTATGCTCAATCAGCCGAGCAACGTTACAAAAGTGTATGAAGCGTATTGAGAAATGGCTCCCCGTGCTGATTCCGACTCCGATTCCAAAAACCGCCTCCTAAAGTAAGAATGGGAGGAGGCGGATCAAAGCCTATTCAAGAGAATCCGCAGGTGTCCACATTAATGATGATGGTCCCTGCGATCCAAAAGAATATTGGACGAGCAAGCTCGGCAACCCTTACAAAGATGGGGACCTTTGTATTGGAGGACAAGCAGGGGAAGTTTTGTATAGATGCCAGAGACTTGCTGGCTCTCTTGTTGTCGCCAAAATCAAACGTTCTCAATTTACAGGAAGCCTTGCGAACTCGTCTTTGCAAGGGCCTCAATATGTTCATCATGACAAATTCGGATACGTACGCAAAAGCCATGTTCAGACTTCCTCCGCACCGTTCAAATCCTAAAAAGCCAACAACTCGCTCCTTTGTTGCGGTTGTGCCTGACGAGGATTACAGGGGCGAATACGACGAAAAGCACGAAGAGCACAAGAAGGCGTGCCAGCTCTACATCAGTTTGATTTTACGCATTACGGCAACCGTATCGGCCTTGCTTGCTTCGGTTCAGATTAACAACACGATGTCACTTCAGGAAGCGAGACAGGAAGCAGACAATCCGACACGATCGTTGCCTCCCATGACTGTGCCGCCCCCACCGGCGATCGCAGAGGATACGCTTCGGAAATTTCAAAAGGCGGGATATCTTCACACGTATCCGGGTACGGATTTGGTCTATTTTGGTCCTCCGGTTCCTCCGGGCACACTTGCAAAACCGCCTCCAGAAGACAATTTGGTACTGATTGATCCGAAGAAGGGTCTTACGTTCGTGAAGAATCGCCCGGATGTTACGTTTTTGATTCGCTTTGAGACGCAGACGGAAGGGGGTCGGCAACAGCAGCAACAGCAACAACAGCAACAACAGCAACAACAGCAACAACAGCAACAACAGCAACAACAGTCGCCGCAACTAGCACAGTTTCAGATACCGCCCTGGCTCATAGCACAGCAGGCTAGAAGCAGTAGCGGAAGTAACAGTAAGATACAGTATAGCAGTTTACGAAATCCGACTGTATCTGGAGGCAGCACTGGAGCCACTGGAGGTTCTGGTGGAGGCACTGGAGGTTCTGGTGGAGGCACTGGAGCCACTGGAGCCACTGGAGGTTCTGGTGGAGGCACTGGAGCCACTGGAGCCGCTGGAGCCACTGGTGGCGCCGCTGGTGGAGCCACTGGAGGTTCTGGAGCCACTGGTGGAGCCGCTGGAGGCAGCAATGCGAACAGCAATACGAACAGCGTTACAAGCACTGGCACTCTCCGTTCTGCTTACTCCACTACGATATCAGGGCAAGGGGGTTCGGGCAGCCAACCTCCTCGCAGGAAGGGTTCCAGGAGAGCCCCTACTCGTCGCAGGGGGGCTCGTAGGGGGTCCCGCAAAGGGCCCCGCAGGGACACACGACGCCGACAGAGGGGCGGGTATATCCCGAGCCCCTTTCACATTATCCTTTATTCGCCCTTGAAGGAATTTCCCGATAACTACACGCGTCTCTCGCTGGACGGCATGATTGTTCCGCACAATACATCCCAGAAAGAGGAAGCCTTTGAGGTTGTTATTCGTCGTATGACGGATGAATATAGCAAAAAGCCGGCGGGTACCGCGGGAGCAGCCTCCACTATGCTTCCTCTGCTCGTAAAGGGAGACGGTACGTGGGAGAAATTACAAATACTTCAAAAAACAATCAATGCGACTCCTCAAGGACCCTCGCTTGCGGCCTACCGTGCGTACTTGCTCGCCAGCAGTTCAACCAGTAGTTCGGTTACGACCCGCTTCTGCGACGATGCGAATGTAGGAAAGATTGTCACCGAGGTTCCCGCATGGGCCACGCTCAATTCCTTGTACTTTGATGGATACGAGATGGCTTCCGAAGAATTGAGAAACCGAAACAAGGAGGAATGGAAACGGGATATGGCGGAGATTCAAACCAAGATAGGATATTCTCCAGGCAGCACTGTTCCCGTATCGTTTGAGGGATACACATTCCAAAGTCTCGTCGACAAGGCTATTGATACAAATTTGTGCGGCGAAATCTCTAATGCCACAGGTGCTTCTATCTTAAAGGCGGCCCACATGCAGCTGCGAGGACTCTACGATACTCATCTCCAATGGGTCGCCGGATTCATGGCACGGTTCGTGGATTTGACTACCGTGGACGGCAGGAAGGTGGTTCGGTTCAATGAAAAGTTTATGTCTCCAAATCCCGACCAAACGGTTCAAGACACGATTGAGCTCTACATTAAAGCCGCTCGTAAAATGTTGCTGAAACACTACGTCGCAGTGGAAGAAGTCTATACCACTGCGATCCGCAGATTAAAGCGAACCATGGCCCCAACAGTAGTCGCGGCGGCGGGAGCAGCAGCAGCAGCAGCAGCAGCAGCAACAACAGCAACCGTGTAAGCAACACGCATCACAGCGCGTCACAGCGCATCACAGCTCTTCGCGTATCGCCAATATGTCGCAGTTTCCGTACACAGGCGGCCTGTAGTTGTAGATTGAATACGCATGATAGCCTGCGTTTCCCACATTCCATCCTTGTCTTCCGGTCATGTCCCTGGTCGTGAAGAGAAGTCCTGTAAGCCGCTCCGCAGAAGCCATCACTGCTTCATCGGAAGACGCCCACACAATTTCGTAGATGCGATGAGTTCCGCGTTTTGTACGCCGCCGCGTATCGCTTACAACCGCATAGTCGGTACCCACGCGAAAGAATCGCAGCCCTCCGCGACGATTGTCAATCGCCAAGGCCCGTATGTGCGGACTCGTAGGCACTGTGGATTCCCAGAGGGCTCGGAACTCGTCAATGGACTCTTCAACCGAATCGCCCACCGTGTCGCGTTCAGAGGAAGCATCGCAGCGAAACCAAGCGTACGGGCGACAGGAGACAAATGTAGGGAAGCGGGGGATCTCCAAAATCTCGCGGGCCCACAGGCACGCAAACGGCGTTCCGGTAAACCGACACATAGTTCCGTCTATGGCCGCGATCATCCATCCGGCAATTCCCTTTCCTCGTACTTCCCGGTGTACCACGAGACCCTCCACTACGTAAAAGTCCCGGAGACGAGCTCCGTGACTCATTGTCGTTTCTCCGAGTGGAACGGCAGCGATCGTAGCGACCAGAGAGTCGCCGGCCTTCAATCCCAGCATCACACTCCGTGGATCTCGTACATACGTAAGAACCAGTTCCTCGTCGGCATCAAACTGCCAATCCTCGCCTTCGTAGTGGTCTCGCCATAGAGTCGCAACCGCCCCGGCATCCGCCGCCCCGACCCAACTCATAGAGTACGGAGAAGGAATGTGGGGAAGCTCCGGATCTTCTACTCGCAGATAGTCTGGCTTCTGCAAAAACCACGTAGAAAGCCACGAGGGAGCCGCGGCCGTCGTACCCCAGAACCCCATTAATTCGGCATCACGTAAAAAATTGAAGATTCTGTCGCATATCAATAGCAGATGAACCCCAGTCCTGTTCTTTCCAGCATGTCTTCCTCTCTCCTTCCTGCCTCCTTTCTTCTCCCGGCGGATTCGCTTCTAACCACAGACACCACAAGAACCACAAGAACCACAGAAACCGCACAGAAACCGCAAACCCGATGCCTCTTTTCCGATTGTAAGAAGAAACTTGTCTTTTCCGACTTTGCGTGCCGATGCGGGACGCGATTCTGCGGGACCCATAGGGCCGCGGAGGATCACAACTGCTCGCATGATTGGAAGGGGGAGGGCAAGAAGACGCTTGGAACTGTGTTGGGAAGCTGCGTGAATGCAAAGTTGGAGAGGATTTGAAGGCCTGCGTTCTTTTTTATGCTGGAATTGTAGATGGCCGCAGTTGGAGGAGCAGGAGGACCAGGACCAAGAGCAGCTCCGCAAAGGTGTTTTAGGTTAGAGAAGCTAGGAGGCATCTATGGATTGAGAGACATATTTCAGAATTACAATCATTCACCAGATAGAACTTTTTTGGGACTTGTGGTGACTCATGTAACTCTTGATGCTACGCTTGAGGTGATACACTTGACATTTTCTTACAAAGGAGACCTTCCGGGCGGAGTAAAAAAAGGCCATGCTATAATTAAAATTGATGATAGAACCGGCAATATTCAGGTAGAACTGTTGCGTGAGTTGGCAGAATCACTTGAAATCAACGCAGCCTTTCAATCAGCTTTAAATAACTGGCATAAGCCTTATAATCCTCTTACCGGTAAATCTGGTACAGAGACTACAATGCGTTCCTTGTTATTCCAAGCTGTATCAGACGTTGATTACGACTGTGACAATGAGAGAAAAGAGTATGATAAACTCATAAAGGGTATAGACAGTACAACATTAGATCCAACCAGTCCGGGAAGTACTCCTATTGATATTGAAATAACTAGCCCTGGAATTAATTCCCCTATGGGACCCGGAGGTGCGGTTCACCCCGCCGATGCTGCTGCTGCTGCTGCTGCTGCTGCTGCTGCTACAGGCGGTGCCGCTGCTAGAAGTGAAAGCCCTTCCTTTGAATTTGGAGGCGGCAGCCCCAACCATGGCATGAAGGCCCCCTTTCGCAAATCCCACCGCAAATCCCACCGCAAATCCCACCGCAAATCCCAGCGGAAAACCCGCAAATCCCGTAAAACCAATACAACCAGACGCAGCACTCGTTACCGCACAAAGCAAAACAGATACTGATACTCATATCCGATTCCCGTGAGATCTATGTACTGTTTGAACGTAAACCCGTTCTGCTCCGCCTCGCCCACCAATTCTTCCATCGTCGGCATACGCATTGTATGGACTTGCCGACGCACCTTTCCATTCTTAAATTTGAACTCTTCGCGGAATTCCGCATGTCCGCCCTCGTGCTGGAAATCGGCCTCGTACGTAAACTTATCAAAGACAACCTTGGAACGTGTAACCCGTTCCTTGCTGTATTTTTGGACGCTAAAGCCGACAAAGGGTGACGCGGATTCCAAGATGGGATCAAATTTCTCGCGATTGACGCCATGAAAGACAAGGCATCCTCCTGGCTGAAGCAGTTGAAACAGATTCCGAAAGGCCGCTGTCCGATCACGCAGATAGTATACGGTAAAGTAATACATGGTTACTAGGTTGAATTCTCCAGCAGCAAAGGCTCCTATCTGTTCCACTTCTCCGACACGATAATCCGCTTTGGGATACTTTTTGCGAGCGGCCGTTACCATCGCATCGCTGCTGTCCAACCCGACCACCTTGGCGACTCCCGCAATCCGCATCTTCTCCACAGCCCCGCCAGTCCCCGACCCGACATCCAGCACCTGAAGCATAGACGCCTCGGGACGATAGGTTTTTGCCCATCCAAGCGTCAGATTGATTTCCGTTTCTTCACGAACCGCTCCGTCAATTACCATGTCGTAGACTTTGGCGTAAAAGTCGTCAAACAAGTGCTCGTTTCCCATCACTACAATATCCTTATTATCGTCAGATCCTTGATTCTGAAATCCTTCGTCCAAATCCACAGTTCTCACACGATTCATGGAGTACCGAATATACAAGTAGTGGGCTACGAACGCCGAAACGATCACGATCAACGCAATCTGAATGACATCGTTCTCCATTCCTATTAATCGCAAGGTAAAAAACGCCGCGTAAAATCAACGAAGTGAAATAAGACGATGTCTCTTCTTTCTCCTCCTGATCCAAAAGCCACGAGCAAGCATACGCTGTGTGGATATGCGTGGGCAGATGTACAGAATGCGTTGGTGCGTGCGATCGGAACAGCCGACATGGCCCGGGCCCAACGCTGGGGAGCCGAGCTTGTCTGCTCCGAGCAGGGTCTAGGTCGTTTGGAAGCAATCCTCTTCCATGCCTGGGCTCTTCACGTCGGCCCCGCCTATCCGGGTTGGTGTAGGATGTGGTTTACTTCTATTGAACAGCTGAGAGCGATGTGGCAGCGAAGCGGCGGTGATACAAAAGCCATTCGGAATACGCCCACGGTTCGCCAAGCCGTAGGCGAGGCGATCGCAGCTCTCGTTCTGGCCGCCAAGAAACCGTTGCCAGCTCTTCCAACCGCCGCCGATTGCTTTCGCGAAGCTGAGGGAATGCGAGCTCGCTTGAAAGCGGGCGGCGGTGTCGGAGATCAGCTCGTAACTCGCCGCCTCTGGACATCAGGTCAAGACGGAGGGGACTTAAAAACGATTGGCAACGAATTTGAAGCCTCTCTGCGAACGGCTCAGACTTCCCGGCTTCTGTTTTGGATTACGTGGTTTTTTACGCTTGACGCACAGACCGACGCACCCACCGCAAAAGAGCGAGGCCCGGCCCATCTTAGCGTCAAGGCTCGCAAGAGCCTTCTCTGGTTTCTTATTGCAGTGATTAAGGAACTTGCTCACGAAGGAGCCTTTCTTTCAATGGATGAGCGACACGCACTCTTCGGAATACTGGAATTGTCGTGGCCGAAACTGGGATCTAAAGGACGCAGAGATGCCGTCGCAGCGATCGCTCTTTGTATTCAGGATCATTTGCTACGAAGATCGGGGGCTCTTTCGCTGACCGGCCCCAGTCCCGGACCTGCCCTCGGTGCGATTCGTGCCGCTCTGACGGACCTGGATCGCATGTATTCCAACATAGGAGAAGAGGCACGCAAATTCATGTTGGAAGTTCCTAAACTCATTGGTATATCGGGTACAGCAGAACCTGTTGCGAAACCGCGGATCTCTTCGCAAGACAAGGTGTCTCTCGCATACTCGCTAGTACGATAAAAACCCAAGGCACTAGTAAGATGACGCCCTTTGGCATCACGATTCTGGTCTTTGGGTTGCTTATCGGGATCGCCATGATAGGTCTGGTTGCCATGACCTTCTTTACAAAAACGAAGGGGGGAGACCCTGCCGGAAAGAGTGCCATGCCTGTCTGGGCCGCATCCATTGCTGAAACTCTAA
>Ga0114971_10003614_pt1 | contig 10487 bp, 11 predicted proteins | sample M_140625_MF_Meta_FD_87320 | JGI IMG/M metagenome (GOLD analysis project Ga0114971, IMG submission 87320) | Freshwater microbial communities from Lake Montjoie, Canada to study carbon cycling - M_140625_MF_MetaG | ecosystem: Environmental > Aquatic > Freshwater > Lake | place: Lake Montjoie...
GATCGTAGTGTTTGGTGGAAACTTCAAAAACATCCGAATCTTCTAAAGCAATTAACTGATGTGGTTCTCCTCTTTCATTTGTAATAATGTCTCCGACATTTAAATACTCCGTGTGAAATGTGCCATTTTCGGTTTCTACCCAGACTAAAATTAGCTTTCCTTTTGCGACATACCACGTTTCTTTTTTCTGAATGTGATAATGCATTGAAAACTTTTTGCCCGCTTCAAAGCTTAATATTTTTCCGCAATATTCGTCGTTATTTACAAAAATAATCTCCTTACCCCATCCTTTGGGAACAAATTCAGCAGTTAGTTTTTTCGTTTTTGTCTCGGGTTTACTCGTATTCGGAACTGGCCAAAAAGAGTCAACATTGAAGGATTTGTCATCGATGTATATATCATACGCTGGTTTTCCTAGCAACAAGTTGTCGTATTGCACATTCCAATCCGATAATTGTTTCTTGGTAAGTTCTTCGTAATTGATGCCGCTTTTTGATCCGCGTGCAGTCCATATAGTTACATTGTGTCCTGCATCTTTCAATGATTTGACATAATCAATACGATCTTGAATAGGTGTGGAATTCTCATAATCGCGATCTTCTGTACGACACAACGTATTATCTAAATCAATGTAATAATGAAGAGACATTTATATATATTTCTTAATAAAAAAATTTGAATCAACATGAATATATGGAAATATTTATTTCATTATTTTATTTAGAATAAATATTTTGCGCAACATTTGAACGTTCAACATATTTATTTTTTTAATATTGACTTTCGCATAGACCAAATTTATTTTTAGTATTTTTACTAAACATAATAAACTATTTAATTATTCACCATTTCCACTATATTCATTAAAGCTTCAAAAATTTGTTTGTTTCGCGGCTTTACAGCAATTAACGCATTGTCAATGTTTCTAGACTCTTCATTAAAATATTCTTTTAATTCAGGATCAACCGGAAATTGCTCTTCTTCAATTAAAGCTATAAATTTAAATCCATTTGAACATTTGAATTTCAAATCCGCATAAATCCCGCCATTTATGTATAAAATGCAATAACTCCAAAACTCTGACTTACTTTCATATGACCCCAATTTATCATAGGCTTCTAAAATATAATCGACAAAATTATCTTCCATAAACACGCGACAATCATCATCATCATATAATAAAAATTCAAATTTTGGATTGCATTCTTTATTATGTTGTATATTTTCTTTTATATCATCAGGTAAATCTTTTGTAATCCAAGTTTGATAGATTGTGCAAGGAATAATAGAGTTGTATTGTGGTTTTAATTTAAAAAATGATCTTTTTTTATCTTCTTGAATATGTTTCGGAATAGGGTTTGGAACCCGTTCAGCTTGCAAATTATTCCTACGATTGATTATTTTATTGCGGATTTTTAATAAAGCAATTTGTTTTTTAATCATATGTTGTAACGCCGCATTGCTTATAGCCTTTTCTTGAAGAATTTGTTGCATTCCAGAACGAGTTAAACCTTGTGTTACATTGTACAACCGATCATAATTTCGTTTTCCCTTTACTCTCATTATATATTATTTGCTATAAAAAATATTATCTAATTTTTGGTTTTTTTAAATTGAAAAATAATATATATTAGTATCAACTTAAAGAGTTGAAAATTTCATTATTTTTCCCAAAAGTCTGGGAGATTTTGAAAAATGGACATTTATAAATGTCCAAAAATCAATTTCCCCGATTGAATGTCCGAAAAAACTTGAATTGTGACGATAAACAAAATTTAGCGTCAGAGTGCAAAAATAAATTTTTTGAATTTGTTACGATAAAATTTTAAAAATATTTTGCGGAAAGAACTTAAGCATTTTTTCCGTTGTCATTTTATGACAACGAATGACAACGATTTCAAGCAAAAAAATGCTCCGAGATTTTTCTGTAATTTTTGTGACTATGGAACGTGTAAGAAGTCAAGCTTTGAGTCCCATCTCGCCACTAGAAAGCATTTTTTAACAACGAAAAACAACGCTTTTCAGGCTGTTTCAAGCCAACCCAAATACACGTGTGAAAATTGTGAGAAGGGGTTCAACGATCGCGCTGGATTGTGGAGACATAAGAAAAAATGTCTCGAATCAAATACTTTGGCAACTTATACGCCGGACATAATACAATTGATTACCGAATTGGTAAAAAGTAATACAGAGATGCAGCAATCCATGATGGAATTGGGAAAACAAAACGCCATCACAAATCAGAGTCACAATACAACGCACATTAATTCACACAATAAGTCTTTTAATTTGCAGTTTTTTTTAAACGAAACGTGCAAGGATGCGATGAATATCATGGATTTCGCGGATTCTATCAAACTGCAATTATCCGATTTGGAAAAAGTAGGTGAAGTAGGATATGTGGAAGGAATCTCCAATATTATTGTGAAGAATTTAAATGCACTCGATGTGACAAAAAGACCAATTCATTGCACTGATAAAAAGAGAGAAGTCTTGTACGTAAAAGATGAAGACAAGTGGGAGAAAGAAGATAGTGAAAAAAACAAAATAAAACGAGTTATTAAGAAAGTAGCTTACAAAAATAGCTCCTTGTTAAGAGTGTTTAGAGAGAAAAATCCAGAATATAAGAATGGAGAGTCCAAGGTTTCTGAAAAGTATGATAAATTAGTCATTGAAGCTATGGGTGGAGGTGGCAACAATGAAATGGCGAAACAGGAAAAAATTATTAAAAACATCGCGCGAGTTGTTTCTATCGAAAAGGGTAGTGAATAATTTGTTACACAAGTGTATAATAAATTATTTTTATATTTTTACAGCGGAATAACATGAAATGTGATTAAGAGCGCAATTGTAGAAGCTATAGCAAACAAAAGGACGACACCTTTTTGAATTATCGACAAATGGTTGCACACACATGTTTCGTGTTTTCTCTCTTTCTCTGACAGTAAAGTTTCAGTTATATTATTTTCAATATCACATCTTTTGCTTTCTTGTTCATGTGTAGCTAAACCAACATAATAGTGATTCATATATAATGAATGTAAATATTTTGCATTATCGAATATTTATATTTAATTTGCATTATTATTTGAATAATAAGGGGTGGCTTCTTCCATTTCAATATGCACTTCGGGAGGCGCAGGCCATTCACTGTAAGCCAATGCTTTGGAGGTGGGTCTTTCCAACGACATTAGTTGTTGAAGAGCCTTCATTCTTCTCTCTAAAGGAGAAATCTGGAGAGAAAGTTTACGGCTTAATTGCTTCCATCTCCATTCAAATTGGAGTGCAGCTTGCCAAGTTGGAAATCCAGAAACATGACAAGCTCTAGACCATGTTTTTCCTTGGTTCACCTTTATTCCTGTAGCAAAAGCACCTCCTTTTATTTCCTTGTTGTGTTTTCTTAATCGTTGATCTAAATCTATAGTTGCACCCACATAAGTAGAACCATCTGTGCATAAAAGAAGATACACGTAGGACATTCTATACTATAATCGGGATTTTATACCTACTTATTTAACTGTTCTGAAACTATTCCTACTAATTTATGTTCAATGACATTTGTAATTACATCTGTATCTAATTCGCGATTCGCTAATATTTCAACCATTTCTTCGTCATCATATCCGCTGTCCCAATCATCATTATCATCATCATTATCATCTTGATTATCATAGTCATCATGATTCTCTTCCTCATTATCATCAAAATTAGCATCTACACGTTCCTGTTCATCTACAGTATTTTCTACTGCAACGTCTACACTGGATTCTTTTGATATTTTATATTTTCTTTTTTCTACAATACCATATTTAAGATAATGACAAATAGATTCATTTTTAGTAAATACATTTTTTTTTACATCAGAATTTAATTTTAAATATTCTTTCCAATCAAAGTCACTCGGCAATTTTTCTTTACTGTAAATTCTCTTTTCTTTGACCCCATACTTCAAGTAATGATTAATAGCTCCCACTTTAGTTTCAGTATCTTGTTTTACATCAGTATTTAATTCTAAATATGTTTTCCAGTCAAAATTCTTTGGCAACTTGTCCATTTATATATATAAACAGACGCCACATATTTTTTTTACATATTTTACTTATTCGCAAATAGAAACAAAACAAAAAACAATATTCAGTCCGTTATTTTCCAATCCGGACAAAAAAGATTAATGTCTTCTTTTGTAATTCTTCGGCGTGGGCGTATCTTGTATAATTCTTCTAATCCTGCATCAAACTTGTCTTGAGGTCTTTTTACGTATTTCGCTTTTTTTCGATACGATTCTTCGGATTTGTGTGAATTCAATGGAGACACGTAGTAATAGGCAAGGCTTTTTCGAAACACATTTTCAGGGCAAATTATTTTTTCAGGCAATCCATGCCAAGATATATCATTTGTTTTGAATATAATAGCACGGTTGAATTTGATTTCTGTTTTGGTTATACAATCGGTTACATTTTCATTCCACAATTCATTTTGACCATTCCACTCCGGAAGCCATTCTTTGCTCAAAAAATAAATTACGTTGATTCTTCTCTCTTTGCCAGAATAAGGATGTTTTTCATAGTCCAAATGCACGTTCAATCGTCCATGTTTAGGATGACAATGTAGTCCTGCTCCATGTAAATATTCATCGTAGGTCAAATTTGGTATATCGGTTAGTTTTTGAAAAAATTCTACCATTTTTTGATGTGACAAATAATAAAAATAATTCTTTAATTCGCTTGGCAAATTCTCTATATTATCATATGCATATTTTACCTCAATAGGATTCATGTAAGTGTGCCAGTTCTCGTAATGTTGCGGAAACAAGTTGTGCAAATTTTCCGCGTAATCTAAGTTTAAAAAATCATCAATAACAATATGTTCAAATGGTTTTGCGTTGATAAATTTTTCTCTCAACAGATCAATATTGTTTATCCATGACCCGAAATATTCATGACAGACCGTGGCATTTATTTTTTCTAAATAATCATTGTCGATTTTAATAGTATTTTCACACATATTGACACACAAATATAAATTTATATTTTATTATATAATGAATAATTGAATTCATTATATTATGAATATTTTCAATTCATTTATACCAAATTAACAAAAAATGTGTAAGTCAGATAATTCGGATCGACTCCTGGAGGAGGGTTCGTGGAACTATACTTTGTTTCAACTACTGTGCCTGTTGCACAATAATATCCGCCACTGGATTCAAGAGAGGAGACAGAGCCTTCAAATACAGCAAGAGATTGACCTGGTGGAACGCATTCTACGGGATTTGCACCAAGACCCAATGGCGTTTCAATTTGCTGAATAACAACGGAAGGAGGTTGGACGTTATAGTAATAAGTGTTCCGAAGCGGGATATTCACAACTAACATGCCTTCAGGAAGAGGGTTTCCATTCGTATCAACTCCATTTTCAATATTGAAAGACAAACACCATTGTCCGATAATATTCCCTTGTTGCGTGACTTGGACGCATTTACTTATAAAAAGAGAACCTGCTCCTTGAGATTGATTATTCGGTTCCAGCTGAATATTGGCTGTTTCTTGTGCTTCTTGTTTCACTATTTTGCGAGCGTTATTAATCACATCTTGTGTAATGTCATACACTTCTGACTCTTTATTTACATAAAGAGTAAATTCGATTTGACTTCCAGGCATTTTATATAATGAAAAAGTAATATAATTTTTACAAAAAAAGAATTGATTTTTTTATAAAAATAACTAACTCAAACTAAATACTTATTGTTGCAATTCAAGAGAAAATGTGAATGCCCGATAATCAGTTGTGTCTTTTGTTTTATCTGCGATTCCTCTAGCATAGAAGTAACCATTTGTGGATTCCCAACCCATAATAGCAAGCTCATTAGTTACAGAGGTTTGTCCTGGAGGAATGTATTCGGATTGACTTCCACTGACAACTAAAGGTGTTTGAATTTCTTGTGTAAGATAAGTAGGCGGGTTATTGTTGTAATCGCGTGTATTTTCAAGACCTAAATTCGTGGCAAGAGTTCCCTCAGGAAGATAGTTTCCGGCGTTGTCTTTCACGGTATTTGCAGGAATCATAAAATAGTAGCGCCACTCACCAAGAATATTGCCTTGTTGTGTGACGCGGGTGCATTTAATTGTCAAGACAGAGCCAGCGCCTAAAGCGTTCTCATTAGGCTCTTGTTGAAGATCTGAAGTGCCTTGGGTTTCTTCGAATACAACATTTCCAAGGTTGTCAAGAACTTGTTGTGTAACAAAAAAAACTTCTGAACTTTTCTGTGCGTAGAGGGTGAAAACGCAGGGTGCGGACATTTTTTATAGAATAAAAAAATAATATAGTTTTTACAAAAAAAATAATTTTTACAAAAAAGACTTGATTTTTTATAAAAATAACTAACTAACTCCAACTAACTACTTATTGTTGCAACATAAGAGAAAACTCGAACATGCGGTAATTAGACATAGGAGACATGTCTGCGTATTTGGTTTTAACAACGGTGCCTGTAGCGCAGAAGTAACCATTCGTGGATTCCCATCCCATCACAACGCCATCAAACATGGCAGATTCTTGTCCATCAGGAACATATTCGGTGGGGTTTCCACCAGGTACCAAAGGAGTTTGAATGTCTTCGGTAAGGTCACTAGGGGGTTTGTCATTGTAAAAATATGTATTTTCAAGGGGGAAATTCACAGATAAAGTTCCCTCGGGAAGGTAGTTTCCTGCATCATCCATGACGCAATTAGCGGGAATCTGGAAAGCATAGCACCATTGACCAAGAATATTTCCTTGTTGCGAAACACGAGTGCATTTAGTGGCTAAGAGAGAACCAGCACCTAAAGAATCCATCGTAGGGTCTTGTTGAAGATCCGAAGTGACTTGCACTTCTTCCATTTCAATTTTTCCGACGTTGTTAAGAGTTTGTTGGGTCACACAAAAGACTTGAGAATTTTTGGGGGAGTAGAGGGTGAAAACGCAGGGCTTCATAATTTTTATAAAGTATAAAAATAATAGTTTTTTTACAAAAAAAATAATTCTTCAAAAAATGCCTAAAGTTTTTAGAAAAAGATACAAACTAAAATTCGGCGATTATTTCTTGATTTCTTGGTTATTTAATCCAACACATTCTATGGGTATATCGTAAATGTAGTGAGCCATATTCACAAACCCAGATATATGATTGTAAAAAGAAAATGTTTTTATTTTTTTCGCCTTAGTTACGGTAAAGAATTCGAATAATGTGTCTTTAAAATTGGAGGCGTGTTGTGCATATCCTAAATGTGCAATATTAATATGAAATGTGGAAATGGGATAATTTGAAGACATTATTTTTTCTTTAAACCTCTCGGAGTCGCTCATTAAAATATCGGTCGCTTCTTTATATTTATCTAGGATAGACATGTATAATTGAAAGTTGTTGGATTGTTCTTCTTCTTCTTTTCTGATTAAAAAAGAATCTCCTAGCCTGAAATGGAATATATTGTAATTCAGTGGTGTTGCTTTAGCGCGATGCACATTATATATGAAAGAATTAAATTCATCCGTAGGTGTCAGAAGCGTTTTCATAAATGTCTTGCATTCATCTGATAAATTATTATCATTAAGATGACTATTAGTAAATAAACAACAACAATTACTTGTATTCTTTTCTAGAAACTCGTCAATATCTTCGGGATAAATAAAGGGAATATTATCTTTATTGTCCAACACAAATTGTCTGTACATGTGCGGAATAGGCTTAAAATATTCAGACAATGGATGCAATTGCATATCTACAATTAATTGAAAGTTGTATTTTTTGGAAAGCTGAAACATGCTTATTGTCCCCCTTAGAATGTCACCCAAGCCAAAATAGTTGTTGTATTGATCCACCATTACATTTTTGTATTTGGTTGTCCAAGTTAATATTACTGTCTTGACGCGAATAATTTCGGTTATTTCGTTTTTTTTTGCTTCATCAATGCCTCCATGTGACCAATTTTGCATAAAATAACTATCTGGATTATTTGGATTACTTTGCAAAGCCATTTTGCAGAAAGGTGTAGTTGAAAATACATAATCATTTGAAAAATGATGACAATAATAACCTAAATACTCAAATTCCGTAAAAACACGCGATAATTTGTAAAAAGTATCCTTTACTGGATGTTCAACACGTATGTCTTCTACATCACACCGTTTTTTACAATATTCGTCATAATCACAATTGTGCAATTCTTTGAATTTATTAGCAGCTCCTTCTAAACTGTTTTTTGTAAAAACAAAAGGAAACCCGTTGCTCATATAATGCACATTTTTAGGTGTAAACGTGGAATCTTCGCAAGCTTTTTTCCAAACATTAAATACTGTTTTGTCGTCACTGTCTTCTATTTTCAAATATTTCCACTTAATTTTTCCATCCTCTTGAATGAGTTTTTCGCAGTCAAGTGGTTCTTTTAATATAAGGTCTGAATCCAATATAATGATATAGTCTGTCTTGCAATCTTTATAACAATTCGCTTTTACTGTTTGCTGTTTGATGTAGCCATGAAAATTATAATGAACCGGAATAACACGAACATTTACCAAATGTTTTAACTGCGATCTTTCTAACATGTCATATACGTCGAAACGCGCAACATCATGAGTATAAATAATTAGTTCGCAGATATTTGAAAAGTCTAAATATTTTTTTAGAGAGAGCAAACTATATTCCAACCATTGAACATCATTGGTATATGTTTTATAAATGATGGTAAAAATAGCAATGTATGGGTTCGGAGTGATAGTATTGAGTTCTTTTAATTGAATCAAATCTGGATATTTATTACTCAAATAGATCCATTCATAATCGGCTAAATGTGTGAAACAATTGTGAACGCCAAATGGTGCTGGGTTAAAGATAGTTTCCACCGAAAATTGTTGAGCTTCTTCAAATGTAGGAGTGTACATTGGCACTTCTGTTTGATAACAAAAAAACTCGTCTTCATTGTGGTAAGGAACGGTGGACGGATCCACTTTGTCAATAATTTCCAACATTTTGCTTTTCTTACGAAGGGAAAGCCCTCCGTTGCCTACTTTTCTATCGCGAATCCAAGGAGCACCGACATAATCATATTTCAAAAAATCATTGATAATGTGTTTGTTTTCTTTGACAATTAATGAGTCGGTTTGAAATATCAATATGGTTTCAGTAAGGATATATTTGTAAAAATCGGCGGTTTTTAAAAGCAAATTATATTCCTTATTCATCAGGTTTTCTTTTTTCAAGTTGACAAGTGTAATTCTATTTTTATATAAATTCAAATCCTTTTTTACAATGTCGCGAACAAAGGACTTATTGCTTGAACCGTGAAACACAATAAAGTCCCATTCTTCGCTTAAATTTTCTAAAAATTTTTTTAATACAAAAGACAAAGCTTTGTGCTTTCTTGGTTCAATAATAATAGCAGTGTATTTTTGCATTATATATTTATATACTAGATAGATAAATATATCATTTATTTTAACCTAAACTTTTACTCAATAATCGTATAAATTGCACAATGGGTTATAAATCAATGATTATTTCTCAATTAAATTGGTGCAAATATAATCCATAATCTTCGCGTCTTCTAAACGATTGTGCGTTTTGTTTCTATAACAGATAAAATGAAACTTATTACTATTTTGATTCGCAAAATGTATCATTTCTTGCAATGTTGCGTCCCAACCAGATGGCAACCCAATTGTGTAATAGTAAAATGGACCTAACCGAATATCATTATCATAAGCCTGCGGACAATGTTGAGTTACATAGAAGCCAAATGCAACATCGTCAGGCTCAGTATGGTCAAATTTATCTTGTTCATGAATCATTTTAATAGCTAGTTGTCGTGATAATATAATGCAAGTACCTAAAGCGAATCTAACCGGGTGTTCTTTCACATGTATTCCGGCAAGATCGCCGGCGTATAAATATTCTACGTCTTGATATTTCTCTAAAAGGCGAACCAGTTTGGGTATATCAATCACGGTAGATATATTTGTTCGAACAACAAAATCAAAGTGTCTACCATGCACATGATGCAAGCATTCTATAGTGGCTAAAGTTTTAAACAATATAGTATTGTTGTCTTCTTTAATTCTAACTCTCGATATATCATCTTGAATAAAAACTGGCTCATTGTGTAAAAAACAGCTTTCCATAAAATACACTTCTACGTCTTTGTAATTGTGCATGTATTTTCTTTGTACTTCCAACATTTTGTCATATGCTTTATTTCTAGAATATATTACTAAAATCAATACTTTCATTATATAATTATAATGCAAAAAAAATATACAATTAGTTATTACACATTTTCTCATTTAAAACGCCCATTTTATTAGGCAAAAAAATAAGAAAAATGTAAAATCAAAGTAGGAATTTCACCTACTTCGTTTTACTAAAAAATGAATTCACAAATGAAATGTGATCTAATTTGTATGGAAAATCAATTTCTTTAAATTTTTCAATAAAAATATTTGGATGACGATGA
>Ga0114971_10003616_pt1 | contig 10486 bp, 9 predicted proteins | sample M_140625_MF_Meta_FD_87320 | JGI IMG/M metagenome (GOLD analysis project Ga0114971, IMG submission 87320) | Freshwater microbial communities from Lake Montjoie, Canada to study carbon cycling - M_140625_MF_MetaG | ecosystem: Environmental > Aquatic > Freshwater > Lake | place: Lake Montjoie...
ACAGATATCACAAGCAAAAGGTCTTTCGCCTGTATGAGATCGCTTATGTATTGTTAGATGAGAACTTGTTGAATATGCCTTTTGACAGATATCACAAGCAAATTTTTCGCCTGTATGAGATCGTTTATGTCTTGTTACTTCAGAACTTGTTGAAAATGCCTTTTGACAGATATCACAAGCAAAAGGTTTTACGCCTGTATGAGATCGCTTATGTACTGTTAGATCAGAACTTGTTGAAAATGCCTTTTGACAGATATCACAAGCAAAAGGTTTTTCGCCTGTATGAGATCGTTTATGTCTTGTTAGTTCACCATTTGTTGAAAATGCTTTGTTACAGATATCACAAGCAAAAGGTTTTTCGCCTGTATGAGATCGTTTATGTACTGTTAGATCACCATTTGATGAATATGCCTTTTGACAGATATCACAAGCAAAAGGTCTTTCGCCTGTATGAGATCGTTTATGTACTGTTAGATCACCATTTGTTGAATATGCCTTTTGACAGATATCACAAACAAAAGGTCTTTCGCCTGTATGGATGCGACGCTTATGTACTTTTAGATTAAAACTTGTTGAAAATGCTTTGTTACAGATATCACAAGCAAAAGGTTTTTTGCCTGTATGAGATCGCTTATGTCTTGTTAGATCACGATTTGTTGAAAATGCCTTTTGACAGATATCACAAGCAAAAGGTTTTTCGCCTGTATGAGATCGCTTATGTCTTGTTAGATGAGAACTTGTTGTAAATGAAGGATTCTCTACTTCCTCTTCATCTTCCTCTTCTTGATCCATTTTATCGTCCTCGTCTTCTACTTCTAAAAACTCGATGACCTGTCTGCCTCTCTGATCTTTAATCACTCGAACATACGGGGGTAATTTCATTCCCTGTAGCGTACTTCCCCTTCCTTTGTCTTGTCGCTTGACAACGACCGATGGTGCAGGTACAGACTTGATTCGAGCAATGATTTTTTCTAATATTTGAACATCCTCGTCCGAATAATGCTCGACAAATTCTCGTATCGGTTGACGGCTAAAAGGAGACACAAAGCTCGTTAGACGGCGTGATCGTTTTTTGCACTCGTCACAATACTTTTCTCTCTGCAGATTCCCCGATTTGGTGAGCATACGATAACGGGTACGATCTTCTCCGGGCTCGATACCATGAATGAGTGAGCATGAGAGAGCTTGTCGTTGCTCCTGTGTTGCCCGCGTATTAATCCATTGAGGATCTAACTGCTGGAGTTGTTGCCACAACGCATCATATTGTGTTTTCTTTCCTGGTGGTGAGGAAGAGGACATTTTGATATTGTTTAATGAGAGTATAAATTTTTTTTTTCAAATCATAAATGAAATCTTTGAAAGATCTGGCCTTGTCTCAACTCAAGAAAAAAAAATCGCTGACGAAACAACAATCGGCGAAATTTTATGACATTAAGCGCACTATTGAATCTTTCCGGTATCGACTTATGTGGAATCAGATCATTGTGCATTGCGGACTACTCTCGATCATTCATCAAAACACCATTTTCAACGATCTTCTAACTCTTGAAAATGACTATCCCGATATCATCCTTCATATGTTTACCATGATGGCGTTGCTGGATCAGAGGGGTTTTGCGATCAATTATCGTGCCCCGAATTCTATAGATGAAAAAAATAATTTTTGCTTGCAGATGAGGATTCTTTTCCGTTATTTTTATCCCGAAGAATCGATGGTGATCATGGTGGGATGGCCATGGTGGGAGGGGATTTATGAATTCTGGAGGAGTTCTCATAAAATTGCCGATTGGTTATCCTTTTTCAAGGACGAGGTCCTGTTTAGCAAGGGATGGGTCACACGTGAATACATGGAAAATTTATTCAAGACTATTTTATTGTTAGGAGAAGGTGATCTTGCCAAGGGGATGGCTCGATACGAGAGGCATCCCGAGGATTTGCCCGTTACGGTCATGGTATCGACGGATCAGGAGCCTTTTTCACCAAGAAAAAAGAGGAGAAAATTATTGGATGATCGCGTCTTGCAATGCATCCGTGATGTTTTTTCTACCCACGAGTGTTCCTTGGAGATCATTAATAAGATTTTAGACGAGATGCACTCCACTAAAACACTTCCTTTCCATTATTATTACCATCTCAAATTGGAATATCCAGAAGAAGAAGATGATTAAATAAAGGAACCAACCATTTTATTTTTCTTGACGTATCTATAAAAAGAAAGAGTAGTCATGAAATCAATTCGTTGTTTTTGTGAGAATAAAAATTTGCCTGCAGGTTATTATAATTCCGTTTCTATTTCTGGAAACGGAAAATACCAGACTCTTGTCCAAAGAGCCCAGAGCGATGCGACGTGTCCTCAGGGCAACCTTATGACCTCCTCTGACGGGGGTAAGAATTTCACGATGCGACTCCAAGGCCTCAATTTTACCGGCGTGGCCGTGTCCTCCTGCGGTCGGTATCAGACCGCCGTTGTCCAGGGCAATAGCATAACCTCTCCTCCTGAACTCGGCTTCATCTATACTTCCTCGGATTTTGGTAAAACGTGGATCCAGAACGAGAACGCACCGTCCAACGGCTGGTACGGCGTGGCCGTCTCGGGCGATGGACAATACCAGCTGGCGCTTCCCAACACGTACAAGAGCCCTCCCAATAATGGCTTCCTCTATACGTCCAGTGATTTTGGACAGACGTGGATCCCACGAGAAGGACCCGGTGAACAGCTGTGGCTGAATGGCGCGATCGACGTGACGGGGAAGACGCAGGTCGCCGTTGTTTTTGGAACACTGCCACCCGATGGTGGCGATGCGCTTCCAGGGCACGTGTGGATATCACGCGATTATGGCGTGACGTGGAACACCGTACCCAGCCTCTCCGACTATTTTACTTGCATCGCCATCTCGTCGTGCGGGAATTTTGTTAGTGTCGGAGCACAGAACTGCTTTTTTGCCCCCGCGATCCCCAAGCCGTTGTACGTCTCCTCGGATGGAGGCATCAATTGGCTCGTCCTCAATTCCAATACGGACAACTGGCTGAGCATCGCCATGTCGGGTGACGGTCAATACCAGTGCGCCCTGTCGTACAAGCAAGAACCCGATTCTGTGTTATCTGGTTATGTATACCAGTCGGAGGATTATGGAAAGACGTGGAGAAGGAACGAGTCGTTGCCTCAGAAAGAATGGACGTCCAATGCCATTTCAAAGGACGGAAAGGTGCAGACACTGGTAGCAACCCTGTGTGGCGGCGTTTATCAACAACAAGAACGTCGATCACGAGAAGTTTGTGATATTCTATATTTACCACTCTCTTTTTAGAATAAAAATCTTTTATGCCGTTTCAAAATAACGCCTCTTCCATATTTCGGGTAAACCTTGCCGGATCACTCATATCTCTTTGCTGCATCATCGGACGCAGATTCTTGTGCAGATCGAGAAGCCGGTCACGATTCTTGGGATCGATCACATCCAGTGTTTTCTGGACATAATCGTCTACATCGTTGGCGATAAGATCCGTGAGCTCGAGGTTCGACAAGAGGCTGACACCGATCCTCGACCGGTAATCCTGGCCTTCCATACAGATAAGAGGAGTATTCATGAACAACGCCTCATGGCTCGTGATCCCGCCGTTGTAAGGAAAAGGATCCAGCGCCACATCCATATCATTGTACGTGTCAAGATACGCCGATTCATGCACAAGAAAATTTAAAAATAAATTAATGAAGAGCACCAAGAATAATTACCACGCAGAGTGAGAGTTCTATGCTCACTATAATGATTCCGACACAGAGATAAACCAGTTTGAATTGTTTTTCCTTCTTTTCTGCGGGTGTAAGACGCGCCTGTTGGGTCTGTAGGAGCTCGTTGAGACGAATGTGATAGGTGTAGAGTGCCATGATGGTGATCACCACCGCCATAAGAATAAGAGTGACACTGAAGAATCCAGCGATCCGAGAATTCATTTCCAAAGAAGAAACTCTTGTCATGTGATAAAAAAGCAGGGATACTGTCATGAGTAAGAAAGAAGAGGACAACCATGCACAAAATTGTCCCTCGGGAGCCCATAAACTCTCTACCGCGGACGATAACATATTTTTTTTTTTATTACAACTCTGGAGAAAAAGAAAAGACAGCATTTTTTACAATAATCGCCACATAATGCGCTCCCATATATATTGTGTATTTTCCACCGGCATCACTGAAGAGCGTATCGACACGGACGACGGGTACACAAAATGATTAAAAAAACCAAAAATATTGACATTATTGTAGAACAATGAAGATTTTTGGATCTGATTTTGACGACTGTATACTGAAAGGCGATGTTGCCGATGGTTCAAAAGATTTTATAGGTGTGATCGAGTACTTGTACTCGAAGACGGGCCTCGATGTGCCCGAGGAACTACGTATGATCCCCTCGGCAAGCTATCCTACTTTTGAGGCTTTCAACGAGGTCTATTTACCGGAACTGGCTCTTAATAACACGAATGGTTACTTGATTCCTTTGGAAGCGTTCCAGGGACAAGACGAGAAGGTTCGTTATTGGGCCGAGAAACACTGGCAAGATACCTTGCAGTATTATCTTATCCCCGAGATCGTGGCACTCCTCAAGAAGAAGAGCAGATGCTACGATATCTATATCATTTCGGGATCGCCCACGATCTATATCGAGCCTGTGCAGAATTACCTTCCTTTCAAAGTGACGGTGTTAAGCGTGGAATTGGACAAGATCATTACCACACAGATTGGTAAAGTGACTCGATTAAAAAAGGTGTCGCCCCTGACGAATGTCGCCGGCTACATCGGAGAGACATGGAAAAACGATGGACCCCTTCTTGCTACACTCGCCAACGAGAATGGCAGCCAAAATCTATATTTTGTCTGTCATAACGATGCGCAGTGCGACAAGAATGCACAACTAAATATCTGCCGTTACGGTATCACCAAGATCTGTCTCCCCACGTTTTAAGAAAAGAAACAATAAGAATTTTTTTTTCCCGAAATAATAATAGATAGCTATCTTGTTACTTGGAAAAAAATAGAATGAATACAACCTCATCTGCTCGCGTCATGGATTTCTCAGAAGTGCTGCGCACAAACAAAAAGAAAAATAGTGTTAGTGTTATTGGAATAGGCATATACCATGAGATCGAAAATACGCTGCGGATCCCGGGGCTTGCGGCACTGCGTGGAATCGCTGTAGAAGCGTGCACCAATCATCCGAGCGTGACCATGGCCTCTGTTCAGGAATCCATGCGATCATTGCTAAGGGAAGGCAAGGTGAGGCATCTTATCGCGCGTCGGAACGAGCAGGCTCTACTGAATAATAAAGACGGTGTGTGGGATCGGATGGTTCACCTCGAGTGGGAATTAGAGGTGCAAGATAGTATTTTTATCAAGGAGAATGTGGAGGCGCTTCGCGATGGAGATATCATCGTAGGAAAGTATTTTACGGTGGATCAAGTCCGAAGAATGATAGCGAGCGCTTCGTCATCACAAATCAACTTTCCGGAGGTAGAGGTCGTCGGATCATACAAGGAGGTTCAAGATCGCGTAGAATGCTTTTACAGATCGTTGAATACAGAAGTTCAGGGATTTCAGGGAGTTCAGGTCAAAGAGTGTCGTCAAGCAGAATGGACACAGCACGAGCAAAATATCTATGATGCTGCTGCGGGTGATCTTATCGTTAGGATCCTCACGGAGACCATGCGATACTGTCGTCTGCGCTACGGGGGAGAACCCGAGCTCGCCATCCAGCACTTTGGCAACGGTCCTTTTCTTTTTCTTTGCGCACACTGGCTGATGAGGAAATGCATCAAGGAAAGGATCGATTGTATGTTGCTGGCCAGCAGAGATTGCTGCCTTCTTGGGAAAATGCTGCGCCGATTCCAGGAATTATCCACCAATTCCATTTTCAAGAAATGCGAGATCAATCTCTACTATTGTTCTAAAAATTGTTTCGAGAACAATTCACCCTCTTTCTTACAGTACACCCGTCAACTTTTAAACAACAAGAACAAGGCAATCTATGTCAATCTTTGGGGCTTCCAGCCCGTTCAAAAAAAATTCTTTTCACATAGTCTTCATTGGCCTTTACAAGTCATTTTCCTCGTTTCCCGAAACGATAGGGTACAAAATATCACTTCCATGTATGAAGAAGACTCGATTGACAGCAATCCCATTTTAGAATACCTTAATCATGATATTGAAGGACCCGTCGTAGACGTCTCGGATACTTTTCAGCCACTACGCACAACCCTCCGCTACGATCCCAAGGATTTTATTCAGTCGTCTTATTCGCATTTTGATTCTTTCATGGCACAAATAACGGCCGATATGGTGAATGGAATCTTGACAGAAAATAGTAGTCAATCTCTGACGAGCCTGTTGATGGATAAGATGAGGGGATGTCTTCCCATGCTGCGGAAAAAAATTCCTCTGGTACTGGAGGTGGGACTGGAAGACGATGAATTGGATGATGTGAGCAGACAAATCCAGAAAAGCCTTGAGAGGAAAACCACCCTTTCCTTTGACATGTTTGACACGCTGGTGTTTCGGAGGGGAAGGCTACCAAAGAGCATTTTTGTGCAAGTCGGTGAAAAATTAAACGATCCCGATTTCTGTACAAAGCGCATCGAGGCCGAGAGACAATCGAATTACGGTACGTATGATGAGATCTACAGGAAATATCAGGAATTACATCCCAACGAAGACGCCCTTCACCTCCAGAAAATGGAATTCCAGACGGAGCTGGAAAACCTCTATCCCATCCTTCCCACGTTTCTTTATTTGAAACCCCAGGATATCATTGTGAGTGATATGTATTTATCGGAGGATCATTTGCGACAAATTTTGGTACGATGTTTTGAGTTGTGCTGGAGTCTTGTCCCGAAAGACGAGCGATATCGATTTCCAATCTTTCGATATTCCGTGATCGATAAGATCCCCATTGTGGTCTCTCTTCATGGAAAATCCCAAAAATGGATCTGGGGAATGCTCCAGAAAAACAACACAATTATTGATTGTCACATCGGTGATAATTATCATTCCGATGTGATCAGCCCATTGGAATATGGTATTCGTGCTCTTCATTTCTCTTCTGCTCAGATCGAGACACATACTCCTATTGAGGGATACCTCCACGAGCGTGATCAGCATGCATTGGCCAACCTATGTCGCCACGTCCGGCTCTTGAATCCTTATTCTGATTTCAGGAAAAAGATCTACGAGGAACAATCCCAGATAAATATTCCTATCCTCGTCCTTCTTGCCATTCATCTACACTCACTCAACAAGCGTGTCTTGTTTATGCTACGAGACGGATTCTACCTCAAGATGGTATATGACGCGCTCTATCCTGGCAATGACTCCGAGTATCTTTTCTGCTCCCGCAAGGCTATGAAAACATCCTCTCCTTCTTTTGTCAACTATATGAAAAAGAAGATAAATTGTAGTTCAGAAAACCCGGAAAGAAAAACCGTAATTTTTGATTTGTTTGGCACGGGCAAAAGTATCTGGCAGTTTTTACAGAAATACGAGGTCTATCACGTGGACATATTTTATTTTCTTATTTATGAATGTTCAGAATGCCCTCGACCCCCTCATTTATTTTTATACAATAATGATTATATTGAAATGATGAATTTTACATGTTTTGGATCGGCTATCGATATTGATGAATGTGGTCAAAAAATAAGACAAAGTCCTGAATATGATTCTTTAATTATTCGAGTAATACAACAGGCCATCCATAATGCTTTATTTTATGTTGTTTCTTTTCGTGAAAATATACTCTCTTCCAAAGAATTTTCAACCCTATGGTTGAAAGACATTTATGACAAAAGAAGCAGTATTATGGAAATTCATTGTCCCCACTATGATAATTTGAACATCACCCTCCCTGATATTCGCAATTCTTTACTCCATGTGGTCATGGTAGGAAACAATTTTTCGAGCTATTATTTTGAGCAATGCGCTGCATCATTGAAAATAATTAACGACGACGACGACGACATGCCTCGTGTTATTTTTGAAAGACTCCAATCATTGAATGATGGAGATATACTTCTTTATCTTAATTTTCAAAACAAATATACGTATTCAGAATTAGATTTTAGTACAATTGAATCCAGAATCTATGAAATATTAAATCGTATCAATAATGATGTGATTGTTACAGTAAAATTAGACCCAATCACGAGATTGGATTCGGTTTGTCCAGATATCCATCCATCTTTTAGAAATTATCCATTACTCGATGATCGTTGCATCCTGATTAGAAAAAGTAATTTATCTATAAATTTTGTTCAGGAATGGTTGCAATCGAAAGAAAATCTTACTCTATTATACAGGACCTATATGAAAAAAAATCTATTTCCATTGTCTTCCCCTGGATTTTGTGATTCACTATGGAAAGATGATATCAAACATTGGGTACCTCTACAACAAATTTTAAAAGTACCCACTTTTCAAGTCTTGATCGCTACAACAGGAAGATCATCCTTACAAAATATGTTATGTAGCTTGATGTTTGAATTAAAACAGCATGATTGTCTTACGATCGTTTATGATGGAAACAAAATTCCTGAAGAAATTAAAGTATTCCTTCAAGAAAATTTTAAATGCCAGATAGATATTTATGAGGAACCTATACCTTTGGGATTTTGGGGTCATGGTATACGAAATAAATATGCTTCGTTGCTTTCACCAAGAGATTTTGTCTTGCATGCCGATGATGATGATAATTACGTACGAGGAGTTTTTGATTATCTTAGAACTACATGTGTAAATACCGACACTCTTTATATTGGAAAAATGTATTTTGGAAAATATGCATGGAAAGAATATATGCCTGATGATTCTAATAATATAGAAATTGGAAATATTAGCACCCAATGCGGAATTATTCCCTTTAATCTTAACAATTGTGGAGAACAATGGGGAAATTTTTATGGAGGAGATGGTGCTTTCTATATGGGATTGCAAAAGAAAACCAATTCATTAGTTTTCTTAGATAAAATAATTTATATAGGTAAAGAATATTTAAGCTATGTTTCACAATTCAAAACACTGTCGAGTTTGTCTGCAAAATGAAATAATACAATATTATATTATTTTTACGACAACACCAAGCTCCTCTCCAACTCCAGGACCTCCTTCATGATCCTCTTGCAATCCTCCTTTCCGCGGTGCTCCTGGCAATCCTCCGTCCCCGTAAGCTTGTCCTCAGGCTTCTTCGTATCGATCCTGTCAAGATTCTGCTCAATCCACACAAATAACTCGTGCAATCCCTGTAGGGATTGCCTCATCGATGGCCGGTACCATCGATCTTTCTTGCGGAGGATTTGATTCTCTATGATGGTCCATGTCATGGACATCAGTATGCACGCATGGCACTTGTGATGGCCGCACCCCCGAGAATACCAGCGTAGCCTATGAAGCTCGATCTTGATATAGACGTTCTTGAGGAAGTTATCGACGCCGTCCTTACTCCTCGTGCAGCGATCAAAATACTTGGTCGGCTCCCTGCACATCGGGCATGTGGGTCCATGATTCTTGGCCAATAGCCAGCGCGTCGAGCAATCCAGACAGAAACGGTGTCCACACTCCAGAGCAACCTCTTTTTTGCTTTCCACGCTTTTGTAACACACCGGGCATTCCATGTTTTTATCTGTCTCATAGAATATAAAGAAAAGGAAAGGTATTAGAAGAAGAAAAAAAAACGATCCTATGACATTCCCCCTAAACGGTGATAAAATTCCTCCCCGTTCTTCATTTTTTTTTTTCGTGTCATTATTCTTTAGGCATTCATACTATATTCCTCATTAGAATGAGAATCTCAGACGTGCTAATTCTGAACGATAAAATACACCAGGCATGTTTTGCTCCGTGATGAAAGGTATTAACATCCAATACGGTGTTCCCATCTTGTATTCATTTTTTATCAAATTATACCATAAGTTGGAACGAACATCTTGAACAGGGATATTTTTCGACGTGATAAAAGGTATTAATTCCTCGAACGACATTCTTCCAGTTTCATATTCATTTAAGATCAAATGATGCCAAAAATCGGAGCGTATGGGTTCTGAGGGCATGTTTTGCGCTGTCAAAAAAGGTATCAATTCCTTGAACGACCTTCCCTTCTCATAATATTCCCCTCTTATCAATTTATCCCATAAATCTGAGTGTGTATATTCTTCTCCAGATAAATTTTGCGCTGTCATATACGGTATCAATTCCTCGAACGACCTTCCTTTGCTATATTCTTTTGATATCAAGTCCATCCATAAGATTGAGCGATCATATTCTTTAGGCATGTTTTTAACGGTCATAAAAGGTATTAATTCATCAAACGACCTTCCCTTCTCATATTCCATTTTTATCAAGTCCATCCATAATATTGAGCGATCAGATTCATTAGGCATGTTTTTAGCCGTCATAAAAATTATTAATTCATCAAACGACCTTCCCTTCTCATATTCCATTTTTATCAA
>Ga0114971_10003620_pt1 | contig 10484 bp, 11 predicted proteins | sample M_140625_MF_Meta_FD_87320 | JGI IMG/M metagenome (GOLD analysis project Ga0114971, IMG submission 87320) | Freshwater microbial communities from Lake Montjoie, Canada to study carbon cycling - M_140625_MF_MetaG | ecosystem: Environmental > Aquatic > Freshwater > Lake | place: Lake Montjoie...
AACCGTAGCGCAGCGGAGTAACACATGCCAGCGGGCGCTGGCTGGGAACCAAGCAACAGGGCGGTTGCGCGGTAGGCTGCATAAGCAGCCCGACAGGGCGCAGCATCGGGGACGATGCAAGTCAATTTTCAGGATTTTGACAGCAGATCGGCGCGGGCATTCGCTAAGCGAATGAAACCGGCTAAAAATTCCATACCCCACATCGGAGCATGTTGGTGTGTAGCTTTTTTACCCGCACCAATCCTGATAGGTCAGGAGCTATCGCGCCGATCGGGGAATGGGTATACGAAGGCGCACCCAACCTCCGCGCTGCGCGATTACGTGCTTAGCAAGGGAAGCGCATAAGTCGGTCGGCGGCGCCCTCCGCCTCGCAGAGCTCGCCAACCCTACCATTTTCACCATTCCTGCTCTATCGTTTTAATCCTGCTAATCTTGTCCCATCACAAAACGCCCATGCTGAAATCTTTCCTTTTTGCATATAATGAGCTACGGTCTCAAAGTTGCTTCAACTACCATGAAATCGACTGCCACACCCGAACAAATTTCCCAAGTTATTCGCTATGCATGGGAGGATCGCACCACGTTTGAACAGATAGAAGAACGTACTGGACTGACTGAAAAACAAGTCATCGACGTGATGTCGCGTGAGTTGAAGCCCTCGAGTTTTCGACTTTGGCGCAAGCGTGTTGGCGGCAGAATCACGAAACATCGCAAACTGCTCGAACAGCATTTAAAAGGCCCCAACGACGAAGAATGAAACGGGTCTGCTTTCTTTCTATGTTGAATATCTCTTTAAGCCACTTGGGCAATCAACCCGTGATCGGCAAGGGCAAAAGCGTATAATACAGTCGAAGGCTAATGAGTTTGCTACCCACGATTCACAATGCCACTACATGGGCACTTGTCGGTCTGATCTGGACAATCCAGTTGGCCCATTACCCCCTATTCGCCCAAGTCGGACGTGAAGGCTTTCAAGCCTACCACAATCGCTACACAAAACGGATCACTTGGGTCGTGGCTCCACTGATGCTCACGGAAATCACTACCGCCGCATGGTTGCTACTCGTCACCGGTTCCCGTGACCCGTGGTTCCTTGCGAGCCTAGTGCCACTTGGCGTCAATTGGCTAGCCACTTGGCGTGTGCAAATCCCACTGCACGAGAAACTGGCCACTGGCTTCGATGCACGTTCCCATGAGCGTCTCGTAGCAACAAATTGGTGGCGCACAACCGCGTGGACTGTGCGAGGATTTTGCCTCATCATGGCTGGCATACAAAAGTAGCGCCCCAGCTTGCTTCATCCAGATGCCCTATTGGTGAGGGATTGAATATTAAAGACGTCACCACCTGAAGAACGCCCTCCAAGATTTAACAACCTCGGATTGCGTAAGCTAAACTTCGCTTTGATTTTGCCGAAAGGCCCTTTGTTGGCGGGCTTGAGCTAGCGACCAAAGAGCGAGCAGGGTTGAAGCAAAGAGGAAATCAGAAACAAGGGAGTTTCGAAAAAAGAGCCATGATGGAGGGAAGCCAGGCAAGCCTGTTGTGAGAGACATCCACAAGCCGTCGAGTCCGCGGGGGTAGGCAGGCATGGTGAGCCAGCAAACGGTATTGGTGACGAAGTAAAAAAGAATCCCTCCGGCAAAGAGACCAGAAAAAAGGGCCGGCAGCGAATGAATCGAACGCGCGGCGAGACCTCGACCAATGGCAACAATCAGCGCCAAAGATACCCATGCCGCTGTTTGACCAAGTCCCAACGCGGGATAGCCTAGAAGCGCCGCCAGCAAGAGGTCCGAAATGAAAAGAGCCCCCAGCGGCACCCCCCAAGCCATCCAACCGGGCAGCAAAAATCCCCCGCAGAATGCGACCGCAGCCAAGGGCGAAAAATTTGGCCACTCCGGCAAAACCGTCGCGTGTAAAACACGAAATGTGGCCAGAAGAACAATGCCAGTGCAGGTCATCAGAACGGCGGTCTGGCTCACTGGAGCGGAGGCTTGGACGGAATTGTTACTCATATACCCGATAGCCATATCTCGCGAAGGGGCGACTCGGCAAGACGGGAAGTGGATACAAAGCGTGAAAAAAATATTTTTTAAGTGGCGAACGGCATGGGGTATGCCATCTTCCACGTGTCAGTAAACTACTCTCCTATGATTTCACAATTTGCCGTTTATTTCCTCTTTGCTGCCTCCTTATTGGTCGGATTGGTCGTGGTGGTGATCCTCCTGAACTTTTTTGGAACTTGGCTACGCGCCAAGCTTGCAGACGCTCCGGTCTCGTTCGCCAAGCTCATTGGGATGCGCCTTCGCCGAGTTCCGATCGGCCTGATTGTGGATAGCAGGGTGACAGCAGTGAAGGCCGGCATCGCCATTGATACGGATCCGCTTGAAGCCCATTTCCTCGCTGGCGGCAACGTGGCCCACGTTGTTCTGGCGCTCATCGCCGCCGATAAAGCGGGCATCGCTCTTGATTACAACAGGGCCTGCGCAATCGACCTCGCTATCAAAGGCACCAGCAAAACCGTCCTCGAGGCCGTCCGCACCAGCATCAATCCAAAAGTGATCGACTGCCCCAACCCATCCACCGGTAAAACCACCATTGACGCTGTCGCCCGCGACGGAATCGGGGTCAAGGTTCGCGCCCGCGTCACTGTGCGCTCGAACCTCAATCGCTTTGTCGGCGGGGCCACCGAGGAAACAATCGTTGCCCGCGTGGGCGAAGGCATCATCACCTCGATCGGATCCGCTGTTTCCTATAAAGATGTATTGGAAAACCCAGATCGCATTTCTCGCACCGTATTAGATAAGGGGCTCGATACTGGAACCGCCTTTGAAATTCTCTCGGTCGATATCGCTGACATTGATATCGGTGATAATATCGGCGCCAAACTTCAGGCCGAACAAGCCGAGGCAGATAAAGTCGTGGCCCAAGCCAAAGCCGAGATGCGCCGCGCCGCTGCTGTGGCCACCGAGCAGGAAATGAAGGCCCGCACCCAAGAAATGCAGGCCAAGGTCGTAGAAGCGGAAGCTCAAGTCCCCCAAGCCATGGCCGAGGCTTTCCGCAGCGGCAACTTGGGAATCATGGATTACGTGAAAATGAAAAACCTCGAGTCCGACACCTCGATGCGCGCCTCCATTGCGAAATCCGAGTCCGCAGGTTGATCTGCCATGGAACAACAACTCATCCTGATTCTCATCATTGGCGCGATCAGCCTTGTCAACTGGCTCATCGACAAATCCGCCAAGCAGCGTGAAAAACGCCGGATCGAGAATTTGGAACGAGATGGGCAGCATTCCTCCCCTCCAATCCCCTACCCCGACCAACTTCCCAAGCAGTCCAATCGAACTGAGGAATCCCTACGGGAACTCATGGAGACCTTTGGCCTCCCTACTTCTTTGGAGCCAGTCCCGCCTCCGCTTCAATACACCCAACTTGTATTGGATGAGCCCCAACCGAACATTCCCGCTCCCCGCAAGCATATCCCCCGCCCCATCGTCGCGCCAACAAAGAGCATAGCGCCTCGCGTTTCCCTCGGAAACTCGAATCACTGGGCCTCCCTGCTTCACGGTCGCGGCACAACTCGGCAAGCCATGATCCTCAGCGAAATTCTCGGTCCTCCGCGGGCCCAATCCCGCCATTGAGTCACTAAAGGAGCCTGATCTATGGTCAAAAGAATTTTCCTTTTAATCCTATCAACCCCACTCATTTTGAACGCCAACGACACCAAACCCGTCCTGACCGCAGTCCAAGAGCATGTGACCATGCAATGCGGCACCGAACCGCCATTCCGAAATGAGTTTTGGAATAACCATCGCGAGGGCATCTATGTCTGCATCATTTCAGGCGAAGCCCTATTCAGTTCGAAGGACAAATTTGATTCCGGAACGGGTTGGCCGAGCTTTTTCAAACCGATCACACCCACCAACATCGAGGAAAAAAAAGACGCATCGCACGGCATGGAACGCGTCGAAGCACGATCAGTAAAGGGGAATTCCCACCTTGGCCACGTCTTCCCCGACGGACCCGCCCCGACCGGACTCCGCTATTGCATTAACTCCGCGTCTCTCCGCTTCATTCCTGCTGAGAACCTCGAGAAGGAAGGCTACGAGAAATACAAATACCTCTTCGCTCCCGATCCCAAGCCCTAAGCTTCTTCAATGGTTGAAGAGATCCTTCCTCGAAGTCTCGGAGGAGCGAAGGGAAAGACAATCGAGCGCCGGGGCAGGCGAGAGATAGAGCAACCGAAGGTTGGCCCGAAGGGCGAGCTGAGCGGGAGCGAACGAGTCAACGGTGTAGCCCAGGGTGGGCAACCGCAGCGAAGCGGATAACACCCGCGCGATGACGCACGGACTAGGGAAAAACAAGATCGTTTCTGCTCGCGTTCACCACCAGCGATCACGGGGGATTCGCTTTCACGGAGAAAATCGCAGCTGAAAAACTTCCGCATTGGCATTTTGTGCTTGCCCCAACTCCCACCAAATAAGATGGTGTGAGGGTGTTTGAGTTGGCGCTACACAACTGCCTCGAGACGACCTCGGTCTTATTTCATGGCAGGAAGTAGATGTAGTAAAATTTGTAGCACAAACGCAAAAAGCATGTCATCAAAGCCTCCTAAGCCTTTGATTTACAAAGAAAGCTCGGGTGGCGAAATTGGCAGACGCGCCAGACTTAGGATCTGGTTCCGAAAGGAATGTGGGTTCGAGTCCCACCCCGAGCACTCCCCCTTTTTTTTCTGATTTCGACGGCTGCCGAAATCGCTTTGGTGATTTCAAACTGGCATCCCAGCGGTGACTTTTTTTCAAACTCGAAATTAACACCGCCTCCGGAATGCCCATGCCTGCTGGACTTCCGAAGGGGTCAAGAAAATATCCCCGAAAAGGAGAAATTTTTATCGCCCAAAAAAGCTCTTTTTTCTTGAGCAATGGAGCTGAAATTTTTATTATGTGAATCCTGTCTCGTTAGCCAACTGACAGGATGTGTATAACTTGTGAATAACTTTCTACCCCAAATATCAATTTCGTTTTTGCCATGCTTCGGCAGGGATTGTAGAGCGACAACGACATTTGCTAGGAGCGCATCCAGCTTGCACGGATTGCCAAAAGGCGTTCCACTTCTTAACGACACTTCGCATCCCCCGCGTAAATAAAAATGATTAAATCACAAATCGATAGCTGGGAACAAATCTCCAAACGGATTCGCGATAGAGTGAGCTCCGATGGGTTTGACCGTTGGTTTTCTGGCGTCCGAATCGCAGCGCTGTCGAGCGATACCGTGACATTGTGTGTTCCCAATCCGATTCACCAATTTTTCATCGAGAGCAACTATCTTCCGATCGTGAAGGAATCTGTCCAAGCGACCTTGCCCGGTGTGACCAACGTGGAATTCACGTCTTCGAACGAGGTGGAGATCTCGCCTCGTCCAGCGGCGACGACCCCCAAGGCTCCAAGAGAGAAAGCTCCTGCCACGTTGGCTGGAGCGATGAATCCGCGAAATACTTTTGAGGCATTCGTAGTGGGCTCGAATAACGAGTTCGCCCACTCGGCCGCTTTGGCAGTGGCGAAGTCGCCAGCGACGACCTACAATCCGCTTTTCATTTATGGTGTGAGCGGATTGGGCAAGACGCATCTGCTCCATGCGATCGGGCATCAGGTGCAGGCAACCAATAAATCAGCCAAGATCGTTTACCTTTCCAGTGAACAATTTACAAACGAGTTCATTGACGCCATCCAGCACGCCACGCTCGTCAAATTCCGCAAAAAATACCGTCAGGCCGACGTCCTTCTTATTGACGATATCCAATTTTTTGCGGGCAAGGAACGTTCGCAGGAAGAGTTTTTCCACACTTTCAACGCTCTCCATGACGGCCATAAGCAGATCATTCTTTCGAGCGACCGCCCGGCGAGTGAGATTGAAAAGCTAGAGCATCGCTTGGTCTCCCGATTCGAGTGGGGGATGACGGCCGAAATCCAACCGCCGGATACCGAGACACGCATCGCGATTCTGCGAAGCAAGGCCGAAGGCCTTAATCTCAAGCTGGAGCCTTGGATCATTGAATTTCTCGCGGACAAAATCCGCAACAATGTTCGTCGCCTCGAAGGTGCTCTCATGCGTGTGGCCTCCTATACATCCCTGAGCGATAAACCCATTACTCAAGAGGCTATCGAGAATCTCTTGCGGGACATTTTCCAGGAGCAAGCGCGCAAGACCATCACGATCGATGCGATTCAACGCCGCGTGGCCGAGCACTTCGACGTACGGTTAGCAGATATGACCAGCAAACGTCGGCAAGCCAACATTGCCTTCCCTCGACAGATCGCCATGTTTCTCTCCCGCCAGCATACAAGTTCCTCGCTCTGCGATATCGGAGACGCCTTCGGCGGTAAAGATCACGGCACGGTCATCCACGCTTGCAAACTCGTGAAAAAGCGGATGGAAGCAGACGAGAAGACTCGTCAGATCGTCGGCATGCTCGACAGTAAGCTTCAACGCTGATTGGTGTGCCCGATCCCGCTAGAGTAATGGACATAGTTTACTTTGACCTTGAGACCCAGCGGACCGCGAATGACGTAGGGGGGTGGGACAAAAAGCACGAGATGGGCATGTCCGTTGGTGTGACCTACAGCACGAAAGATGAGCGTTATGAGATTTTCGGCGAAAACCAAGCCGACGCCCTTATTAAGCGTCTCCAGCGCGCTGATCTGGTCGTCGGATACAACGTGATTCGCTTCGATTATGAAGTTCTCATGGGCTACACGATTCTCTCGCTTCCCGATGCCTTGGTGACTCTTGATCTTTTGGTGGAAATAGAAAAATCCGCGGGCCATCGCCTCAAACTCGACGATGTTGCCATGGGCACACTCGGCGTGGGCAAAACTGCTGAGGGTCTGGAGGCCATACGCTGGTGGCGCGAAGGCAAAATGCTCGAGATCGCAAAATACTGCTGCTTTGACGTCAAGGTCACTCGGATGGTCCACGAATACGGTGCCCAGAATAAAGAGATTTTCTACCATGACCGATTCGGCCGCAAGCAACGTCTGGAGATCAACTGGCGCTCATGATTCAAGCGCTCAAAGTCCCCAAAAATATCTGGTATCTGTATTGGATCGACCTTGAGGAATCCGTTCCCGCGCCAGTGGGGAAGGATTGGTTTATCCCCACGCTGGTCGTCATCTGCGACCGCACAGGCACTCCCGTCGCCCCGCCAGAGATCATGGAGGAACTCGATCAGGCGCGAATCGAGACCACGCTCTACAAGATTTTCGACAAAACCCCGCCGCCAGATCACCTCGCGATCCCCGAAAGCCCCGATTGGGATCACGAAGCCTGGAAAGAATTCTCCACCGAATGCAAACTGGAAATCCGCTTTCAAGCTGGTGATAAAAGTGCGCCCGATGATCTCAAGCATGTCACTCGTATGGTGGTATTGCAGGCCGACCGCGGAGACAACCCACCCCCCTCACCCCGCGAAGTCGCATGGGGCCTCACTCGTACGGCACTACGGGTCCGCTCGCAATCCAAGCGACTAAGCCTGTTGAATCTCGCTCTGGCGAAGGATCCCGACTGCTCTGTGGCGAGGATCGAACTGGCCGACATGGAATTTCAAAGTGCGAATTGGAAAGCGTGCCGCGAGGCTTACGAAGAGATCATCCAGCGTGAAGGAGAGCGACGCAACGATCCCTCGACACTTTGGTGGATCGATAAAGACACACGTCCTTACTTGAGGGCCATCTATGGCCGAGCCATGACGGATTGGCATCTCTCGCGATTCGCTGAGGCCGCGACTGGGCTGGAGGACCTCTTGATTTGCAATCCCTCCGACAACCAAGGAACCCGATTTTTGATTCCCATGCTTCACCTTCTGGCCGAATCGCCAGAAAAAGCCTCCCTCTATTTCAAAAACTACGCGGAGACCTATCCGCGCGATTTCAAGGAACCCTCGTTCCTTTTTGGATGGGCTATCACCGCCTCACTCGAAGGACAGGAGGCCTTGGCTCGCGAGAAATATATCGAGGGCACCCTTCGTAATATCTACATCGCGCCGATGCTGCTAGAGTTGGATGAACCCTCCCGCAGCACGTGGTTCCCAGGCGATCGAGCCGAACCGAACTACGCTTCGGAATTCACGCAGAGCTACGCGTTGCTCTGGGATCGGGAACCAGGAGCACTGCGCATCCTTCGCGAGGTCTATCAAGAAATACTACCGCGCTTAACGAAGATCGTGCAGCACCGCGAGATGATGACGGATTTTCAGGATCAACGATACGAACCTGACTTCAAAGCGAAGTGGCAAGATTTCGTCACCGAGGAGGAGCGCCTCACTGCGCCTTGAGCAACGCCGGGGCATACCTGCTCGATTTGCAGGAGAAACTCGGCGGCTCAATTCCAGCGGAGCGCTTCATGCAAGAGGCCCTCTACCATCCCTCAATCGGATACTATAGTTCCCGGATTCGCACCGTCGGCCGCCGTGGTGACTTCTCGACTTGGGCGACACTCGACTCCTCGCTCTCGCTCGGAGTAGCGGCTTGGATCAAAAAAGAAAACCCACGGCATGTGATCGAGATTGGTGCTGGCAACGGCGAACTCGCCAAGGACATCCTTCGCCGCCTTGGCTGGTGGACACGATTGCGCACGACCTACCACATCGCAGAAATCTCCGCCCCACTACGCGCGAAGCAAATGGAACGCCTTCGCGGATTCCGTGTCGTCTGGCATGACAACGTGGAGGCCGCCCTCCAGTCATCGCGTGGCCACGCCCACATCTTCTCAAACGAACTCCCCGATGCCTTCCCTTGTCACATTTTTCAGAAAACCGAGGCTGGGTGGATGGAACTGCATCTCCGTATCGCCGATGGAAAAATCTCTGAGCAACTCGTCACCGCCAGCCTCCCAGAATCAAGTGTTTTCGACTATCCCCACCCGATTGGTCAGCGGGTCGAGATCCACCAAAGCTATCGCCGTTGGCAGGAAGCCTGGGCCCCTCATTGGATGTCGGGGGCCATCCTGACGATTGATTACGGTGACCTGTCGCGGACGCTCTATCATCGGCGACCTGCTGGTTCACTACGTGGATACGCGGTCCAGCAACGCCTAAGCGGCAACGATGTTTTTCAAAACCCCGGCTTCTGCGACATGACCGCTGACGTGAATTTCACTGACCTCGAAAAATGGGGGACCGATCTCGGATGGTCTACCGAGACCAGCAGTACGCTCCTCGCCTTTTTGAAAGAACAAGGGGCTGCCGGATCACTTCCCATGCATTTCCTCGAGGCGGGCGAAGCCTTTCGCGTTCTCATTCAACGTCGCCCCAGTAAATGACCCTCCGTTCAGATGCGATTATTGTCTTTTGAGTTGCGTTCGTTCTCCATTCTGATATGAAATTTGCCTCCGCAACCTGTAGATAATCTGACAATCCTACTTTCAGGTCATTTCATATAGGGGAAGAAATCCATTTTTTGACATAGTTTCATGCCTTCCATTTATTTTATCGCTTCTGCACTTTCGCTCGATGCTCCATCCATTTTTACGGACGAGAAAGGAATCCCCTTCTTTGATTGGTTTTCTAATTCGATTTTCGTAAGTTCTATTGTGGCTGGTTTGATCATTTGGTTTGCACGAAAAGCAACCCGTCAAATGACGATCGTGCCAGGTCCGACTCAAAACTTCTTTGAGGCTCTTGTTCACGGACTCTATGAGATGCTCGAAGGAATCGTCGGCACACACATGATCGCTCGAGTGTTTTCCCTTCTTTCGACTCTTTTCATATTCATTATCGTATCAAACTGGTTTGGGCTTCTTCCTGGCGTAGGCTCCATTGGTTGGGGGCACATGGGCGAACATGGTTTTGAGGTTACAGCCCCTCTCCTCCGTCCCGCCACCGCCGATCTCAACATGACGCTCGCGATGTCAGCTGTGTTCATGGTGTTTTGGCTTTACTGGTCACTCACCGAAGTGGGAGTGAAGAATTTCTTTGTCCACATTTTTGGAGTTAAAGGCGGTCTGTCGGGTATAATGGCATTGGTATTAATCCCGATCTTTCTATTTGTAGGCCTCATTGAAATCATTTCCATGGCCTTTCGCCCTGTTTCCTTGTCATTACGTCTATTTGGAAATGTGTTTGCCGGTGAAACCCTCCTCACATCCATGATCACTCTAGGAAAGCAATTACAGCTTCCCGATTGGGCAAGTTATTTGATGTCCGTATCAATCCCTATCCCATTTTACTTTCTAGAACTTCTTGTTGGCCTCCTTCAGGCCGCTGTATTCATGCTCCTTTGCGCAGTGTACATCCAGCTTTCCACCTCTCATGACGAGGAAGAGAGCCACTAACCCTTTTTCTGGCGGGACCGTGGCATGACTGCGGGCGCTAGAAAAAAAACCAAACCAAAAAAATAATGTTACCACAACTCATCGCAGAAGCCGCTTCAGTTGCAGGCGGGATCACAGGAAGTTTCACACTCGGATTAGCCGGCGCAGGAGCTGGCATCGGCAT
>Ga0114971_10003625_pt1 | contig 10476 bp, 10 predicted proteins | sample M_140625_MF_Meta_FD_87320 | JGI IMG/M metagenome (GOLD analysis project Ga0114971, IMG submission 87320) | Freshwater microbial communities from Lake Montjoie, Canada to study carbon cycling - M_140625_MF_MetaG | ecosystem: Environmental > Aquatic > Freshwater > Lake | place: Lake Montjoie...
CAAAAGTGGACACTCGTGAATGCACGATATATCGAACAGCTTGCTCCTCAACTCGAGCCCTCTGTCATCGTCATGAAAACCAAGAATGAAAGAGAGACAAAAGCGATTCAATAAATAAAAAATCATACAGACGATGGTGGTGGTGACGAGGAATAGATCATATTCCCGTTCCCCTGGGAGAGGAGCATGATTTTCCGGGAAGGTCTTTCCTCGTCCTCTTCCGTTGCAGAAGAAGAAGACGGTTTTAATTGAAAATCATGAAACACGCTGTACAGAAACGAATTATACAACCGGTCCAAGCTAAACTTGCAATTGTTGATGAAATACAGATTCTCAAGCTCGTTCTTCTTAGGAAACCCGCAGTAGGGAATATGGATTCCCGAAAGATCGATCGAGTGAAGGAAAAGACTCCTTGATTTATCATGGTTCAGCACCGCGATCGGTAGATTGGGTTGATTACGCGCTATCCCCTCGATGCTCCCATATTGCTGTAAGAGCTTGTACGCACGATCGGGACCTACTTTGAACATATTAGTATTGTAATCGGTGCCACAGAGGATACACAGATCAAGAAACTGAGCTGGCGTCAGCTTCAGCTGGTTGAGGATCTCCTCGTAATCCACCTCGACAAACGTCCCCTCGGACGTATCCATCTTGTGCAGCATAAACGGCACACCGTAGGCGAGTACATCGGTATCCTCTGTCAGAACCGCGGCAACAAGACCCTGCTTAACAAGCGCCGAGGCTGTCGCCTCGGCCTCGCCCTCCGCATCGATCACGGGGATATTGCACGCCTTGAAAAAATCCTTCGTCAGGAGGAAATCCTCCGTACGGATCGACATGACCGTGTTCTTGAGTTTCTGGATCTCCAGATCGATTTTCCGGATGCTCATCGCATCATTCTTATTCTGAGTCTCATTTTCCGAGGCATCCAGCAGCTTGCAAAGGAAATTGCTCAGAACCTCGTCCTCGACATTTTCACGGTCCTCCCCGGTACCAAATACCGCGTCTTCGTCGAGGTGCTTTTCTTCTTTCAGAAGGTTCCATGTGGACTCGATCTTGTCCACACGGAGCTTGTTCTTCTCGCGCGCCTCCAGACGCTGTTTTTTCTCGTTGTCCTTTTCGGGTGGTGCCTTGGTATCGTACACAAATACAAAATGCACCTCGTGATAACGAAGGACGCTGATCAGATGCAAGAAAGAGTCCAGATAGTACTGCCCGCTCGAGCTCTTGTACTTGCACATAAAGATGGAAGTATCGATGGCGATCTTCTTAAAGGCGTATTTTGAGATGGGTATGGTGTTATAGACACCTGGACATAATTTCCTCAAGAAACCGTGCAGATTTTTGATCCCCATGATTTTTTTTTTAGATAGAGTGAATGAAATAACAAATAAAAAATTCTGATAAGAAAAATCGGTTTTTTTTTTATTCAAAAAATTTTTTTTTTTTTGATTCTTCTCATTTTATGATGGAGGGAAAAGAAATCAACGCCGTGTCCTTGCGGCCTGTCGAGCCCGTGCAACCGCAAGTTCTTCCTGAGCCTGTCGGATAAGCCGGTGCTCAAGATCGCGCATGCGGTTTACCTGTGGTAAACCAAATTGTGACGCCCTGTTCAGACGATACTTCAGGTCCAATAATTGTACACGGAGCTCTTCCAATCGTTTCTGGATACGTGTCGACTGCAACTGCTGTTGTTGCTGCTGCTGGCGTCGACGCTTCTTTACGGGTGGTGGTGGTGGCTCATCGTCTTCCTCCTCCTCCTCTTCATCATCCTCATCCTCGTACACATACTGGTACTGTTGTTGCTGCTGCTGCTGCTGCTGTTGCTGCTGCTGTTGCTGCTGTTGTTGCTGCTGCTGTTGCTGCTGTTGTTGCTGCTGCTGCTGTTGTCGCTGTCCCTGTTGTGCAGACATATTGTTTTATTCTTTTGTTTTTGAAGGAAAAAAAAAAGAATAATTAATTTTCACCCAAACAATAATATCCCGAGCGTGGATTGATGTGAAGTATCAATCGCGCTTTGTTGCAAAAGAAGGACGAGTTTTCAGTTTAAAAGAAAGACCATCATGGAGGCAAAAGTAAAATAATGCTGGACGCGATTGATAAAATCTATGTGCTCAAATTAGCCAAGAATGACAAGACCGAAATGGATATGCACCTCCAGAAACGATTCCCCGGTATCCCTGTTCACTACTGGGAGGTAGAGGGGAAGACGGTCAATAAAAACGAGGGATCGATCAATCTGTCGCTCTGGCGGATCTTATGTCACGACTATGTGGATGACGTCGCCAAGGACATTGCCCATAATCACATGGCCATGGTAAGGGACGCGCACGACACCGGAGAAGAGCGCGTGCTTTTCCTCGAAGAAGACGCACGGATCGAGGAGGCGCCGATATCACGGCTCAAGGGCGTCAACGACTGGCTGCGGAACTCTCCCTCCTGGGACATTTTTTTCTTGGGCTACTGCAACTGGCCGATGGTCGCTTCTTTCTTTGTCACTACCAACGTCGTACGTCTGTGGTCTCCTCTGGCCGCGCACGCCTACGTGCTCAATCGTCGAGGGATGCAAAAGATCTTGAATTATACAGAAAACGGGAAAAAGCTGAGCCAGCACGTCGACAAGATGTATGCCACGATGCCCCTCTTGCAGCGGTACGGCATGTTCCCCATGATTGCCTTTCAGAGCAAGGAGCCGGCACTGTTTACCAAGGCGTGCGACAAGCTGAATGTGAATGTTTCGATGAAGACGCTGTGCATTATCAATCAGTACCTATCCCTCGTCATCCCCTTACTGATTATTGGGATGATTGTGTTTGGACTGCTGCGATTCTTTCATTAAAAGTGGGCGCGCGGTTGTCACGATTACAATTCCCTTCCAAGAACTTTAAGTTTAAAAAAAAACACGAGATGAATAAAATGTACAAGATTTTTTTAATCATTTTGAAAAGAGCTCAATCTTTATTTTTTACGAAACAAGAACAACCTATCATGGAGGTACCTTTCAAGCCCCAGCTAAAGAGGCTAACCAATCAAAAAGAAAATGAATATATCTATGATTTCATCATATAAAAAAAAAAATGATTTTTAATGGGAAGAAAAAAAAAAAAGGGTAAAAAGAATTTCATGACGACGACAACAACAGCTTTTAGTTTTGAATATTTTTATGAAGACGAGGACGAGGATGAAACAAGATGGATGCATCAAGAGAAAGAAGCTACTGTTTCCCGGCTCTCCGAAGAAGAGGCGAGTATGGACATCACACGAGTAACGATTGATTTCCAGCACGATTTTCGTTTCAAGGCGGTCCTTAACGACCTCGAGGCCGTCCAATCAAGCATGTGGACACGACCTCTTACGATACGTTCTCTTGACGAGTCCACTCTACGCTTCGTGATCGCCGGGAGAGGAATAGCCAATAAGCTTGCCGTATTTGATCTTGTTTTCAATCACAAGTATCCATTAGAAGCACCCAAGATGAAGTATCATGGGCCTCGTTACGATTTCTGTACCACACTTCAGCTTTCTATCGATTTCAACAAGTTTAATCACAACCAGTGGACGATACGAGAATCGCTCGTATCGATCCTCGATGCCATATTTATCATCATTGCGGATAAGACTCCGTCCGAGTCGGAGTTGGAGGAGTTGGAAGCGAGAGCACAACAATCTTTCTGGACGGAAGAGGAAAGTGCATGCATCAAGTTCTTGAAAGAGATTGATTGTTTTCAGAACTCGTCGTTTTTTGAGGACGGCTCTTCTACTCTAACCGCTGCGGGCAAAGGCACCGGTTACGGTGGTGGTGGTAATGGTTGTGGTGACAGCAGTGGTGGAAGTCAGGCGTTGCAAAGAAAAAAAAAGGAGCTGTGCGATCTGTTCTCCAGGAGCACACGTATGATCCAGCAATGCTCTTCTTCTCCGCTGCTTGAGGTGATGGAGGCCAAGAACGTGCTCAACGTTCTGGCCACGTATGTTCAGAAAAACACGTTCCTGAACATCGCCGACCTCCGTGAGAGCCTCGGTGTGTGGACAAGACGGTTCCCGGAAGCCGTGGCGCTCCGGGAGGCCGTCGAACACAAGACTCGTATCAAGGAATTCCTTCCCACGCTGTCATCCGGACCCAATCTAATTCTGCAACACGGTGAAGAGGATACCAATAATGAATTCGTGAACCGCTTTCTTTCTACCCATCATTTCCGTGATAAGATCACAAGGAGTGGTGCAACAGGCGCAAGCATCAAGCCTCTGTATTCTCGCATCCTCCTCGAGGTCATGGACCTCGATCAGCTCTCAAGAGAAGAATCGTCTATGCTCCGCCTCGCATGGTGCCCCACGGGGCCCTTCCAGCTGCTGCGCCTCCTTATCAGCTCGGGAAATGATCCGTACACCGGCGGTATGTTTGAATTTCACGTGTACTTTCCTGACGAGTATCCCCGTGTCCCGCCCCAGGTCCATCTCATGACAACCGCGAGCGGGACCGTCCGTTTTAATCCCAACCTCTATAACTGCGGCAAGGTGTGCCTGTCGTTGCTGGGTACATGGTCCGGCGAGCAATGGAATCCATTACTGAACAATATGGTCCATGTGGTCCTGGCGATCTCTGTCATGATCTTTACGGACCAGCCGGTACAAAACGAGCCGGCCTATTCCTCCTCGATCTATTTTGATCCTGGAAACGACAACAACGACAACGACAGTAACCTTACCAAAGAACTGCTCATGGTTCGCAAATACAAGTTCCATTTGCGCTATATGACCCTCCAACACGCGATCCTTGACCCGCTGCTGGATACCGGGTCTATTTTCTATGACGCGGCGTGGTCGCTCTTTGAAAAAAATCGAGGCGCCATCCTAAAAATAGCTGAGGATGTCCTTGCCGTCGCTCAGGACGAGCAACGTTTTGGACCCATCTGTAACGCAAGGTGCTTCCAGACGAGTCATCATCAACCCGTGGTGGATGTGCACCATTACGCCTCGAATTATGAAGCCATGACGGAACGGATTAAAAACCTCTGCAAGGCTTCTAACGCTTCATAGAGTGTGTTTTTTTTTCTTAATAATTATTCGTTCCGTAATTATTAAAAAGGATTCCTTGGTAGGGTCCGGGGATCTCTCGTGTCAGGATACCAAATCCGGCATAATCATAAACAATCTGGATGGGTGTGCCGTAGAATACGGGAGCCGGTGTCGTGATATAAACGGGCACCCCGCCTACAACAGCGGTGGTGCACACGGGCTTGGCGACGAAGGGTGGTAATAAAAAATTCTGGATGCTGTTGGGATCGCTCATCTCTACTAATAAACAAACAAAAAAAAAAGGCTTATTTTTTTTTTTTACAACTATATCATCAATCAAAGATTGAGTTATTATGGAGGAGACGTCTCGCTATGTACTCAAGAAAAAATTACGAGAAGAAGTAGAGCTTACGGGATGGCTCGATTTCTTGCACGACAATTGCTGCCGTGTTTATTCCATCATGACCTTTAAACATCCTACGACGACCGCAAACGAGGATGGGCGCAAGACCAGGATACGCTTTTATCTGGAAACGCTCGATTTTCGTTTGGAACACAAGGTCAATATACGGCTCACCTCTGGATTTATCCCCTACCAATGGATCCTCGTCCAGCAAATCAAGACCTCTTCCAAGACGGTGCCCTCGTTTTCATCGATACTCAAAAACCAGGAAATGAAAGATAATATCAAGACTCGCCTCGAATGGGTCCTGAGTCCGCAGATGCGGCTTACACTGGATCTGCCAGGCAACACGTTGGAAATCAAGACGCTCTCCCTGACGAGCCTCTATCATTTCATCCTGGACAACAATCAACTCTTTTTATCTGAGAAAGAAGAAGAATCCATTATCGGTCGAAATCCGATCGATCAAGAATAAGATGCAGGGGGAAGCGAAGGATCCTCTTGACGAAGAATCCTCCTTAGCACTTCCGAGTTCAAGACTCTTGTTTCTTGATCGTGATCTTGATCGTTAATTTGCCACAAGAATTCCGGGATCATATATCGCAACGTTTCTATCCATTTCATTCTTTCTTTGGACGGCGTTGGCGTGGAGATCATACCAAGAAGAAGTTCCTCACGCGCCTCTTCCGGGAGGCACAGCGTGTATTCCTGTACAAAATGACGCCACCGATAACGCATCGCTTCCTCATGAGGGATACGGAGCGCTAACGAGGGATGAAGCCCCGACAGGGCATTCACCAGTCTTGAGAGCCTTCCCATGAAACACACGTCCGTAAAATCATCACGGCATTCCTCATGAAGACGGTCGGCAAAATGCTGTGGATTGATCTTTGATGAGGATGAGCGCACCGCCACGACGATATAACGCCACGCGTCGTACAGCGTGATCGGGAACACCTCGAGCTTGGGATCCAGGTAGAAGACCGTCGTGTCGGTATAGATGTGTCGGAGGATATCGTCGTCCACCACGAGCCATTCCAGAGAAAAGGCCTCACGATGAAGGGAGCTCCCAAGACAGGCGTAATACGCGTTGCGCAATTCTAAAAGATTATGGCGCAACTGGACCACGATCCCCGTACGATGGACATTCTCTGGATCGTGATGAAAATCTTGGGTGGATGAAGAGTCGGATTCAGAAAAAGTCGAAAAAACTTGTTTTAATTGAGGATTCAACGGTAGAGGATTTTTTTTCAGCCATTCTGATACCAGTACCACGCCCCCTGTCGTTGTTGGTTCTTCTTCCATTTCCATCTGAACTTGATGATTAGAACGTTTCAGAAAATAATCCCACATCGCCTCCGCGGCCATCCATGAATAGGGGTACACGCTCTTTTCAAGAAGCGTCAACGCCTTTTCCTCGACTTGATTTTCGCATTTGTCGTTTTCCAGCCTCCAATGCTGTATACGCAGACGCATCTTCAAGATACGATGGAGGCATTGGACAAAGACCTCATCGGAAGCGTCTGGACGCAAAGCGAGGGCCTCGGAACAAGCGAGGACGGCCTCGGTCCTCCAGAACGATTTGGAGAGCGTGAGGGAGGGGAGGATGTTCTCGTCGACGGACTCGAGCCGTTGAAGGAAGGCAACGGCGGCAGGAATCGAGAGCGTTGATGTATCCTGGATATAACATACGGCTTCTTGGACAAACGAGGACGAGGAGGACGCATCCGAATAAAGGCGCAGCCATTCACGAACCGTGGTTAGAAAATCAGATTGTGATGGCTGTTTTGGTGATGGTGGTGGTGAAGACAGAGTCGTCGTCATATCTGATGATACCCAAAGAAAAATAAAATAAAGAATTTTTATTTTATTTTTTACGTTGATCATGTTTTTAATGACTTTTAAACATTTACTCTCACCCAAAGATATGTGGATGTACCGGTTTGAGAACACACAATCCAAGCACCTCTGGTATTTGCGACTGTTACATTTCCTCCTCCTCCTAAAATGGCTCCGAGACAAGGTTACATCGCCAGCTCCTGCCGTGATAATAGCCCAGCTTCCAACATTACTTGAACTTGGCGTTGGAAGTGTGAGTGTATATGCACCTGCACAAGCATTCATACTATTCAAAACTACATTGCCACTCGCAGTAAAATATGTTAAAGGAAATGTGATAGAACTACTACTTAGCGTACCACCCGTGATCACCGAATTATTAATACCGGCTGTGTTGATTATTGAGCCTGTAAGAACGCCACCGCTCACGGAACTACCGCTTATCGTACCACCGCTGATCGTGGTATCCTTGATCGTGCCCCCGGTGATCGCCACCGCATCGGCATCCTGGGTCGACATTGTCCCCAGATTATACAGCGTCTTGTCCACTTCATAAAGTTTATCGGAATTTCCTTTCACAGCCGAGTATATAGCGCAGAAATCCATATTTTTTTTTGTTTCCTCTATCTTAACCAAATTTTTTTTTTTACCAAAAAAAAAAAAAAAATAATTTTTTGATCCGTTAATCTTTCAACAGTTCTTTAATCACGTGATCCGTGTCCTCGTAATCATCCACCTCGGTATGTTGCAGGCTGTATCCGCTTCGCAGCCATTCCCCACAATCGCTACCGCATCCATCCGTTTCTTTATACTTTTTGCTGGGTATACCCGAAAGATCGGTGAAATGTCCTTCCGAGAAGAAGAGCCCATAGCCAAAGAATCCGCTCATGAAACTAAACGAGCTCCCCGCGGATAATACCGCCGGGGCATAGAACATGGTGGCAAAATCCTGTACCGGTGTCCCACAGCGCGTCATGACCTGCAGGCCAAGCGTTTTTTCAAGATATTCGATCAGGGAGGCCTTGTAGATACGACACTTGTTCATATACTCGGGATTCGAGTTGTGCGCGTGACAGCTCAACAACAACACCCTGCCGCTGCTGGCGCTGCCATGATTGCCATGATTGCCATTGGCAGAAAGTTTCTTGGTCGCCTCGGCGAGGCAGTCACGGTAGAACGCGTAACGCACAAAATGATAATGCATGTTCTTGACAAAGGGCACGTCACTACAACGGAAATGAATGACGGGACAATCCACTTTATCTTGAAGATTCATAGAAACACCGGTATCATGAAACACCGTTTCCAGCATACGGTGAACCACGGGGCGCATCGCCATCCAGAATGCCTCGGCACGAGGGTTTTCGATCACCCAGTACGAGTTGGGATTCTTCAAGAGGTCGGAGCGCTTGACCCCCGCGGTCTTCATCTTCTCGTACACCTCCTTCTCCAGCACCATATAAGGAGGCAGGTGCTCAAAGAAGGGATCGCTCTTCATCATCGCGGCCATGTTTTTCCCCGCGCGGAAATCCTTACCTTCCAAGAACGCCATCCCCATCGATCCGAAATAACGGCTCATCAGATTACCGATATTTTTCGGTGTGGTCGGAAAGACGTATTTAAACGATTCCCCGCAACAGCCTTTACTGTAAAAAAATACGTAGACCAGGATAAGGATAATGAGGAGGATCATAAAAATAATTATTAAAGACCGCATTGTTTCTTTTTTTTTTTTCTTCTTGGTTGCTTTTTCTTTTTCCCGCCCAATAATTTTTTTTTTTTCAAGACCAGTCATGAAAGCATTAATGTGTGTGTGTGTGGGTAGCGTGCATCATAAATTATTTTTTACAATAAAAATTAAAAGATTTTAAAAAATTGCTGTTCAATAGTATGTCCTCTTATCTGATTATTGATGCGGAAAATATCCGCATCCATGAGGAGGAGCTGATTTACCTGATCATCAGGTATCAGATTGATGTGATTTTTGTTTATTTTGATATGGAAAAGAATAATATCGCCCAGCATTACGCCGACTGGTTGTTCAAGTATCCGTGTTTTCTTGTTCACGTGCCATCCATCGGAGGCAAGAACAGCGTGGATCTTCAGATCTCGATCGATGTCACGGAGTGGTGCGTACGGAAGAAAGAGATCACAACAATCGTTCTCGCGAGCAACGACCGCGATTTCTTTCCTCTGTGTCAAAAGATGCAATCCCTCCATCGACGGCTCTGTCTGGTAGCCCAGGATAAGATCAACGATACGCTGTTAGAGGTTGTGCAGTGCAACGAGTGCCTCTCCAAGATCCCCATCGACCTCACCATCCTCATTCATTGCTTCCTCTTGGAGCATAAGATGACACTGACCATCCCACAGATCAAGCGTATGCTGAAAAAAATCAACAAGAAAAAAAAGATGCTGGATTATCCCCAGCTGTGCACGCACCTCACGACGGACTGGAAAGACATCTTTGATGTGGACGGCATCCATGTCACGCTGCGTTATCCTCTTCTTGAGGCTCCCCTCCTCCTCAACGCCGTGGCAGTTCACGACGAGGACAATGATGCGGAGGAAAATGAAAAAATCAGAAAGACACCGAGCCAGATCATGCTTGCGCGCGTTTGAGCGACGGCAAGGGGGCGATTCGCGGTCCCGGTCCCTCGAGCCCGTTGGCCTGAACCTGTGTAAACGGAAACCTTCCCCTCACCTGGAAATGAGGATCCGTCGGATAATACTTGTCGCGATCATTGTAATACCAGAAAAGAGACGACGCTTTTGTGCGTGGACCGGCCCTCTTCTGCCACTGCAGATCCTCGCGATGCTCAGCAGTATCGCTGAGGAAAGAATACTCGAACTGGTTAGTTTTTTTGTTGTGAATCGGAAGACGCTTGTAATAGGGCTTGACGGCGCCCATAGGATCGACCATGATGGTCGGTACGCTTAGTAAGGGGATCGAGATGAGCGAGGCGGCTCTTCCTGGAAAATCGTTGTCCAGATCTGTATAATAAATAATGCTTCCACCCTTGATATCGTTGTACGAGTTGTAATAACCGGTCTTGACCTCCGAGGCGGCGGCAGCCGCAGGACCCGAGTAGATATCCTGGAGTGGTTGGGTACCCTGGGATTGGAAGGGAGGCGCATCGAGCGGGATGCGCATGTTTCGTGTCGTATCGAAAGTCCTTGGATCCATAGAGTAGTAATAGCAATCTGGACCTTTTACG
>Ga0114971_10003630_pt1 | contig 10471 bp, 10 predicted proteins | sample M_140625_MF_Meta_FD_87320 | JGI IMG/M metagenome (GOLD analysis project Ga0114971, IMG submission 87320) | Freshwater microbial communities from Lake Montjoie, Canada to study carbon cycling - M_140625_MF_MetaG | ecosystem: Environmental > Aquatic > Freshwater > Lake | place: Lake Montjoie...
GGAGTATTGGTAGCGAATTGGTTCGTCAATGCTTGTTGTTGAATCCTGCTAAAGTCATAGCATGCGATGTAGCAGAAACGCCCATGTTTTTATTGGGAAATGAACTTTCGAAATTTATTGATGAAGGAAAGTTGGAAATGGTCATTGGCGACGTGCGCAACGAATTGCGCATGCGACGGATGTTCGAAGCGTTTCAACCTAAAATAGTTTTTCATGCCGCTGCTTATAAGCATGTGCCTTTAATGGAAAACAATCCGGCTGAGGCGGTGGCGACGAATGTTTTTGGTTCGGCTAGTGTTCTGGATATTGCGAGTGAGTTTGGTGCAGAGCGTTTCGTTATGGTAAGCACAGACAAGGCGGTGAATCCAACCAACGTCATGGGTGCAAGCAAGCGCATTGCTGAAATGATTGTGCAGTCGAAAGAGACTTCACTCATTTGTGTGACCACGAGATTCGGAAATGTATTAGGTAGCAATGGTTCCGTGATTCCAGTATTCAGAAAGCAAATTGAAGAGGGCGGTCCTGTTACTGTTACACACAGAGACATTACACGTTTCTTCATGACTATTCCAGAAGCTGTTCAATTGGTTTTGGAGGCGGGAGCCATGGGGAAAGGCAACGATATTTTCGCTTTCGATATGGGACAACAAGTTCGCATCTCGGATTTGGCAGAGCAGATGATTCGCTTAAGCGGATTAGAGCCTGGCCAAGATATAGAGATTCAATATACCGGTCTTCGTCCAGGTGAAAAGCTGTATGAAGAAGTACTTGCAACGGAAGAAAATACAATCCCCACGCACAACGAGAAAATTCTTTCAGCGAAAGTGCGTACCGTTGAAGCTTCGGAATTGAAAGAGAAATTGTCTCGTTTGGAAGAGCAAATGAATCTTCAGAATAACCAAGAAATGGTTCGTGTAATGAAAGAGATTGTTCCTGAATTCAAAAGCAATAACTCGGAATTTTCTTTGCTCGACAATTAATTGTCATGGCGAGTTACCGCACCATTGCATCAGAGGCAGATTCGCTATACAAAGTCAGTGGAAGCAAACACATTGGAATAACCTTCCACCGGACCTAAGGCGCAACAGGTAAATTTTCTTTGAACAGCCATTGTTTGTCGAAAGGCACAATGTGCACACCACTGAAATAAAAGTGAAGAATATCTTCAGCCGATTTTCCTTTCTTCGCCATGTTCATAGCACCTTCTTGGCAAAGTCCAACGCCATGTCCGAAGCCTCTTCCGTGAAGAATAATTTCGTTGTCTAATTCTTCAATATGGAAATAAGCCGACTTCAATTTTAAGTCTGTGCGCATGTCTTTCGTGGAGAGGGTAGAGTTGTTTTGCAAGTAAAAAAGCGGACGCTTGTTCGAGCTACAATTCATGCTTCCTGCAAGACAATCATCGGTGTCGTTGACGGAAATATTCTTCGTGGCTAAGTAGTTTTTCCACTCATTTGCAGTCATTCGCTTTTCCCAAGTACTGTTCAACATTCCTAAGCAGTATGGATCTTTCTTTCCAACACAATAATAAAGTTTTCCTTTCCAAACTTCTTGCGCACTGCATGTTTGTCCTCCACAGTTGCTGTGAAAAAACGCTGTGATTAACTGAGCTGTGCTGTCTACAATGACTAAATTTTCTGTGGCTTTTGCAGCGGTGAAAATATCTACGTCTTTTTTTGAAATGCCGTGATAAACTTGGCAATGTGTTCCGTCGCACACATCATAGCCGAGATGCCTCTCATGATTTCGCAATGCATAGGTTCGACTAAGAATGGCTTGTACTTTATAGTATTCCAAGGGCTTATTCGCTCCGCCTTCAGCTTCAACAACACCCGTGACATATTCTTCAAGAGGTAATGTGTTAATCACTTGAATTTTATCGATGGAAGGGAGGAGGTTGAAAGCGCCTTCGTATTTGTAAACGAAAGTTTTAGAATTCTGCATGAGAGCGAACAAAGCGTCTTTTTTCAGTGAAAGAAAATGTGCATGCGATGTTTGTATAGGTTTATAAGGATCTGTTTTAATCTGAATGTTGCCGCCATTCAACATAAGCACAACGGTATGCTTGCTGGGTATGTGAAGATTAATTGTGTCGCACTGAATGTGAAAGCTGTCGGTACACTGCACATAAAGGTAGGTCCATTGTTTTTGCGAAAGCAATTCCAGTCGCACTTCTTGGGCGAAAGACTGCATGCAAAAAATCATTGCGCAACAAAATAGAATACTCCTTTTCACTTGTATAAAACTACGCTCAGATAATTTACGCTTGTGATAGACCTTGAATATTTTTCAACAGCAACGACGCCGTTAATTCCGAAGCTCCGCCGTTGCCCAAAGACTCTTTCAATTCAGCATAAGACGCTAAAACAGCTTGGCGTTTGCTACCACCAATAGTCACAGAGCGAAGTTCTTCCTCTGCTTGTGTTACGTTCCATTCGTCTTGAATGAGCTCACGAACAGCTTCGCGATTCAATAATAAATTCACCAACGAAATAAATTTGATTTTCACCAAGCGTTTCGCAATGGCGAAGGAGATAGCGTTCGCTTTGTAGCAAACCACTTGCGGAGTGCCTATCAATGCTGTTTCTAACGTAGCGGTTCCGCTAGTAACCAAAGCAGCTTCGCTGGCTTCCAACAAATCGTAAGTGACGCTGTAGAACAAGCTCACTTTGTGCTTTCCTATAATTTCCTTGTATAATTTTTCTGGAAGGGAAGGAGCTCCAGCAATAATAAACTGGTGTTCTGGAAATTTGTATTTCATTTCCAACATCACATTCAACATGCGCGTGACTTCTTGTTTGCGGCTTCCGGGAAGCAAAGCAATGATAGGGCGATTATCCAAAAAATATTTCTTTCGAAATTCTTCCGGAGAAACGCGCTGGCGTTTGTTCATTTCATCGAGTAGCGGATGTCCAACAAACTGAACATCCATTCCTTTGCTCGAGTAAAAATCTTTTTCAAAAGGAAGTACGGCGTAGAGTTCAGTAACGTCGCGTTTTATTTTGTGAACGCGATTTTCTTTCCAAGCCCAAATTTGCGGAGCAATGTAATAGTAAACTGGAATGCCTTGTTTCTTCGCCCAAGCCGCAATGCGCAGATTGAATCCTGGATAGTCGATAAGTATGATTGCATCTGGACGTTCATTCAAAATTTCATCTTTGCAACGTTGAATGTTTTTGAATATAGTACGAATGTTTTTCAGCACTTCTAAAAATCCCATGAACGCTAAATCTTTGAAGTGCGTTGAAATTTTCACGCCTTCGCGTTGCATTAAATCTCCGCCCCATCCTATTAGCTGAAGGGTAGGATCTTGCTTCAATAAAGACAAAGCTAAATTACTTGCGTGTAAATCGCCCGATGCTTCACCTGCGATAAAAAAGAATTTCTTTCCTTGTTGCATTAATATAAATAAATAGCAACAGGTACGCTTACAATAACCACAGCGAGAAGTCCTTTGCAAAAGTTGTAATATTCTTGACGTATCATAATGAAGAACAAGATCACGTCGAACAGTATACTTACTGTTACAAGTTTGTCATGGAAAATATCGCTTCCCTGCACCAAGGTTTGGAAGAACCTGCTGAATGTCTGTCCGTTCAATTGTGCAATTAAAAATCCGAATACCACAAATCCAACAGCTGCCCCTAGAATTCCTGCAGCAACACCATACGCGAACGTGTCTAGCTTTTCCTTTTTCACAATGGCCATTGTTGCAAATGTTTAAGCGTATGGTAAGCCGTTAAGTCATACTGAACGGGCACTGCCGAAACATACATGTTTGCCAACGCATATTCGTCGGTGTCTTCGCCCTTGTCGTGATTGTGGAAAGTTCCCGTTAACCAGAAGTAATCTTTCCCACTCGGATCTTTTCTTTGTTCGAACCAGTCGTCATAGAAGGCTTCGGCCTGACGACCAAAACGAATGCCCTTAATATCTTCAATACTTCCTTTCGGAATGTTAACATTCAAACAGAAATTTTCAGGAAGGTGTTCGTCATTCAAAACATTGCGAATGATAATTTCAGCGTAGTGCATAGATGCGGTGAAGTCCGCGTCTTCTGCATAGTCTTGAAGAGAGAATCCAAGAGAAGTAATTCCTTCCATGGCTCCTTCGAGTGCTGCCGACATAGTGCCGCTATATAGAACGTTGGTGGCAGAGTTGTTCCCGTGATTCACACCACTTAAAATGAGATCGGGTTTTTTCTTAATGATTTGCGAAATACCGAACTTCACGCAATCGGCCGGCGTTCCCGAGCACGAATAGGCCTGAACCCCTTCACCAAAGATGTTTTGCTCTTGCGCGCGAATGATGCCGTTAATGGTAACCGCATGTCCCATTCCACTTTGCGCTTTGTCTGGAGCAACCACAACGACTTGTCCAAATTTCTTGGCCACTTCCACCAACGAACGTATACCTTTCGCGGTAATACCATCGTCGTTCACAACTAAAATCGTACGTTCTGAATTCATACTGCAAACATAAGCTTGAAAAGTAGCATCACTTGCCTCAGGTTCATGAATATTTCTTCATCTTTGCCCAAGATTTATAAACATATGAATGCATTCGTAGTAGGTGGTGTTCGCACCGCGATTGGAAGTTTTGGTGGAACGCTTGGTCCGGTTAGAGCCGATGATTTGGCAGCAGTTGCTTTGTCTGAACTCATGAAAAAATTCCCCAACCTTGATCCCACTGTTATTTCAGATGTGTTCATGGGATGCGCCAATCAGGCTGGAGAAGACAACCGCAACGTGGCGCGTATGGCGGTTTTGCTAGCCGGACTTCCGCATACTGTTCCTGCTGAAACCTTGAATCGCTTGTGCGCTTCGGGTATGAGTGCGGTTGCAACTGCAGCGCGCGCAGCTCATGCGAATGAAGGTGATGTGTTTATTGCAGGTGGAGTGGAGCACATGACTCGCGGACCGTGGGTGATTTCGAAAACCAGTTCGGCTTTCGGAAGAGATGCACAAATGTTCGATTCTTCTTTCGGATGGCGTTTTGTGAATCCGAAAATGAAGGAGATGTATGGCGTAGATGCCATGGGTGAAACAGCAGAGAACTTAGCAGAGATGTTCAACATCTCGCGTGAAGATCAAGATGCTTTCGCTTTGTGGTCGCAACAAAAAGCAGCGGCTTCCATTGATTTGTTGAAGGAAGAAATTGTGAACGTTTCCATTCCAACAAAAAAAGGAGATCCAATTATTTTCAATACAGATGAATTTGCGAAAGCAGGAACCACACTGGAAGGTCTTGCGAAATTGCGCACTTCATTCAGAAACGGCGGAACCGTTACTGCAGGGAACGCTTCAGGTTTGAACGACGGTGCTGCAGCTTTGTTAATGGCGAGTGAGAACGGATTGAATGCGCATGGATTAACGCCTTTAACACGCGTAGTTTCTTCTGCAGTAAGCGGAGCAGAGCCGCGCATTATGGGCATTGGTCCGGTTGAAGCTTCGAAGTTGGCGTTGAAGCGTGCAGGTTTGACGTTGGATCAAATGGATATTTTAGAATTGAACGAAGCCTTTGCAGCCCAAGTTTTGGCTTGCACACGTCAGCTTGGATTGGAAGACAACGACGCGCGCATTAATCCGCAAGGAGGAGCTATTGCCTTGGGTCATCCGCTTGGAATGAGCGGAACGCGATTGGTTCAGACGGCTTCGATGCAATTGGCTCGTAGCAATAAGAAGTACGCTTTGTGCACCATGTGCATTGGAGTAGGACAGGGGTATGCAGTTGTTTTAGAGCGCGTATAACATGGCGAACATTTTTGAATTCAACGGATACATTCCTGTCATTCACGAATCGGCTTTCATTCATCCGAATGCAACTGTAACGGGAAATGTCATTATTGGGAGGAACGTATACATTGGTCCGGGTGCCGCTATTCGCGGAGACTGGGGACAGATCATTATTTCAGACGGATGCAACGTTCAAGAGAATTGCACCATTCACATGTTTCCCGGAACTACCGTTGTTTTGGGCGAGAACGCGCACATTGGACATGGTGCTATTGTGCACGGCGCGCAGATTGGCGCGAATACCTTGGTTGGAATGAACGCGGTCTTAATGGACGACGTTGTTGTTGAAGAGGAATGCATCATTGGCGCTTTGTGTTTTGTCCCTGCTAAAACTGTTGTCGAGAGAAGAAGTGTTATGGTTGGAAATCCGGCGAAGAAAGTGAAAGAGGTGAGTGATCAGATGTTGGAATGGAAGACCGAAGGAACAGGTTGGTATCAGCGCCTTCCGGAAGATTGTCGAAATACATTGCGGGCTGTTGAACCGCTTCGCGAAATTCCTGCCGATAGAAAAGTTCAGGATACGAAGGGCTATAATGCCTGGCACGAGCGGAAGTCATGAGTTTTCAGTTTAAGCAATTCAAAGTAGAACACAGCAATTCCTCCATGAAAGTGGGAACCGATGCGGTGTTGTTGGGTGCATTCATTCAAACAGAAAAACAAGAAAAGATTTTAGAAGTCGGAACGGGGTGTGGCGTTGTTGCGCTCATGCTCGCACAAAAAGGAAATCGAGTTTTAGCGATTGACATTCACGGACCATCGGTTGAAGAAGCCCAGCAGAATTTTAGCTCTTCTGTATTTGCGCCATTGCTCATTGCCGACGAGATTGATTTTTTCAAGCTTCAGGCACCGGTGAAATTCGATCGCATAGTCTCGAATCCACCTTTTTTTCAGAACAGTTTACAAGCCCCCGATGAAGCGCGCAATGCGGCTCGTCATGCAGTGAACGATTGGGTAAAACGATTTTGGGAACGCGCACACAAGTTATCCGGTCGGGTGAATGTCATTATCCCTGTTGAAGTTTACGATGAATGGAAACGCGAAAGTGAATTGTTGAATTTTTTCTTGGTGAAGAAATGCGAAATCTTTTCTCGCTCCGACAAACCTGCTATTCGATTCTTGTTGGAATACTATCGAATTGAAGAACCTCTTCAAGAATCATCTCTTGTTCTCATGAATGAAGATGGGACGCGGACGAAGGAGTATGGGGAGTTTGCGGGAGTTTACTATTTGTGAACTTGATTGCTAAATCTTCCCCTCTCTTAACTTCTCTTACCTTGAAGAATGATTATTCCTCAATCTCCAAAAGCACACTCAACAACACCTGCAACTCCCTAACCTTATCGGCATTATTCTGAGAGATATAATGATGACTGAGCGCGTTAATGTTGCGAGTAACAACATCTGCGTTGGAACATGGATCGAAGAAACGCTGATCCAAAGGCAAATGCTGACTAGTAATAAACTGCTCGATTTCTTCGCGGTCTAAGATGGATCCGCCTGCAGCTGGATTGATATAAAACAAAATTTCTTCAGTGTCAGTTTCGCCTTCAGGTAACAACCATTCTGGCATTTGTTCAACATAACACAACAAGAAATGCCCAGGTAAATTCACACCGTAAATAGGCAAATCTAAACTGCGAGCCAACAATAAATACAACGTTCCAATACTCAACGATGTTCCCGTCTTCGTATTCAACACATCGAACAAGGAATGCGGAGCGTTCTGAATTTCGCCAGAGACACTCGTGTATCCACAAAGCTTAAAGATAATATGATTCAAAACGTTAACCGTTTCTAACGCGGTTAAGCGTTCGTTCAATTCCAACCAAATATCTTGACGCAATCTCGAGAACAAATACGTAATCTCTTCACTCGGAACGTTACGCTGATAGTACTTGTTCAAGATTAACATTCCTTCAAACAAATCCTGCTCACCCAATTGCCAGTCTTTAATCGCTGAATAAGTAGTCTTGTATTGAATGTTCGCAATAATTTCCGATAAACGCTGAAGCGCAAGCTGATCGCCACTTCCAATAATGAAATGATCTTCTAACGTATGCAACACAGCTTCGCCCTTCTCAGTAATGGCTTCGCGAACCGTATCGAAGACTACTTCGTCGGGATCATCGAGCAATTTTATTAAAGCGTGAATATCAGATTGACTCATGTTGGGTGTGTAATTAACAAGGCCAAATCTATTTTATGCTTTACACTTTTACACGGCCGTTTTAAGTCTTTATTCACACTGAATTTTTAGTAAGTGGAAAAGGAACTGACAGCTTGTCTCTATTATTCATGAATCTTCGTTTTGGAATAGCTGTTGCTAATATGAGCACATGATTTTACCTCAAGACCGAATAAAACTTCTCGACGCACTCTTGTGGTCTTCTATTTTTGTGCTGCTTTTTGTGATTTCATTTTATGGTTCGCGATACATGAACGTTTCTCTTTCCAATTTCGGAGTTGAACCGCGCACCTGGAAAGGCCTTCTTCATATGCCAACCATGCTCTTCGTTCACGCTTCACCCGAACATCTGTGGAACAACGTTCTGGCATTCTTCATCCTAACAGCGACGTTGTTTTTTTTCTATTATGAAATTGCCATACCCGTTTTCCTCATCATGTGGGTGTTCTCTCCGATACTTCTTTTTGTAATTGGAAGGGAAAATGTACACGTCGGTGCAAGTGTTCTCATCTATGCAGAATTCGCTTTTCTTTTCTTTAGCGGAATATTTCGAAGGAACCTTAACACGAAGCGCATTTCAATGGCAATCGGATTTGTATACGGATACACCGTTTGGTATATGTTTCCCATTGAACAGCAAGTGTCATGGGAAGGACACATTAGCGGATTCATATGCGGAATTATGCTAGCCTGGTATTTCCGGAAACAAGGTCCGCCAGAGCCGGTATACCAACATGAAGTTGAGCCAGAGCTTAGCGATGAAGATCCGTTCTGGTTGGAAACAATTCAAGAAAAAGATCAAAAGCCTACCTTATCAGATTCGAATAGTGAATAAGTTCGTATTTTCCCCCTAATTTATTTTGAAACGGACTGCTTTATATTTGTCGCGTAAACTAGATTAAAGACAACACATGAAATTCATTGTCAACTCCCTCGGCCTTTTAAAACAATTGCAATTGTTAAACGGCGTATTGAACTCGAACAATACCCTTCCAATCCTCGATAACTTCTTGTTCGAAATGAAACAAGACGAGCTTACGCTTTCCGCGTCTGACTTGGAGACAAGCATGAACACGCGCATGGCCATTCAATGCAAAGAGGAAGGAATGATAGCAGTGCCTGCAAAATTATTATTAGATATTTTAAAGAGTCTTCCAGATCAACCATTGACATTCGATGTTGACGGAAAGACATTCGGAATTGAAATCACAAGCGATAACGGTAAGTACAAACTAACCGGACAAAATGGCGACGAGTTTCCAAAGGCACCAGCAATGGGAGCTTCAAAAGCATTGTTAATTGGTGCAGATGTACTGAACAGAGCCATCTCTAAAACCATCTTCGCTGCAGGTAACGACGATATGCGTCCTATCATGTCAGGTGTGTTCTTCGAAATTGAACCCGAAAGCGTTCGCTTCGTAGCAACAGATGCACACAAGTTGGTTCGCATGACGCGTTCTGACATTGGCGGAGAATCAGCAGCATTCATTGTTCCCCGCAAACCTTTGAACTTATTGAAAGGTGCTTTGTCTTCGTTGAAGTCTGAAGTGAATATGCAATACACAGAGAACAACGCCATGTTCACGTTCGACAACGTAACATTGATGTGTCGCTTAATCGAAGGGAAATATCCTAACTACGAAGCGGTTATTCCAAAAGAGAATCCTTTCAAACTTACCATCGATCGTTTAGACTTCTTGAATTCAATCAAACGTGTAAGCATCTTCGCGAACCGCTCTACGAATCAAGTGCGTTTGAAATTAACTGGAAGTGAAATTCAATTGTCGGCTGAAGACTTGGACTTCGCAAATGAAGCACACGAGCAATTGGCTTGTACGTTTGTTGGAGACAACATGGAGATTGGATTCAATTCACGCTTTTTGCAAGACATGTTGAACAACCTCGATGCAAACAACGTGCATGTTGAAATGAGTGCTCCAAACAGGGCGGGTATCATAACCGAAGTAGAGAAGTCGTTCGAAAACGAAGACATCTTAATGTTGGTTATGCCAGTTATGTTGAACGGATAATTTCATTCAACTTTAAAAATATTCAAACGCCCGTTCTTCGGGCGTTTGTTGTCTCTAAACGTTTTTAAACTACCTTTAAGAATATGGTTACAAAAGAAGAAATAGTAAAAGACTGGCTTCCCCGTTATACGGGAACACCCTTAGAAGGATTTGGCGAGTACATTATACTCGTGAACTTTCATAAGTACCTCGATATTTTTTCGAAGGAAAATAACGCTCCAGTTATTGGTGAAGACAAACCCATGCAAACGGTTACTGCCAATAACATTACCATTATTAACTTCGGAATGGGAAGCGCTATGTGTGCGACCATCATGGATTTACTCTCTGCCATTTATCCAAAGGCTGTTTTGTTTTTAGGTAAATGCGGCGGATTGAAGAAGACGCGCATAGGGGATTTAATTCTTCCCATAGCTGCCATTCGCGGAGAAGGAACCAGCAACGAATACATGCCTCCCGAA
>Ga0114971_10003632_pt1 | contig 10468 bp, 8 predicted proteins | sample M_140625_MF_Meta_FD_87320 | JGI IMG/M metagenome (GOLD analysis project Ga0114971, IMG submission 87320) | Freshwater microbial communities from Lake Montjoie, Canada to study carbon cycling - M_140625_MF_MetaG | ecosystem: Environmental > Aquatic > Freshwater > Lake | place: Lake Montjoie...
AAATGGCCTTTTGGAGTTGGTCTTTTGGCTGTTCTAGTAAAAAAATGAAAAACAAATCCACGCGTGTCTTTTTGCTAGCGTCCTTGTTGCTGTTGCCATTTATGGTGTCCCAGCAAAGCCTTTGGATTGATGAAGCACAAACTGCGTCATATGCAACATGTCCTTCTTTATTAGATTGGGCAGAAAAATTTTTAGCTGATACAAAATCGGAAGGGATGATGCCCCTGCCGATGTTCTTAGCATGGATATTTGCACAAGGAATTGGCACGACTGAAATTGCACTCCGACTGCCAAATTTGATTTACCTTGGGCTAGCAATATACCTTTTGTGGAAAGTTGGATGCAAAATATCCCTACCCTTTCTGCCTTTACTCTTCGCTGTTAGTCCCTTTGTTTGGCAATATGCGGATGAAGCTAGGCCTTATGCCTTACAAATCGGTTTAGGAACGGCGCTGCTTACTTCGAGCATTTACTTAATTCAGAGCGATGGCAAATCCCGAAAAGCATGGCTGTTATTTTTTGGATGTGGATGGTTACTAAGTGCTACGAGTTTAATGGCCGTGTTTTTATGGTGTTTAGCTTTTATTGCAATAACTCTATTGTGGCGCAAAGAAAACTGGCAATTAGAATTAAGGCACTATGCCGTCATCAGCCTTTGCCTGATTTTATTCATTCCCCTTGCCGCTTTTTATTTCTGGGCATTGCAAAAAGGTGCGAGTGGAGCAAAAATTTGGAGTGTGGGTTTACAAAATTTGGCATTTGCAGGCTATGAGTTTTTTGGCTTTCAAGGCCTAGGCCCGGGCCGCACGGATATTCGCGAAGCTGCTCGGCTTTCGGGTGGGTTGACAACAATTTTCAAGCCCTACCTTCTACCCATTTTTCTTTTAGCCCTAGCTTGGTTATGCTTTTTCGCAAGTGGTTGGCCACAAAAAAACCAAAAACGCTATCATGGTGCTTGGCTATTTGTATTATTCACCTTTTTCGGAACACTTTTTGTTATATTGACCGCTTCCTACATCGTTGAGTTTCCATTTTGGGGTCGCCACCTCTCGCCGCTCATTCCTTTTTTTCTTTTAATCATGGCAATATGGTTTTCAAACTCTACGCATCAAAAATTAACACGCATCAGCATCTTAGTAACCAGCCTGTTGTTGCTTATATCATCCCTATGTCTTCGCTTTTCCCCACGCTTCGCGAAAGACGACTACCGCACTGCCGCCCAGATCGCCAAATCCGGTCTCGAAGATAGGAAAACAATCTGGTGGGCTGCCGACAGCGCTGCGGCCAACTATTATGGGTTGGAATTCAGCGAAAAAGTTATAAATGTCATGGGACTATCAGCTGAGGAACTCCACAGTCTTCCAATTCCAGATATCGCTCTTGTCTCCAAAAAAGATATTTATGATCCACAAAACGCGATTTCTTCATTTTTAAGTGAGCGAAGCTATACAACGAGCTATGCTTCTGCGTTTAGTATTTATAAAAAGTCTGCATTTTGAAGAATGAATTTTAGTGAGCTTCATTTTTGGACAAGTTTGCTCGGCGTGCTCTTGCCCATTTTACTTATTAGGCCATTTTTTATCCGGCTAACTGCTAAAAATCCCAATGCAGTTTCGCTATACGATCGCTCAAGCCTTCTGCTCATTGGGCTTTTTTTGCTTGGTTGTGCTAATTTATGGACTCTCATTATCTTTCTAAGCGTCAAGTTTATAACATACTTTGGTCTTACTTTCATCCTGCAGCAAAAAAATCGAAACAAAAATCTGTTTTTATTCTTTTTGGTTCCCATTCAACTAACACCGCTGATTTATTACAAATATGCAGATTTTCTTGCTAATGGAATACTGGGCTTGGGAATAAATTCATTTTCCAATATGGTCATACCTATTGGATTGTCATTCTATAGTTTTCAAGCAATCAGCTTTGTGATTGATACAGTGATTCACAAAGAGCCGCTACCTGGGTCCGCGTTAATTTTGCGGATACCGGCATGCATCTTTCCGCAGAAGTCGCCAGAAAGCGTTCAGCCGTATTCGCTAGACACCTTTTAGAAAATGATATACGTTAATCTGTTGGTTCTTCGCTGTTTTCGGTGTAAAAGCAACTCTAGGAAGCGGCCGAAATTCAACTACCATCACACACTATTCTTGGCAATCCTATCTAAAATTAAACAGTTCCTTTTATGAATTCAAGAATTATCGTTTTCTTGACAGCAACCACTGGCCTTATTGTAGCTATTTTTTTAGGACAAGCGGTTGGACAAGGGCAAAAAATGCACATCGCTTTTGTTTTCGGCTTTATGGTAGGGGCCCCTCTTTTGCTTTCTCTTGGAAAAAATTATTGGTATCTTATACCCGGTTCCATTTTGTGCGGCCTTCCGGCTATTCCACTTGGAGGCAGAAACATTGATTTAGCGGAGCTCTGCATTATACTGTGTTTTAGTATTTTCTTAGCTCGGCTTGCCTTCAAACTTGATAAAGTAGTTATTTGGCGTGCCACTCATATCCCGATCATTCTTTTTATAGGATGGGTCTGTTTCATCTTCTGCATTTATCCTGTTGGTTTAGGGATGTTCGGTTCATCACTAATGGGAGGTAGATTTTACTTTCAGCTTTTGCTTACTTTTATCGCATTTATCGTTATTTCAAGTCGTGAGATTACAGAGAAGGATTGTAAATGGATTATTCTTTTTATTGTTATTGGAAGCATAATCAGCGCCATTTATGGCATAACGTCCTTCTTTTTATTCGATCAGGAAATGGAAATGGCTAATGATGGATCAGGTAGTGATGGTTTTTATACATGGCATCAAAGTTTAGCTGGTCCTGCATTGGCCATAGTTTTTCTGCTTTTTAGTTGGAAACAACCTCAGGATATTTTAGGGTTTAGAAACATTCCTCTTTTAATCTTATACATTTCAGCAATTTTTTTAACGCTATTTAGTGGAAAAAGAACTGCCTTAGCAGCATTGTTTCTAGCACCCATAATTTCTTCAATCGTTTTTAAACAATATCGATATATTTTTGTTGGATTAGTTGGATTTTTTGTTTTCTCGTTTGTTGTAATTTTTGGACATGGCAACGCTTTTCACTTTCCTTTGCAAATCCAGCGCACTCTCTCTTGGTTGCCTGCTGAATGGGATACCGAGTTTCGGTATATCGAAGGTGGAGCAGACCCATTTCGTGAGTCACTTCGACGATTTGCAATGGAAAACATTAAGCGAGATCCAATAATTGGAAGAGGTTTTTCCATTCAGTATTCTGAGATTATGGCGCAAATTTCCGCATCAAAATACTCAGGCGGACCAGATTCTTTGGCCGCTCCAGCAGCTATAGGACGCTCATGGCACAATACTTGGCTTGGATACGCAGCAGATTTTGGTATACCCCTTGCAATAATCCAAGCACTTATCTATCTTACCGCCCTAATTGTTTCCTTCAAAACCGCACGAGCTTATTCATTTGCTTCTTTCCAATCTATTATCTCCATATATATTTTAATTTATACTGTTCGAGATATATTAGTGAGTCATGCAGTTGGTCATACAGCTGTTGATGCATGGCATCGCTGGTGGATGTATGCTGTTTTATTCAGTTTATATGCAATTGCATCAAAAAGCAAATCTAATATTACGATTAAAAACAAATAATTTTTAAATTTTATAAGATTATTTTTTGATGAACAGCATACGCTTACAGACTATCTGGTCAATAATTCCCATATTCCTCACCTCTGTGATAAGCATCATTAGCGTGCCGATTTATTATAAGGTGCTTGGCGCGGAGATGTATGCGATTTGGTTTTATGTTGCCACTCTTACAGGGGCTTTCGGATTTATGGATTTAGGGATTGGGGTTTCTGTAGGGCGTTTTATGGGCGTTGCCTTGGGATCAGGCGATGATCAAGCGGCGCGCGAGTTTTGGTCAACTGGAGGCATCATCGTTCTGCCGCTCATAGCCTTTTTCGCAATATTGTTTGTGTTGATAGGCGTCGCGTGGGGGCCAGGTTGGTTTAAAGTCAGCGGCGATGATGGTGTAATTATGCGCTGGGCCATTGCCTTTGGCGGTATAGGCTTGTTCCTCTCTTACTGTAGCCAAATGTGGTTCATGCTTAGCACAACACATCTTGATTTTCGTTTTATTTCACTAATACGCACGATAGTCGCTCTATCCACAACTATCGGATCTGTGTTGTTGGCGGTAATTTCCAAAAATGCTGCTTGTTTGGTTGCATTTACAACCATTATAAGCGCAATCCAGTTTTATTTTCTTATACGCCATAGCAACCGCCATTATTGCATGCATGTTCGATTCTCTGATTTTCGAATGCATCGCATGAAGCAAATGATGCCATACACTATGAAAACGTTCGCTCAATTGTTATCCAACTCCATAATTGGCTCAATGGATAGAATAATTCTGGGCCGCTTGTGCTCGGCTAGCGAATTTGCGAGCTATGGTGTATCCCTTAATGTGGCTTCGCGATTTCAAAGCATTAGCCAAGCAGTAATGGGGCCCGTTTTTGCCAATTCCTCCCGAGGTGTAGGGGGAGACCCGTTGCGAAAGCCTTCCGCGATATATGAGGAAAGCATTATTTTAATTGCCCCGATCTATCTATTCATAACGCTTTGGCTTTTTGCATGGAGCGATCCTTTACTTAAGTTTTGGCTTGGAGAAGACAATGGAAACTTGACTTCGCTAAGCCTGCCATGGGTAACTGCCGCCCTAAGCATTGCAGCCATTGCAAATATATCAACAGCGCAATTGGGTTCTTTGGACAGGGTAGGAACAGGCTTTCTCTTGTCTACGACCCAAAATCTTTTATCAGGAATTTTTGTATTTGCAGGTTGGCATGTGGATGGCCTTCGAGGAGCCTCGGTGGCTCTGCTAATTGCGCGATTCCCAAGTCTAATTCAAGACGCTATTGTTCGTAAAAGCATTGGTTTTCGTTTCAATTTCAAAACAATGGCACCTATTGGCATTGCCCTTTTTGGAGGCATATTGTCCCTTGCACTTGCTTCGATTTTATCCCTCTTGCAAACTTCAATGTGGAATAAAATTCCCATTGCGCTATTTATTTTTATTAGTTTCGCGTTTTTATTCTTTAAAAACCTTTTTACAAATACAAAAAATATCAAAAAATGACTCTGATCGAATTGATTCGCGATTTAATGCCTCCTTTTTTTATTAAAGTGATAAAGCGATTGTTTGAAAATTCTTTAAATCATTATAAACCAATTTTAAACCACATAGAACTACGCTCTGGCATACAGCTCAAAATTCACCCCGAGAGTATTATACCTTTTGAATACTTTCGCACTGGGAACCCTTCCATGATAAAGGAGATGGATGATTTTCTTAGTCTAACGGCAGGTAAATTTGCTCTGCTGGACATAGGCGCCCTACATGGTATTTTCTCATTGGCATTCACAGCAAATCACCCAGATCGCCAAGCCATTGCCGTTGACGCTTCTCCTTTTGCATTTGCCCGCCTCCTTTACAACATCCATTCAAATCCAACTTTTTTAATTCGCCCAGTTGAATTGGCATTAAGCGATTATAGTGGCGAGATGCAAATGTGCTTCGAATGGGAACACGCTGTTGCCTCTGGTTCAAATGTTGGCGCAGGATTCAAAGTAAAAACCTTGACGGGTGATGAGCTATGTCGCCAAATGAAATTTGTGCCCGATGTCATCAAAATTGATGTAGAGGGTCACGAGTGGCATGTTCTTCAGGGACTAAAAAATATTCTTGAGCAACACAGCCCACTGCTTTTTATTGAAATCCACCCTTCCAGACTACACTCAAATAAGCGATCTGCTGGCGAAGTTTTAAATTTTCTTAAAGCTCTTTCTTACAATTGTGTTTCTAAATCCATAATTTTCGAAAATGAATTTTTAAAAGATTGCGAAAACTCCGAAGACATTCGCTTGATCTTTTTCCGCAAGTTTGATTGATATGGCTTTTCGTTTACAACGCTTTAATTTTGTTGATAGTCAAAAAATAAACGACTTAGAAAAGCGCCTCCTCTATTTTTATAATAACTTACCGGAAGCATATTACCCCATGGCTAATGCTGGTGCAGATAAATATAATTATCTTGATCAGCCATTTCACTGCCATTTAACTGAACTTGTGGAGCCGAGTCAAAATGTCCTAGAGGTTGGATGCGGAACGGCACATCTTTGCCCGCCTATTATTAGGAGAGGGGCTTTTTACCATGGAATGGATGTTTCTCCTGAACTTATTGAAGAAAATAGAAAGAAAATGCCGCAAGCTAAATTTTATACACTTAATGATGCCCCTAAGAAAACTTTTGATATTGTTGCAAGTCTTTATACAATAGAGCATACTCATGACCCTAAAAAATATCTGCAAACTCTATGGGATTTCTGTAAGCCCGGCGGTATTGTAGCAATAATCTGTCCCGACTTTATTGATGGCCAAGGCTTTCCCAGAAGCATTTATTATGGTCGAACACCGCGTCGCTTCCGAGAAAAACTGGCCTCACTTTCACTCTTTGATGCATGCACCCACTTGTGGGAGCTTTTCATCGTTTTTCCACTTTGGAAAATCTACGCGCGATCGATGGCCCCAAATGCTTTCTGGATTAATCTCGAACCTAGCGATCTTGTCGGACGCGAACATGGAATAGATGGCGACGCCGTTCATTTTCCTCGTCTGCTGGATTTAGTGCATTGGTTTAAAAACAAAGGCGCTTCTATTATAACAACATCTAATGAAATGAAATATATTCCCAAAAATATTAGTAAGCACAATTGTTATATTGCAGCACGCAAACCTTTTCTGGAAAAATAATTTCGTGTGCGTGTTTTAATTTTCTTAAATTCGCTCTCGCTTGGAGGCACTGAGAAAGCAGCCGCTGAATGGGCTCATCTATTATCTACTTCCCCAGCTGTTGAAACTGTGCGCGTCCTTTCCCTTTCAGGTGGGCCGCGCAATCTCCAAATCGAGCAAATGGGAATTCCCGTCCGTGTGTGTTCAAATTCAGATCGCATATCTGGTATCCTTGCCGAACTTGATGCTTGTGATGTTATAAATGCTCACGCTCCGGGTTACCCTCATCAAGGCGATGTGCTAGGCGTCGCGCTTTCAAAAATCGGAAGGAAAATTCCTGTCGTTCAAACGAATGTTTTTGGCAGGCTGGACAATCCCAGCGAAAACGCGTGGACAGATTTCAGATTATTTATTTCATGGACCAGTTGCGTGCAGGCGTCACGCCGAGCCGGGAAGCCCTTGAATCTAAATTTTTTTCGGCGTCAAACAGTGGCTTCGTATCCAGTAGAGAATCCGCTGTCTAAAACTAATTACAGCTACCTTGAGACTCTCGCTAGGTCCATCCGCGAAGCAAACGGCCTCTCTCCAGATAATTTACTTTTCGGCCGCTTCTCCCGACCAGAACCCAACAAATGGGCTCCTATGATGCTGGATGTATTCTTAGCAGCGCACAAGCAAAATCCTAAATTGCGGTTACTCCTACGAGAACCTCCAGAAGCCGTCTCAGCCGACCTCGTGAAGCGCGGCCTTGCCTACTGGCATGCCAACGGGTCGTCATCTGATGCGAGACCTATCATCGTAATGCATTCGACAAGCGTTTATCAAGATCTGGCTTCTAGTCAGTTGGCATGCGATGTCATCCTTCACACCTCAAGCATAGGTGAGAGTTTCGGCTATGGAATTGCAGAGCCCATGGCCCTTGGCCGGCCAGTGATTACGCACTCAGTTCCTTGGCATGATCAAGCGCAACTCGAGCTTGTCCAACATGGGAAGTGTGGCTTAATTGCAAGCAGTCCACAAACAATAAAAAATGCCATGCTCCGTCTTGCAGCAGAAGCGCATTTCCGCAAACAGTGTGGCAATGAAGCCCGACGCCACATTTTACAACTTGCGGATACGAAAAAATCAACCAGTCGCCTTTTAGCAGCCCTTCATTGCGCTTTGGATGGAACGGAAAACCCTAACGCAGTGTCAGACTTAGCTTCCGCCCGAAAAGCGGCGGAAAATTTGGATCACCATCAGTGGGGAAACACGCCATTAGAATCAATCCGTCTGCATGGGAAGAGCGCAAGCTCAAGCTTTCTTCTATGGCAAAAAAATCTCCGAACTAGAATTTCAAAAAGATTTTTTAATTAAAAAATGACCCATGCCTAAAATTTCACTTGTTGTATGCGTTAGTAAAGAACGCGATTTGCTAGAACGCCTTCTGTTGCACGCGAAGGACTGTTTCGATGATCTTGTAGTGGTTCACGATGGCGTGGAAAACGACGAATCTTTCAATCAAGAGTTATCTAGGAAGGATCAAGTTTTTGAAAAAAATTGGGAAAGCCCTTCAATAATATCGTTAAAATCTCCAAATACACCTCCTACAAAAATAGCCCGCGATTATTATAAGCTTGACCGAGATTCGCCTATTCCGACGGGCTACAATTTAAAAGTTGACCCGCCAATAGTCGGGAGCATTCATGAATTAGTAATAAACAATGGCGGTCGTTTCTTTGAGGGGCCAAGATGCTTTCAACAAGAACCTCATTGGCCTTTTGCATGGCATAAAGCAAAGTTCGATTGGATTCTTCGTTTGGATGCCGATGAATATCCTGACGAAGCATTAAAGCAGTGGCTAATTAATTTTCGAGAAAGCCCAGTTGCGCCTCTCCAGCTCTCTGGTTATACATGTATTTGGCCATTATGGGATGGCCATCAACAAACTATTCGTAACTGGCCAGATCAAAGATTTTTTCTTTTTAACAAAATCCGGGTCAGATTCTTCGCCATGGCGGAACAAACGCCGATTCCCAAATTCAAAACGAGACCTATTAATCTCTCATTAACCCACGCTCCAAAAAGGAAATCCTACGGCTTGCGAAATGTTTTATTCAGAAAACAAGCATATGTTTGGAGGACTGTTATCGCAAAGTCTTTATTCAAACAAACTGCTGAGTTTCCAAGTTGGAATTGGAACAGAGCGGCTTGGCCAGCAGATTGGGAAAGAATTCGATCTCGACCTTTTAAAGAGGCTATTTTCCGACTTGTCATGTTGTCCCTACAACAAGCAAAAACACTGTGGAAAAAAGAAAAGAAGATTAATTTATCTGCAACTACATCAGGTGCTATTAATCACTTTCTGTTTAGCATTGAGCACGGGTTGAGAAGATTGTTTTGCATAGTAAATTAATTTTACCGAATATTGCGAAATGAAACTTTTAGTTACAACTGACTTCAATCCGAATTCCCCTGGTGGAGGACCGGCAATCATTCGTGAGATGCTTAAGGGCTTCCGTGAAACTGGGAATGAAATTCACTGGTGGAGCTGCCAACCGCGTATTCTAAGCGCACATATTTATCAACTGGATAGCTTTACAGGACTACCAATACCTTCTATTTTAATGCCTGGAAAGAAAGCGCCTAAATTTAAATCTTATCTTCTTTACTATTTTTGGTCTCATTATGCAGGTCAGCACTTGAGGTATACTATTAACCATCTAAAACCAAACTGCATATGGGCTATTCCTCATAATTGGAGCATCTTGCCTATTCACGATGCACTCGTTCGGAAAAAAATAGATGGTGGATTTCAGATTCATACTTCTATACATGACTATCCTGATGTTCATGGAAATAAAATCCGATGGGGAGAGAAGATAACATATGCAATCAAAGCAAAACAACTTGAAATTTACGCAAATGCTGACACAAGAGATGCTATTTCCCTTCCTATGCTCAAGGATTTGGAGAGGCACACAAACAAAAAAGGCGTGCAAATACTGCATGATGGAATAGATTGGACTGATTTTAAAAAAAATAATAAATCAGATTTCGCACATAAAAAAAAAGTAAAACTAGCATTCGCGGGGACTATCCTTGCAGAAAAAGAGTTTGTCTTGCTAATTAACGCATTAAAAATCGCAGGAGCAAACCAATCAAATATATCAATTGAAATTTGGAGCGCTCATTCTTACAAACATAAAGCATGGTTTGATCCGGCTTGGATGCATGAACACATTGAGCAACCCAAACATATTTTGATCAATCTTCTTTCAGAGTGTGATTGGGGATGCATTGTAATGCCATTAGAATCAGATGAAAACAGTTACTCGCTCTACAGTCTACCAGCGAAGTTTGTTTCATACTTGGCTGCAAGAATTCCGCCATTGATCATAGGGCGTCCGGATAGCGCTGTTGTTCAACTAGCCGAACAATACAATCTGGGGCTGAGATTTCACTCCACTAGTCCGGAGAAACTTGCCATTCTACTCCGGCAATCAATTTGGAATCAGAGTTTAGCAAAAGGTTTTCAGCAAAGTTTAGTTGAGTGCAGCAGAGATCACTTTAATGCAGAGACCATGCGAAGAACATTATGGGAGTGCCTTAAGGGCTCTTTGAAAAATTTTGAATTCTAAATTTCGGCATCAGCAAAAATCCTCATTTTAAAAAATCGGCAATTCTATTGT
>Ga0114971_10003640_pt1 | contig 10453 bp, 15 predicted proteins | sample M_140625_MF_Meta_FD_87320 | JGI IMG/M metagenome (GOLD analysis project Ga0114971, IMG submission 87320) | Freshwater microbial communities from Lake Montjoie, Canada to study carbon cycling - M_140625_MF_MetaG | ecosystem: Environmental > Aquatic > Freshwater > Lake | place: Lake Montjoie...
CATGACTCTGCGCACCCCAAGACGGAAGGCGGTGGCGCCTCTGGACTACCCCCCTGTGAAAATTATAAGCAGGGGGGGCTACTCTAACGCGGATGAGAGAGAAAGCTGCGGTTACCCCGCATAGGCAACATGGAGGACCTTCTGACAAGCGAAGCGGTCGCCCAAGGGGCAAGCGAAGAGGAGGAGCCGCTTTTTGGCTGCAAGCGAAGCGGTCGCCCTCCCCAGATCCAAAAAAAGTGAATCCCTCCGGTTTCGAACCTGCATCCGTGGGCCTGCTCTTACAAAGACGTAAAGCACCCAACACTCTCTGAGATCCAAGATGTCAGACTGCAACTGCTGCGAAGACTTCGACACGGACACGGGCGTGTCCATCGGCATGGCTTCCTGCGAATCCTGCGCTTCCTCTTCCTCCTGCGACTCGCCATACCTAACCATCGTCGGCCTAGAGACCATCCGCGAGGCGCTGGCAGAGGCAGAGGCGGAGGAGGAGGAGCCGCTCTGGTCTGACGAGGAAGAGGAAGAGGAAGAGGCGGAAGCCCCTCTGCCCATGGCCTCCATAGAGTTTGCCGCAGAGGCCGCTGCCTTCGCGGCCAAGGCGCTGCCCATCCTGGAGGCCTACGCCGCCCACCACGGCATGGAGGCGGCGCTGGCCTTCGGCGGCCGTCTATCGGCCAGCGCGCCTGCCGCCACCATGGCAGCCGCCTGCCAGGAGATCGAGACATCCGCGAAGAGGAACCTGGAGGCGCTCAGCACCGCCTTTGGCCGCGACACGGCGACTGCATGGCTGGACCGCGAACTGAGCTCCACGGGCACCCTGCAGGAGGAAAAGGCAAAGGAGGAGGAAAAGGAGAAGGCCTGGCTCCGCCGCGCCTCCCTGATGGCCATGACGGGCCGCGGCCACTATTAGAGGAAAGAAAGACAGAATCCGACAGCAATTTTTGCCCCCCAAAAAAGTGAGCTACCGATTTTTGTAAGAACCAACAGGCGTGACTGATCCAAAGACGGAAAAGACACAGATCAAGATGGACGCCCAACGGATTGCACTTATCGCGGCCATGGCACAGGATATGGAGAACATGATCGGTCGCTTGACGGAACTAGCCCGCATGTCGAAGGAGATGCAGCCACTCGCTTACCCGTGGTGGGAAACCATGGAGTCGCAGGAGCAGGAGCAGTCGCAGGAGACAGCTTTCCCGTCTTTGACCGTTGCGGAGGTCAGCTGCTGCGACAGCCCAGGGGGCTGCGTGCATCGCTGCTGCCGCTGCCAGAAGGACCTCACTCTCGAGGACCATGAGGGCATCTGCCTCGGCTGTGTCAAGGGCAAGGCCAAGCGCCGCCCGTACAACAACCGCCACTGGCCCTCCCCCCGTCCCAAGCTCTTCGCCTCTGCCTTCGCCTCTGCCCCAGCCATCAAAACGCACGCGGACGCACTGGAGTTCCTGGCCCAGCGCGCCGATATCTCCGTGGAAGCCCTCCTGCAAATGGACCCGACCACCTACGCGCAAAAGCACATGCAATCCAAGCCTCCTCTCTACTGGCGGCAGTGGCATCCCTACTCCTTTTCCTCCTAGACCGCACCCCCCAAAAAAATTGACCACATACCCCCCCACTTTTTGGCTCCCGTGGATACACAACGACGTATCCGCAATCCGCAAGCAATCCGCAAGCAAAGATGTCAGCCATTTACAAGCACCTCTGGGCCCCCTACTGCACCTGCAAATCCGTTAAGGACGAGGACTGTCTGGAATGCCTCTACACCGCAGCAGCCTGTGACCACCCAGAGGCAGGTGTCTGCACCTGCCGCTTCTGCACGCGCCGCTTCGTGAGCCTGGAGGTGGCCCGCGCCCTGCATGGGGGCGACGCGAAACCGCTAAAGGACTGGATCGCGGACTGGACTACAGCGGAGCTGTCAGCAACCGCAGCCAGGCGTCGTGTCTGCCGCTTTCCTGGGCACAGCTGCGGCCCTGGGCACAGCTGCAGCTCTTCAGACGCCGCTCAGCACGCGGTCCGCGAAATCAGCTCCATCGCCCACGAGGCCTGGCAAACCCTGAAGACGCCAGAGAGTTACGATATTTTCTTGACGGCCTCCAAGCGGGCCCAGGCGCCCAGCCACGCCGTCTTCAACTGGCGGATGGGCCGCTGTCTGACTGACAATGCCATCTGCAGCGGCAAACCGGACTCCGCCTGCTGTCACGGCTGCCTCCGCCACGCCGCCGCGACCTTTCCCGCCTTCAAAGAGGCAGGCCAAGGCCGGCAAACGGCCTGGGCCACGGCCTGGTTTTCAGAGCACCCAGATGCGACCAAGACCATGCATCAAACAGCAGACATGTCAGACATATGGGAGGAAAAGGCCGCGCGCATCGCCGCCGCTACCGCAGGCCAAGCCGTCGAAGTCACCGACATGATCCGCGCCGCCGTCACCATTGGCTTCAAATAGTGATCGCAGCCCTCTGATCGGCCTCATGACGCACAAAAAATCAAGGCCGCCCTTCTTTTTGCCCTAAAAATTGACGCGCCAAAACGGAGGCCAAATCAATGTCAGGACTTATATAAAGACGTATATCTCCTAACATCGAATAAAATGCAGTCGAATCTCTCCCACTTTATAGACGCGGTGACGGGACTCTTTGCGATGAAGCCGGCGGCTTTCTGGGAGCCGGAAAACCGTGCAGCGGCCTTCGAGGAACTCACCACTCTCGGCTCCCACCAGACCTTCCGCGGCCGCCCTGTGGTGAATCCCAGCTGCAGTGATGAGCCCATAACAATCCCATCTGACCTGGAATGCCCCTTGCTGGTCGAATGGCTGCAACTGCATGTCTTGTCCAGACAGGAACCAGAGTCCAGCCCAGAGTCAAGCCCAGTGCCCGTGATCCCTCTCAGCCGCACCGACACCACCCCTGCCTGGGCCAAGCGCGAATTGGCGATCGCGGACTGCCCGCTCCACAAGAACAGACACGGCCTCTGTCACACCCGTAACAGTCGCGGCGACTATTCGTCCTGGGCGCCCAACTGCAGCTGCCACCTGGGCATGGAAGAGGAAGAGGACTGGAACAGCCGCCGCGAAATCGATGACTGTCTCAACATCTCCTTCTCTACCCTGCGAGAGTCCCCTATAGACCTGGAACGTGGCGCAATCGCAATGGAATGCCGTGCCTACTACCTGCAGCGCCTCTCCATCCCCTTAACAGACGACCAGACCTACCAAGATGCTCTCACTGTCCTAACATCGACGGTTAGTGCGCGCCTGGGACCCCACTACACTGGACAGCTGCCGCCGCCCTGGGTCGTGGAATTCGTCTATCCTGGAGCCACTAGTCACTAACATCTTCATCTTCATCATCATCTTCATCATCTTCATCATCCTCCACTTCCCAACCTATTTTGATGTTAGGAACGAGGTTTTTTCTAAGATTATGGGCAACAAAAAAGTTGAAACCCCATCCGCCCCCCATCCCCGAAAACTGGGCACAATTAGTACAAAAGACGTATTAATTCCCAAGCAATCAGACGAAATGAGCGCATTCACAGTTCCCGTTCTAATCAATAGCGATGAGGTGTCATCAATTGGATCCTCTGCCTCGTCGGCGACGAAGGCCAGTCAGCAGGTGAAGGCCGCAGCAGCCGTGATGAAGGCACAGGCCGCGCTCGTCAAGGCACAGGAGAAGGCAGCAGCAGCGGCGGCCAAGGCGCAGGAGAAACTGCAGGCCAAGGCAGCAAAGGACCTGGAGAAGCAGCAGGCCAAGGCTGCCAAGGAGCAGGAGAAGCAGGCCAAGGAGCAGGAGAAGCAGCAGGCCAAGGCTGCAAAGGAGCTGGAGAAGCAGCAGGCCAAGGCTGCAAAGGAGCTGGAGAAGCTGCAGGCCAAGGAGCTGGAGAAGCAGCAGGCCAAGGCTGCAAAGGAGCTGGAGAAGCTGCAGGCCAAGGAGCAGGAGAAGCAGGCCAAGGCAGCAAAGGCGGTTCTCCTCCCTCTGCCGGCCTCACCTGCCTCTGCAGCCTCTGAAGCCAAACGCCCCGTTGGCCGACCGAAGAAGGTGCTGACCGAAGAGGAGCTGGCAGCACCGAAGCGCCCCGTTGGCCGACCGAAGAAGGTGCAGCCTACCGTCCCATCTGCCTAAGGGAAGACATCCAGACATCCAGACATCCAAACATCCAATAAAAACCAAAAAAAACCCTTTTTGGCTTGGCTGCAGCTTAGGCCCGTGAGCACATCGCCAAGGCGCCATAAACGTAGGTCACAAGAGCCGCCACCACTGCAACCAAGGTCCAGGCAGGAAGTGAGATGTTAGAAACCAGGAAGGCACCCACACGCCCCGTAAGCACATCCAGCGGATAATCGCTAGACGGCTTGTTGTCGGTGACTGCAGCTTCCTCTGCTTCCTCTTCTGCCTCTTCTGTCTCTGTCTCTTCCTCAGGCTCAGGATCATCAGTCAAAGGCGGAGCCGACCGCAAAGGCTCAAAGGGCGAATAGTTCCAGAAGCTCTCAATGGTGCGCCCAGCAGGGAGCCGATCCGTCCGCACAAAGCCGGTGGCCAGCTCGGCGGCCGCCGTCTCAGGTGCGCGGCCTTCTAGATATTCGGCACAAACGGCCGCGGCCCAGGCCCCCGCCGTGCGGAATCGCTCATCGTAGTCGTCGGGAAGCATGAGACGGAAGCCAGTGTCAGAGTTCTCAATGGCCCGCAAGACGGCGAAGAGACGCGCCGCCGGCCAGGTCCCATCGGCCAGATGCCGTTCGAGAACCTCGGCATCAGGGAGAATCATATTAACCTCCTTGGCGTGATCGCAGATGCGTCCCGTGAGCCAATCGCGCAGTTCATCCAACAGAAATGCACGGGTCTCGCTACGGGTAAATGACGGATCAGGCTTGATAAAGTCGCCCGACAGAATGCCGCGACCACAGTGATCGACCGCCTCATCGGTCACAGAAGCGCACACGGGCGGCGGGCAAGAAGCAGAAGCATAAGGAATTTCGGTCATCATCGTACTAACATCATCAACCCCCGTCGCCCCTTTCACTTTTTGCCCTCAAAAAAGTGAAATCGCCACCCCGCCCCCAAACCAATGTCGCAGGCCACCATGACAGACCTAGGACGCAATTACATCGATCCCTCCACCAACGAATTCCTGCTGATGGAATTGGACCCAAGCACCGGCGGCTGGTCCCCCGCCATGCCAACGATGGAAGCCTGGCAATACGGCGATGTCAGAATCTATCGACCGTCCGACAGACCCGACACACTGGTGACAATGCCCGGCCACCTCTATTGGCCCCGCCTCCGCCCAGCCGAAGAGTCAAATATCAAAGTTCTGTTAGGACGTCCCTGGATCCAATGCAGTCACGCCTGCGATTCGCTAACAGACAGCCAGATCGACGTGATTGACGCCATCGATGCCATCACCGATCAGGGCAGTCAAGGCAGTCAAGGCAGTCAAGGCAGTCAAGGCAGTCAAGGCATTCCAAGCAGCTCCTTCCCAAAACATCTGGTGACGCCGGTCCTAGAACACGCAGAGGCCACCAAGAAGATCTGCCCGATCACCATGGAACCGATCCAGAAGGCCACGGCAACGGTCACCAGCTGCGGACACATCTTCCAAACAGCCGCCCTCGCGCGATGGATGCAAACGAAAACCACCTGTCCCGAATGCCGACACCGCCTTTGACCCCAACAAAGATGACATCTCCAACATCCCGCATAATCCGTTCGGCATAAATGTCAGCCCTGCGAATCGCGGAACTAACCGCCTGCGCCACTGAACAGTCCGCTGCACGCACCACCCCCTGTACCGAAGCGATCGAAGACCCCCAACAATTCCTCATACGTCTATTCCGGTATCTGTCGGATACCCAACAGCCCATCAGCCGCGCCGGCATGGACCGCATGATGGACAGCCTCTTCGACGACCCGCAGTTCGCCCCACTCCTGACATCCGCCGCCACCCACCAGCAAGAATGCGAAGCACAGATCAATATGTCAGAACTCTTCAAGGCCCATTGGAGGCACATCATAATTCCGGCATGGAACCAACATGCCGAAATTAGTCGTGTTTGCCACGAATCAAGCTAGACAGGTATCGCACGTCCATAACTCCGGCGACTCTGTGGGCTTTTCTTCTTTTGGCTGCAAGACCGTGAAGTCTTCACAGGATCCACAATGGACCGCAAGAGGCGTGCGGATCCGTAGAGGCGCCACATGATCCTCGTTCGCGGCATCGATCTTCTGTTTCACAAACATCCGACAAGTCAAGAAATCGAAGACTTTTCTGATCATCCTAACATCCGATGGATGACCGTGGCTTTAGATAAAATCACTGCATACTGTAGAACAAATGGCAGGACCCTCAGGCACCAAACCCCCCTCTATGTATGGCGGCCGCCGCCGCTCCGCGAAGAAGCAGCGACAGAGCCGCAAGCAGAAGCAGCGCCAGAGCCGCAAGCAAAAGCAGCGCCAGAGTCGGAGACAGAGACAGAGCCGGCGCCAGTAACTAGCCATCCCCAATCCCGTTTTCAAAGGAATCCATACAATGAATTCGTTTGAAAATCCGAAAAGCCCCCTAACAATGCCCCACCGCCCGAATCACCTTATTGGCCTGACATGCATTCATCACCTCCACAAATTCGAAGGTCATCGACCAATCAACGTCCCCCATTTCGACCAGCCGTCCATAGGCATCAACAAGAGTGACCCGGAGCTGACTGATCGAGGTCGGCGACACGAAGGTAGTCTCCTTCCGCAGATTATTCGCTCCATCATCGGTATTGAGAACATAGGCCCCGTTTCGCAAGATAACCTTCGCCAACGCCTGCACGGACGATCCAGCCTCCGTCCGGTGCAGAGTATCCTCCATCATATCGGGACAGCGCAGCTGCACCAGATAATAGGCCGGCGCCTGAATCTGTGGCGCCTCCGTGGCCGTCAACGTCTCCGCAGCCGGAACCACAATCGTCTTCGTCCGAAAGCCAAGATTGTAGCCGATCCCCCAGAACCGCGCCGCCGTCGCCACCGAACTAACACAAGGGACAGCACACGAACCAATGTCAGGACTAACAAGCGAAATCGTGACCGCAGAAGCGCCGCCATTGAAGAAACTAAAGCGGTTGGACGGCAGATCATAGTTGCAACTAACATCCATGTTACCCATAGCCGTATGAATCGCCGTCGTAACAACCGGTGCCATCTGTAATCCGCCCAAGATGTAAGAGCTATCGGGAATGGTGACAACATATGCTGCCACACCACTAACATCGACAATAAAACAGGTATTCCCCTTGGCGGCCGAGAAGACAGGAGCGACCAGGGGGAGCTCGATAGAGGCAAAAGCAATCCGCATAACATTCCGCATAGTACTGGGCAGACGAATCAAGAAATCCGTCGTTCCGTGATAGTACTGGTCGGCAAACCGCGTATCAACAGAGAGATTGGAAAAACGGAGCTCCGTAGGCGCCGTAATAAATTGATCCATTAGTATGGCCCAAGGTTTTATAGTGACCTCAATAGCGCATCCAGTGCCGCCGATAGCCCGCCACCGATGACTCCACGAAGAGAATCGGCCAGCGACTTTGCAGTGGCAATCTGATTTCCCCCATAGCTCCCCGCCAACTGTGCGCCTGTCCAGGTCGGTTTGCCCGTCCGTCGATTGACGTTATTGTGCAGTTCGAGAATCCAATTGACAATGGGACCCCTGGTGGATCCGGTCATGGGAATAAGACTGAACTGCAGCGGACGGGCCTTGTACCAGGCATTGTAATGTGCCGAACAGTCCGGGCAGGGCAGACCGGTCCGCATGGCATCGAACACTCTCCTCCACAATGGAATCACCCCCTTGGAATTCGACACCTGTGCCGCGATGTGGAGAATTTTCCACAGAGACGCTCCCCATATCGATGTATCGACGGTTTCCAAGACTGGGACTTCAGGAGCCACAGCAGGAGAAGCCAAGCGGTTAAGCATTGGCGGTGGCGGCCGCGCCGCCGCCGGCGCCGATTTTAATTTATTACATCCACACATTCTACTGTATAGCTTAGACATTCCACCCCACCGCAAATGCGTCTCGAATGGTGTTATATAGATGGAGATTCTTGACTTCGAGCACCTCCAAGGAAAAACTAAAGTTCGTCGAATCCATGTCGATGACTTCGCCATATGCATCCAAGACCTTGATCCGAAAGCGCGTCAAATCATAGGGATTCCGAAAGGTCACTTCCCTGGCCAACTGCGTGGAATAATCATCATAGGTCGTATAATCCTTGGGCTGAGTGATGACGATTTTGGCCATGGCGTTGAAGTCATTTCCACCAACCGTCTGTCGCACACAATCGAAATTGTTGATCTTGAGAAAGACGTAGGTATCCCCCGCTAAATACGCCTTCTGATCCGACACGGCGTCGTAGTTGCCCGATGCATCGGCCACGGTTGCATCAAAGATTCCTCGGCTAAAGCCGAGATTAAAGCCAAGTCCGTAATCGAAGGGCCGATCATAACTATCGCCATCCGAACCCTCCGTATCCAGCAAAAACGGCTTATTCCAAGAGAAGGTGAATTTCCCCGTAACACCACTGAAAGTGATGGCAAAATCCGGCAGATGCGGCGTAATATAATCCGTCAGAGTCTGAATCAATTCGTGCAACAAATAATTGCCATCCGGAATGCGCACGGTGAGAATCCCTGCAGGCGGACCAACAAGATGGATCTTGATAACGACGTTCCGACGGAGGGCGGAGAACATGTGGAAATTGTTAGGAAACTCAATGGTCGTGACACGGATGCGAAGCACATTGCGCACGGGCGACAACAGACGGAAGTAGAAATTCGACGCCGTGGCCGATGGATCCGGGTCACGAAAGCGGGAATCGATATTGATGACATGTTTGACAATGTCAGATGCCCGCAGATCAAATGGAACATCCGTAATATTGGACGACGGCATATACTGTTAAGGACAAAGATGTCATTCCGATGATTATTTACTTGCAGCGACGACTTCAATCTTATTGGAAAGAGAGAGCATCATATTATCCAGAGCATTATCAGCATTGGTGACCTTCTTGTTATTTTCGAGATTGGTAAGAATTCTGGTAATCTGCATGATATAATCATCCATGACCTGTAGTTCATCGCAGCTCACGGGCGGACAGACCGTCGGCTGTCTGGAACCGCCGCCGCCCACCGGCTTGCCTTTGGTGCTAACACCGGAATAAATTGGTCCTCTGCCGTATATATCCAGAGCACTGGTGTAGCGTGGCATCCCTTATTAATCACTACGACAATAATCAGAGGAAAGGAGAGAGGAATGAGTGCATGTAAGACCATATATCTGAAAGCGCTGAAAGATCTGATGAGCCTAGTGCAAATCACAAAAACGGTGATCGACCGTTTCTTTCCGGCGATCAAGGTCACTGGTACCTACATCGGCGAAATGAAAGTGTCGGCAACGGTGAATACACCGGTCTTCGTACTCCTCAGATGGATCCAGACCTATCCCGGCAAAAAGCTGGATCCGGTGAGTCAGTCGGATCTGGAGAAACTGAAGGCACTCTATATCAGCCTGAATATGGACTGGGCGGCGGATCCGATCTTATTGGAAGGAATGGTACTAGGGCTGATTTAGTTCCGTGCGTTCCAACAGATTTAAAATTCATGATTCCTGGCGAAAGAATGTCCGACTAGAGTATAACATGTCCTTCGTACCTCTTGTTCTTGGCGACGGAGATCCCCGTGCTTCTCAGACTGTGAGTGGAGTCACCGTTACGTCCGTTGCCGGCACTGCCACCACCGCCGGTAGCTACGTTGCGCCCTACATCGCAGTCCTCGATGCCTCCGGCACGGCGACTCTGGCGGAGCTGGCGCTGTCCCAGCAGGTTGTGACGATCTCCGGCGTGCAGCAGACATTCGAAGCGGTGCTTACGAATGACGATGCGATTAAGTTCCTGAACTCCTTCACGGTGACTGGTGGCGTTAAGGATGGCCTGGGCGACGACACCACGAACCTCAACATCGCGCTCACGGAGACGACCGACTTTGAGGATGTTCTTGCGCCAGCGATCGCTGCTGCGGTGAATACGACCCCCAAGGCCGTACCCGCCTGGCTCAATGACCGGCTGTCCGCCCGACTGACTGCGCACATTCTCTCTACGCTCGGCCTGAGTGTGACGGCGACTTCCAGTGTTACGGTAGATGCCGCCGGTGCCGCCGCGAACATGAAGAGTGGATTGGGAGCTGATTCTGACATTCTCGAGGCGCTCTACCTGCAGATCGACCAGCCCACGCTGAATATCTACTCGGCAGGGGCCACCGACACCATCATCGGTGTCGTCCCCGTCACGTCTGCATTGCCGATGAAGGCTGGTGATGCGATCACCTTCGTGTTCGACACGACGGCGTTCTCGGTCTATGCCGGCATCACGAAGGCGACCAGCAACGCGTCTGGTGCAGCTCCGGCTGCCACCACGGGTGCAACCGGC
>Ga0114971_10003642_pt1 | contig 10450 bp, 8 predicted proteins | sample M_140625_MF_Meta_FD_87320 | JGI IMG/M metagenome (GOLD analysis project Ga0114971, IMG submission 87320) | Freshwater microbial communities from Lake Montjoie, Canada to study carbon cycling - M_140625_MF_MetaG | ecosystem: Environmental > Aquatic > Freshwater > Lake | place: Lake Montjoie...
AATATCTAAATTAATATCTACATAACTTCCTTCACGAGAAAAACCAGTAATATTTACTTGAGAAGCTAATACATTATTATCTACAATAATGTAATCATTTAAATTAGGGTCTCTGTAAACTGGTGGTTGGGGTTTATAATAAACTGGTTTGGTTGGGGTAACTAAATGTGGATTTTTTCCTTGGTCGGTCATAGATAAACGCTCCAACATTGAAAGTTTTTTAAATTCAGCTGATTCTATTTCAAATTTTTCTTTAGACTTTATGACTTCTTGATTATAATCAACTAATTTTTGTTGAAAATCTTTTTCACTATCTGTTATTGTTTGGCTATAATTTTTTAAAGCATTTTGAAAATCAACTTTTGACTGGGCAATTACATCCTCTGCCTTTAAGTTGTATGGAGATGTAACTGTTACTTTTAATTGTCTAGAAGCAACATCTATTGGAAATTTTGGAGATTTCAATATTTGAAAATCAACCATTTGAGAAGAAACACTTTGAGCAGTTAATGAAGAAAATGTAATAAATGCAAAAAGAGATAGTAGTAATTTTGTGGATTTCATAGTTAAGTTTTTAAATTTATGCAAAAATAGAATTAATATTAAAAAAACTATTTATAAAATAAAAATATTATTACAATAAACCATTATATTTTCTTACAAACCATTCACTTGATAGAGAAATTGCAATAAGAACTAATAACCAATACCAATCTATTAAGGGTGTTTTTTGCACTACGTCTTTCTGAACCGTTTTATAATCTTCATTTTCAAGCAAAACTTTTATAAGTGCATCTACTTGGTTAGGAACATAAACTGCAGCTTTTGTTTGGGATGCTAGTTGTTTCAATTTTGGCACATCTGGATTTACAAATTGTTTTTCAATATCAAAATCAATTATTTCAAAAGTACTTGAATAACTAGCATTAGAATTTAACTCTTTTACAGTAAACGAATAACTACCAGGAGCCAATCCGTCAAGATTTACTTTAAAATTAGATGTTGTTTTTAATAAATCATATTTCTTAACTTGCTTGTTTTTGGTATTTGTAACAGCTATTGTTAGACGCGATTTTTCATCAAATTCGTAATTTTTATTGAAATATTGAGCTGTGATTTCTAATGCATCTCCCGAGTTATAAAATCGTTCGTGATTTACAATTAAGAATTTCTTAGAATCGTTTGAAGCTAAAAACTGAATAGTTTTATCTATAAAAACATCAAATGCTTCAAAAGAGTTTTTACTTACAAAACTCTCGGCACGCCATTTCCAGACATTTTCGCCAAATAAATAGGCAGAACGTTTTCCGGAAGCATCTGTAAATGCTAGTAAAGGTGCATTCATGGCAACATTTCTAATACTTGAAGTAAGTAATACCGAAACATTTGGCTTTGCTGAAATTGTTCCGAACGGATTTTCTAATGGCGGAAAATTTTCAAAACCAATATTTTCGGTTGCAAATACATTAAAATCACTATTAAAATTAGCTAAATAATCTTCTTTTTGAGAAGACATTTTAAATTCAAAATCAGATTGTTGTTGATTCAAGAATCCAAAATCTGTTTTATTTCCCGTAATGATAAAAGTATTTATTTTAAGATTTTTGTTGGCTTCCAAAACCGACTTGAATTCGGCAGTAGGTTGGTACAAAATTAAAACATTAAAATTATTTAAACTATTAATTTGATTTGGTTTAAGTATTGTAACCTTTCGTTGTGCATTAGTTTCAATTGCGCGTTTTAAAGCACCTAAATCAGGATGATTAATAGAAGAAATTAAAGCAATTTCTGATTTTTGATCAATGACTTCTACAGCAAATTTCTTAGAATTATTATAGGTGTTTTTTTCTGTTTCTGAAGAAGAAATCGTAGCATTATAAATTTGTAATCCTGTTTTATTTGCTGGTAATAATACGTTAATCACCTCCGCTTTTTTTGAAGGAGAAAAAGAAACGCTTTGACTTGTAAGTACTTCATTTCCTTGGGTAATCGAAAATTTAGCGGTTACCGATTTAGTTCCCGCATATTGCAAAAATACTTCTACTGGAAATTTATTCTTGTGAAAAGCATATTTGTTAACATTAATTGTATTGATTTTTAAATCCAAATAAGTAGTTGTATCCCCTACTACTAATGGATATACTTTATTATTGGCATCAAAACTAAACACATAATCAGAACCAGTTGTTTGATTTCCATCCGAAATTAATACTGTTGGAAAAGAACGATTTTTATAAATACTTTTTAAATTTTCTGCTACAGCATCTAAATTAGTTTGTTTACCCTTAAAATCAAAAACTTCTGCCGATTGAAAATCGGAATCAAACTTATAGGATTGTACATCAAACTTATTTTTTAAGTCGTAATTAGAATTTAATTTTTCATAAACTTCTTTAGAAACTTTATTTGCTTTTAAATCTACAATAGAACTTGAATTATCTACAATAATTGGTAATGGTGTTTTTATTGTTTCGTAAGTGTTTCTGCTCAATATGGGATTTATCAAAAGTAACAATAACCCGAATATAGTAAAGAAACGTAAAAAAGCTAAAAGCAACGTTATTTTTGACTTGCTTTTAGCTTTAAAAAAATATTGAAAATAAGATAATACACCAGCTATTATAACAGATAGGAATACTAATAAAATAGTGGATTGGTTCATATTTATACTATTGTAAAACGTTAATTATAACCTTGTTATTATGTAAGCATTCCGCCACAAACGTTCATTACTTGCCCAGAAACATAAGTGCTCATATCGGAAGCAAAGAAAAGACATGCATTTGCAACGTCATCAGGAGTTCCCCCGCGTTTTAATGGAATAGAATCTCTCCAACCTTGAACCACATCCTCGTTTAATTTAGCAGTCATTTCGGTTTCTATAAACCCAGGTGCAATAGCATTGCAACGGATATTTCTAGATCCTAATTCTAAAGCGATAGATTTTGTAAAACCAATCATTCCAGCTTTTGAAGCTGCATAATTAGATTGTCCCGCATTACCCTTCACTCCTACTACACTACTCATGTTTACAATAGAGCCTTTACGATTTTTAAGCATGATTTTTTGAACTGCTTTTGTCATATTGAAAACTGACTTTAAATTGATTTCAATTACTTTATCAAAATCCTCTTCGCTCATTCGCATCAACAAGTTATCCTTAGTAACCCCTGCATTATTAATTAAAATATCAACATTCCCAAATTCAACCAATACATCTTCAACTAATTTTTGTGCTTCATTAAAATCAGCCGCATTCGATTTATATCCCTTAGCTTTAATTCCTAAAGCATTTAGTTCATTTTCTAAAACTAAAGCAGACTCCGCAGAAGCACTGTAAGTAAATGCAATATTAGCCCCGTGTTGCGCAAAAACTTTTGCTATTCCACTACCAATTCCGCGACTTGCTCCAGTAATTATAGCAACTTTTCCTTCTAATAATTTCATATCAATAATAGTATTTATTTTTAATAATTGCGTTGCAAATATATGAAATTCAAATTAAGTTAATTGGTCTGAATTTTGCTAAAAAATGAAATGTTTAAAATTTAATTTCTTTTACTATATTTATAATCTTAATATTATAGTTTATGAAATCAATAAAATTTATTAGTTCATTTATAATCATTATCGTACTAAATTCATGTAGTAAATCGGATGCTAATTTTGTAGATATAAGCAATTATCCAAATGTTAAAGCTGCTTTTGGAACAAAAATAGATTTAGACAATCTGGTAGATTATGCAGGTCAGACCATACCATCCTACATTACTAAAGACAATACAACCCCTGGAAATTCAATAACTAACAAAGGAGCCACACTCGGAAGAGTTTTATTTTACGATAAAAATTTATCTTACAATAATTCTATATCCTGTTCTTCATGCCACCAACAAGCCAATGCTTTTGGAGATGTTGCACAAGCTAGTAGTGGAGCTAACGGAACTACGGATAGACATTCTATGCGACTTATAAATACGCGTTTCGCTTCTGAATTTAAATTCTTTTGGGATGAAAGAGCTAGTTCATTAGAATTACAAACTTCTATGCCTATTAAAAATCATGATGAAATGGGTTATAGTGGTCTTAACGGAGATGCATCATTTGCAGATTTAATTACAAAATTAAGTGCCATTGGATATTATAAAGAGTTGTTTAAATTTGTTTATGGTACAGAAGAAATTACGGAAAGTAAAATGCAATTGGCATTAGCACAATTTGTAAAAAGCATTCAATCGTTTGATTCTAAATATGATGCAGGCAGAAGTCAAGTAGCAACGGACAGCGAAACTTTTCCTAATTTTACAAATGAAGAAAATCAAGGTAAAAATTTGTTTTTAACACAAGTAGTATTTGACAATACTGGTAATAGAATTTCAGGAGGTTTAGCATGCGCACAATGCCATAAAGTTCCTGAATTTGATATTATGCTTAACTCACATAATAACGGAGTAATTGGAACATTAAATGGAATTGGAATGGATCTTACAATTACTAGAGCTCCTACATTGCGAAATTTAGTAAAACCAAACGGAACTTTAAATGGACCGATGATGCATTCTGGTGTTTTTACAACATTAGAACAAGTTATTGCTCATTATGGAAATATTACGGTTGCTCCTGGAAATACGAATTTAGATCAAAAACTAAATCCAACCGGCACCGGACAACAGTTGCATGTAACTCCTGCCGAAGTAAATTCTTTAATTGCATTTATAAAAACATTATCTGGAACGGCTGTTTATACTGATTCTAAGTGGTCAAATCCATTTTTGAATTAGAATATTAAAATAATACAAATTCGCAAATTATATTTATTAGGATATAATTTGATAATTTTTAGTTTTAATTTAAACCATAATGTTGTACCCTCCATCTACATGGCGAATTTCACCAGTAATTCTTCCGTTAGTTCGAAACAAGTGAATTACTTCATTTGCCAAATCGTCGGGAGTTGCATTTCCTAAAGGACTTAATTTATTGGAGGTATCAAAATCTTCTTGGATTAATTTAGCAGTTCCCGCTTTGCTTCACAAATAAGGAGCATTAACACGAGTACTATTTTTTGGCCTAATTAATCTGCCAATTCAATTGTGAAGGTACCAATTTAGCAATACTAATATTTCTATAAGTATGGAATATAACTTTTGCAGCAGCAATATAACTCAAGCAACATTTAGACTAACCTGTTCCCTTAATATAAACTTTATCCATAATTTTAACTATTTTACAAATTTATTTTATTAAATCTATATAGTATTTACTTTAATAAGTTAACTGTAAATTTTTATGAGTTTCATATTCTATGAAATTAATAATACTAATTTCATAATTTTAAACAAAAAAGAAGCCCTACAAGTTGTAGAGCATACATTAATTGATTTCTAAAATGAATTATTTTCGTAAAACTAAGATAGCTAAAGTTACTACTATTTGTCCTATCCAAAAAATAAACATCCATTTAATTATTTCAGATTTCGTATCTGATAATTTAACATCTAATTTCAATAAATCTTCTTTTGTTGCAATTCGGTCTATTTCCTTTTCAAAAGATTTTTCTACATGATTCTCTACATATTCTGTAAGAGCTTTGGCTTCTTTATCGCCAAGCTTTATTTTGAGAATGTTATACATTTCTATACTAGTTATATTGCATAGTAGAATTATTTATAACAAAAAACATAAAAAAAAATATAAGTATTTCACAATTAACAAAAAAAGAATTTAGTCCTATCCTAATACTTCCTTTACTTTTTTACCTATTTCAGCTGGAGAATCCACAACGTGAATACCACATTCTCTCATGATACGTTTTTTAGCTTCTGCAGTATCGTCGGCTCCCCCAACAATAGCACCTGCATGCCCCATTGTTCTTCCTTTTGGAGCAGTTTCACCAGCAATAAAACCAACCACTGGTTTGCGGTTACCATCTGCTTTAATCCATTTAGCTGCATCTGCTTCAAGTTGACCTCCAATTTCTCCAATCATAACAATACAATTAGTTTCTGGATCGTTCATTAATAATTCTACAGCCTCTTTAGTAGTTGTTCCAATAATTGGATCACCTCCAATACCAATTGCAGTAGTTATTCCTAAACCTTGTTTTACTACTTGATCTGCAGCTTCGTAAGTTAATGTTCCTGATTTAGAAACAATACCTACCGTTCCTTTTTTGAAAACAAAACCTGGCATAATACCAACTTTAGCTTCACCTGGAGTAATTACTCCTGGGCAATTAGGACCAATTAATCTGCATTCTCTATCTTTAATATAAGCGTAAGCTTTTATCATATCAGCAACTGGAATACCCTCTGTGATACAAATAATTACTTTGATTCCTGCATCTGCAGCTTCCATAATTGCATCTGCTGCAAAGGCTGGTGGTACAAAAATAATAGTAGTATCTGCACCTGCTTTATCTACGGCATCTTTAACAGTGTTAAAAACAGGACGGTCTAGATGTGTTGAACCACCTTTCCCTGGAGTTACACCACCTACAACATTGGTTCCGTATTCTATCATTTGCTGTGCGTGGAAAGTTCCTTCGCTTCCAGTAAATCCTTGAACTATTATTTTTGAATCTTTATTAACTAAAACGCTCATGATTTGTGAATTATATTTTGTTTAAATTTTTGTCATGCAAAAGTATTAAAAAGTGATCAGAATTCAGTGATCAGAATTCAGTTTTTTTTTATAAAACTTGCTAATTTTTTAAATAAATTATTAATTGAAATGACTCATTTGATACCCTCGATATAATTTATTGTCTTTTATCTCCCAATTTTAAAAAAAATGTTCCAAAAGCATTTCCTCTTTAGGGTTTTCGAAAGTATTTACAAAATGGGAATATGTTATTACTTTTTATTTTTAAGAAGCTCTGGAATACGTTTAATATTAGCTAGTTGTTTTAATTTTTCTCGAGATTCTTCAATTGGAGTTCCGAAGTAAGATTTACCACCTTCTACAGATTTTGTTACTCCGGTTTGCCCTAAAATAACTGCTTTAGCACCAATTGTTATTCCGCTAGTGGTTCCAACCTGTCCCCAAAGGGTAACTTCATCCTCAATAATAACGCAACCTGCAATACCAGTTTGGGCAGCAATAAGACATTTTTTGCCAATTATTGTATCATGACCAACATGTACTTGGTTGTCAATTTTAGTGCCTTCACCAATAGTTGTATCGCCTGTAACTCCCTTGTCAATAGTACATAGAGCTCCTATTCCTACATTGTTTTCAATTACTACTCTTCCTCCCGAAAGGAGTTGATCAAAACCTTCAGCTCGTTTTTTGTAATAAAAAGCATCGGCACCAAGAATTGTTCCAGCTTGAATAATTACGTTATCGCCGATTATGCAGTTATCATAAATTGAAACATTAGAATGTATTAAACAATTACTTCCGATAATTACATTATGACCGATAAAACAATTGGGCTGAATTATGGTTTTCGCGCCTATTACAGCTGATTCGGAAACTGAAACACTTGCCGAAGTAAAAGGTCTAAAATGATTTGTAAGTTTGTTGAAGTCTCTAAATGGATCCTCAGAAATAAGCAGTGCTTTTCCTTCTGGACAATCTACTTCTTTGTTGATTAAAACTACGGTTGCAGCAGATTGTAGTGCTTTTTCATAGTATTTTGGATGATCAACAAAAACAATATCACCTGAGGTAACAACATGAATCTCATTCATGCCATAGATAGCAAAATCATCTGCACCAATATAACTGCAACCAATAATTGAAGCAATTTCTTTAAGGGTATGTGATTTATTAAATTTCATTTACCGAACTATTAGCAGTTTAACGGAAGAAAAACTATTCTTTAACGCGTTCCATATAGCTGCCGGTTGCAGTATCAATTTTGATTTTATCTCCTTCATTTATAAATAAAGGTACATTTACAGATGCACCAGTTTCAACTTTTGCAGGTTTCGTTGCATTAGTTGCTGTATTTCCTTTAACACCCGGTTCTGCATAAGTAACTTCAAGAACTATTGAAGCAGGCATATCAACAGAAAGTGGCATATCTGTTTCGGTATTAATTTGAACCATAACCAAAGTTCCTTCTTTTAACAAATCAGGAGCATCTAGAATTTTTTTATCTAAGGTTATTTGTTCATAAGATTCTGTATTCATAAAATGAAATTGATCTCCTTCAGCATATAAATACTGAAAAGTTTGAGTTTCAACACGAATATCTTCAATTTTATGACCTGCAGAAAAAGTGTTTTCTAATACTTTTCCGTTAGTTAAACTTTTTAATTTAGTTCTCACAAAAGCAGGACCTTTTCCTGGTTTAACATGAAGGAATTCAATGATTTTATAAATATCATGATTATATTTAATACATAATCCGTTTCTAATATCTGAAGTAGATGCCATTTTTTTAAAATTTTAATTTGTTTGTTATTATATTTTTTTTTCTGATTATTGAATATTAATACACGCCAGAATATCCTTTCATGATACCACGAGAAGAATTACGTATAAAATCTAATATTTCATCACGTTCAGGAGAAGCTGCCATTTCACCTTCAATTATTCCAACTGCTTGTGAGGTATTGTAGTTTTTTTGGTATAAAATTCTGTAAATATCTTGAATTTCTCTAATTTTTTCGGAAGTAAAGCCTCTTCTTCTCAAACCAACAGAGTTAATACCTACATAGGATAATGGCTCTTTTGCGGCTTTGGTGTAAGGAGGAACATCTTTACGAACTAAAGATCCACCAGAAATCATTGCATGATCTCCTACATGAATAAATTGGTGCAAAGCTGCTAATCCACCAATAATGGCGTAATTTCCTACAATTACGTGTCCAGCTAATGCAACACCATTAACAATAATAGCATTATCTCCTATATGACAATCATGAGCAATATGAGCTGTTGCCATGATCAGGCAATTACTTCCAATCTTTGTTTGACCTGAAGCAATAGTCCCTCTATTGATGGTAACACATTCCCTAACAGTGGTATTATCTCCAATAATTGCAAGAGAATCTTCACCACCAAATTTTAAATCTTGAGGAATAGCAGAAATTACCGCTCCCGGAAAAATATTGCAATTTTTACCTATTCGAGCACCTTCCATAATGGTAACGTTAGAACCTATCCAGGTTCCTTCGCCAATTTCTACATTATTATGAATGGTTGTAAATGGTTCTATTACAACATTTTTTGCAATTTTAGCGCCTGGATGAACGTATGCTAACGGTTGATTCATATTTATTTGTTTTTGGGTATTGGATTTTGAGTAAAAAATTATTCTTTTATTCTAAAAACTACAACCTAATTTATTGTTTTTTTGCTATTTGAGCCATTAATTCAGCCTCTGCAACTAATCTTCCATTTGCGTAAGCGTTGGCTTGCATGTGACAAATTCCTCTCCTAATAGGAGTAATTAAATCGCATTTAAATAGTAGTGTATCGCCTGGCAATACTTTATGTTTAAATTTAACATTATCAATTTTCATAAAATAAGTTAAATAATTCTCTGGATCAGGAACGGTGCTTAATACTAATATTCCTCCTGATTGCGCCATAGCTTCTACAATTAAAACCCCTGGCATTACTGGTGCATCCGGAAAATGACCCATAAAGAAATTTTCATTCATGGTTACATTTTTCATCCCAACAACATGTGAGCTTGACATTTCGATGATTCTATCAATCAATAAAAATGGTGGTCTGTGTGGCAAGATATTCATAATTTGGTGAATATCCATTAATGGTGGTAAATTTAAATCATAAACAGGAACGTAATTCTTTTGCTCTATTTTAATAATCTTAGCCATTTTTTTAGCAAACTGAGTATTTATGTAATGTCCTGGTTTATTGGCAATTACTTTTCCTTTGAGACGAATTCCTATTAAAGCTAAATCGCCAATAACATCCAGCAATTTATGACGAGCTGCTTCATTAGGGTAATGCAATGTAAGATTATCTAAAATTCCGTTTTCTTTAACTGAAATTTGGTCTTTACCAAATGCTATTTTAAGATTTTCCATAGTTTCTGGTGAAATCTCTTTATCCACATAAACTATTGCATTGTTTAAATCACCACCTTTAATCAAGCCTTCATTTAATAAACTTTCTAATTCATGTAAGAAACTAAAAGTTCTAGCATTGGATATTTCGGTTTTAAAATCGGCTATATTTTTTAAAGTTGCATTTTGAGTTCCTAATACTTTAGTGCCAAAATCCACCATAGCAGTTACCTGATAATCATCAGATGGCATAACAATAATTTCACTTCCAGTTGCTTCATCTACAAAAGAAATAACTTCTTTCACTACATAATATTTACGTTCAGCATCTTGTTCAACTACGCCTGCTCTTTCAATAGCTTCTACAAAAAATTTGGAAGATCCATCCATAATTGGAGGTTCAGACTCATTCAATTCGATGATAACATTATCTACGTCAAGACCTACAAATGCAGCTAAAA
>Ga0114971_10003644_pt1 | contig 10450 bp, 12 predicted proteins | sample M_140625_MF_Meta_FD_87320 | JGI IMG/M metagenome (GOLD analysis project Ga0114971, IMG submission 87320) | Freshwater microbial communities from Lake Montjoie, Canada to study carbon cycling - M_140625_MF_MetaG | ecosystem: Environmental > Aquatic > Freshwater > Lake | place: Lake Montjoie...
TTAGAGCCGAAAGGTGTCGCAGTAGTGATTGAGTGTTGTCATATGTGCATGCAAATGCGCGGTGTTCAAAAACAAAACTCCGTTACAACAACAAGTGCTTTTACTGGAATATTTTTAAAGAACGATGCTACGCGCAAAGAATTTATTAATTTAGTACAAGCAAAATTACATTAAGATGAATGAGTACTTAAATAATGATCAATCTGTTTCTACAGACATCGCGAGAGATTTTATCCGCAGCGTTTACACATACATGTTTGCTGCGTTGAGCATTTCAGGCATTATTGCGTATACGGTAGGGACCAATCCTGCGTATATTGGTGCCTTGTTTTTAACAGAAACGGGGGTTTCACCATTGTATTATGTCGTGATGTTTTCACCAATTATTGTTGTGTTCGCGATGAGCATGGGATTGGAACGTATGTCCATGAAAACCATTTTGTTGCTTTTCATCGTCTATTCTGTTTTAATGGGACTCAGCTTATCCTTTATTTTCATGATTTACTCCATGGGGTCCATCGCTTTGACTTTCTTTGCTGCTTCAGGGGCTTTTGGAATCATGGCAGTGTTGGGATATACGACAAAAACAGATCTAACAAAATTCGGAAGCTTGCTATACATGGCTTTGGGAGGAATCATTATTGCGAGCATCATCAATATGTTTATGCACAGTTCTGGAATGGATAAAATGATTACCTACATCGGTGTATTCGTGTTTACAGGTTTGGTAGCTTATAAAATGCAGATGCTAAAAGAAATGGCAAACAATGCAGAGTTGGAAGGTGAACAACGAAATAAAATGGCCTTGTTTGGTGGACTAACATTGTATATTACATTCATAAATTTGTTCCTTACGCTTCTACGTCTTTTTGGAAGTAGAGATTAAGTTCATGTTAATTCATTCAAAAGCCCTTTTTTAGGGCTTTTTTTTTGTAACATCAGAACAATATAAGCAAAACAATTCCTACTTTTGAAGTCTAAAATAAACATTATGCCAGATAATTTCTTTGAAGGGTCGACTGCAGCAGTAGGAACAATTTATACCATTATTATTTTGTCTATCTTGATTTCTGTCCTTATTTGGGGGTAAAATCAACTCGTTTTCCATTCATCAATTTCGTTGAATTATGCCTTTCAACACTATATTTTCTTGGTTGATTGGAAGGCGTATGGCGCGAATTAATGATTACCGCCAAAATCCCATCTCGAATCAGCTTAATACGTTTGAATTCCTTATGAAAAATGGGAGTCAAACTGCCTATGGTAAAAAGGTAGGAATTCAGATTGATTTAACGATTCAAGGTTTTCAAGAAAGAATTCCACTTAGTGATTATGGCACCTTAAAACCGTTTATCGAAGAATCCATTCTTGGTGCAGGTTCTCAGTTGTGGCCAGGTAAAACAAGCTGGTTCGCGAAATCCTCTGGTACAACAGCTGACCGCATTAAGATCTTGCCAATCACGGAAGATTCTCTATTACAAAATCACTATGCAAACGGCAAGGATTTACTTGCTCAATACTATGCCAACCATTCAAAGCGCAAATTATACAATGCGAAACATTTGATTATTGGCGGAAGTGGGAAAATTGACCAATCGGTAGAAGGGATTTTCGTTGGAGATCTGTCGGCGATCATCATTAACCATCTGCCCACTTGGACAGAGTTAAGAAGGACACCAAAAAAAGACATCGCGCTGTTAGATAACTGGGAGGAAAAATTAGAACGAATGGCGGAATCCGTTTTAGATGAAAACATTTGCATCATTGCGGGAATTCCAAGCTGGACACTATTATTGTTAAAAAAAGTTCTGGAGAAATCTGGAAAGAAGTCCATCGTTGAAGTTTGGCCAAATCTCGAACTATACATTCACGGTGGAATGTCCTTCAAACCTTATCAAACAGCGTATCAAGAAATACTTCAAATTCCATCTATGAATTACGTAGAATCCTATAATTCATCTGAAGGGTATTTCGGACTGCAAGATCAAATCGACTCAAAGGAATTGCTGTTATTAACCAATTCACAGGTATTTTATGAGTTCATTCCCATGGCTGAATTCAATGGATTACTTTCAAGTAACTTAGTAACTTTGGAACATGTTCAAGTGGATTTCGAATATGCTTTAGTGATCACAACATCATCTGGACTTTGGCGCTACATCATTGGTGATACCGTGCGCTTTAGTCAAGTGCATCCCTTTCGTTTTGTGGTCAGCGGAAGAACCAGTCATTACATCAATGCGTTTGGAGAAAAATTAATCATTGAGCACGCCGATAAAGCGATTAGCGCAGCAGCATTTCGAACAAAAGCACAAATCAGCGACTATACCGCAGCACCTTATTTTGATGAAGAAAAGGTTGTTGGCGGACATCACTGGCTCATCGAATTCAGAGAAGAACCAAATGACGAAGCGATGTTTCTAGCTGAATTAGACCAATTATTGAAAGCCGAAAATGCGGACTACGATGCAAAACGCAAAGACAATCTCAATATTGGATATCCAAAAATGACGAAAGCACCGAGTGGAACCTTTAATAGATGGCTGAAGTCTAAAGGGAAATTAGGTGGTCAACACAAAGTACCACGTTTGATGAATGACGACCTATTACTGAACGAAATTTTAGCACCGACACAATGAGATTAAGTATACTTTTCGTGAGTTGTGCCATTTGCTCTCTTGTTTATTCACAACAATTGACGCTTTTGGAAACGTTTGTGACACCTACTCCAATTGACACCTGGACCATCGATGGACAAAGCAACTTGTTAGTCGTTTCAGAAAATAACATACAAAAGAAAACCATCAACGGAGAACGAAGATTCAATCAAACCTTCAAGTCACTCGGTAACATTCAATCCATTTCACCGATTAATGCAATGAAAATCTTATTGTTTTCGGATGTTCAACAATCCATTGCCATTGTTGACAATACGCTTTCTCAACAAGGGGACATCATCGATTTAAGTGACTTAGGATTCTCGAATGTTATTTTCATTTGCACATCGAATCGTCCGAATTTAATATGGGTTTTTGACCAGTTTCGTTCCTCTTTAAATTTAGTTGATTTTCAAAAGTCCCAGATTATTCAGTCCATTCAGAATGTGGGAAACAAGGATCATTCTATTCTTGAATTGAAAGAATACCAAGATCATTTGTACGTGCTTTTCTCGGATGGGATGATGAATCGATATGATTTTTTATTGAACTTTAGCGGATCATACACACTTGAAAACTGTCAGCAATTCGGATTTTGGGACGAACAAATTATCTACTTAGACGCAAACGCAACATCGCTTCACTTCATTCCTGTTGACATGAGAGCAAGCGAAAGAAAACCAGATTGGCAGATTGGTAGTTCAATTTCCTCATTTATCATTCAAGGTAACCTACTTGGAATCCAAAAAGGACAAGAAATTTCCATATATTCCATCAAATACTAACTTTCCGCTTTTTTTCTTCCTCGGAAATATCGTAATTTAGCCTTTCTAAAATATAGAATATGCACGTTGCAATCGCAGGAAACATCGGATCGGGTAAAACCACATTAACAAACTTGTTGTCAAAACATTATGGATGGGAAACTCATTACGAGGATGTGGACCAAAATCCGTATTTAAATGATTTCTACGACGATATGCAACGTTGGTCATTCAACCTTCAGATTTATTACTTGAATGGTCGATTTACTCAAATTCAAGAAATTAAGGAATCGGCTCATACAGTTATCCAAGACCGCACGATTTATGAGGATGCATTCATTTTTGCTCCGAATTTACATTCAATGGGCTTAATGACTACCAGAGATTTTGAAAATTATTTTTCGCTCTTTAATTTAATGGATGGATTTATTTCTGCTCCAGATTTACTTATCTACTTGCGCGCAAGCGTTCCAACATTAGTGAGTCAAATCCAGCAACGAGGAAGAGATTACGAGGAAAGCATTCGATTAGATTACTTAAAACGTTTGAATGAACGTTACGAAGCGTGGATTTCTACCTACGATAAAGGAAAAGTATTGATTATCGACATTGATAATAATCGTTTCCCTGAAAATCAAGAAGATTTAGGAAAAATCATCAATTCCATTGATGCGGAAATCAATGGCTTGTTCTAAAATCATCCAATGATCGTTATAACTGGTTCTGCTGGATTTATTGCAAGTTACTTGGTGGATCACCTTAACGCGCTCGGACATACAAACCTGGTTTTAGTCGATGATTTCACCAAACTCGAGAAAAAAGAGAATTGGAAAAACACACAATTCACCTCAAAAATAGAGCGATCTGAATTCATTGATTGGTTCAAAACACATACCAACGAGGTGGAATTTGTTTTCCATTTAGGCGCGCGAACAGATACCACGGAAAAGGATGTAGCCATCCTAGAACAATTAAACCTTTCCTACACGAAATCCATTTGGAACGTTTGTACTGATCATTCGATTCCATTGGTCTATGCAAGTAGTGCAGCAACGTATGGATTAGGAGAGTATGGCTACGAAGATAACAATGACGTCATTCCAAATTTGAAACCCTTGAATCCTTACGGGATTTCTAAAAATGAATTTGATAAATGGGCGATTCAACAGACGGATACTCCTCCATTTTGGGCGGGATTGAAGTTCTTCAACGTATATGGTCCAAAAGAATACCACAAAGGACGAATGGCGAGTGTGGTATTTCATACGCACCATCAAATTAAGGAGAAAGGACACATGCAATTGTTCCGTTCACACAATCCAGACTACAAGGATGGCGAGCAACTACGAGACTTCGTTTATGTAAAAGATGTCGCGAAAGTCTGTGAATTTTTGATGCAAAACCAAGAACATTCTGGTATTTACAATCTTGGTTCAGGAAAAGCTCGAACATTCTTGGACTTGGCAAGTTTAACGTTTCAAGCGCTTGGACTAGAACCATCTATTTCCTTTATCGATACGCCGATTGACATTCGCGATAAATACCAATACTTCACAGAAGCGAACATGTCTAAATTGTTAGGTCTTGGCTATCCACATACTTTTTATTCCCTAGAAGATGGGATTGCGGATTACGTCAAAAATTACTTGGAAACACGTTAGAAAATCATTCCTGCCGCGACAGTCTCATTGGACTGTTCATCAATGATAATAAAGGAACCTGTCGCTTTGTTCTTTCGAAAAGAATCAACGAAGATTGGTGCGGATAATTGCACGTCCACACGAGCAATGTCGTTCATATTCAATTCCTGAATTCCTTCCATGCGTTTTAACTCATTCAAATCGTACACATATTGAATCGATTTGATCATCAATTTCGCTTCTCTCGTCGTATGCCGAATCACGTATTTCTTCGCTGAAACAAATGGTTTGGCACTCATCCAACACAACATAGCCGAAAACTGTCTTAATTGATCTGCTTGGTTCGTTGGTTTGACAATCATGTCGCCACGGGAAATATCAAATTCATCGGCTAGAACGATCGAAATAGATTGTGGAGCACACGCTTCAGTTACATTTCCATTCATTCCTTGGATAGTTTTAACTGTCGTTCTAGCACCTCCAGGTAATACTTGTACTTCATCCCCTACACGAATGATCCCACTAGCGATTTGCCCCGCATAAGCCCGGTAATCCTGAACGGATCCTTCATCCACTCGAATCGGATGTTGAACGGGAAAGCGAAAATCAATTTGATTCATTTCATTGGCGACAGATAAATTTTCAAGCGTATGCAGCAAAGTTGCACCTTGAAACCAAGTCATCTTTTCCGAACGATGCACCACATTATCCCCTTGTAAAGCAGATATTGGTATGAACTGAACATCTATAATATCTAGTTTGGCAGAAAAATCCAAGAAAGAAGCCGAAATCTGATCAAACTGTGCTTTACTAAAGTCAACTAAGTCCATTTTATTGACGCAGACAATCAAATGTTGAATGTGCAATAAGGAAGCAATAAAACTATGTCTGCGTGTTTGTTCTAGCACACCTTTTCGTGCATCAATTAGAATGATGGCTGCATTTGCTGTTGAAGCGCCCGTAACCATATTTCGCGTATACTGAAGGTGCCCCGGCGTATCCGCAATAATGAATTTACGTTTTTCCGTGGTAAAATAACGGTATGCGACATCAATAGTAATCCCTTGAGCTCGTTCATCTTTTAATCCATCTGTAAATAGCGATAAATCGATTTCTGTTAATCCTTTGCGCTCCGAGATTCGTTGAACAAGTTCTATTTGATCCTGTGGGATTTGTTCACAATCGTAGAGCAAGCGTCCAATCAAGGTGCTTTTCCCGTCATCCACGCTTCCTGCAGTCGTAAAACGCAATATGTCCTTCGTACTGTTCATCAGAAATACCCTTCTTTTTTACGGTCCTCCATCGAAGATTCGGAACGAAAATCGTCCGAACGTCCACCTCGTTCCGATTGATTCATTTCCTTTAATTCCGCGATGATTTCACTTACGGTGGATGCACTGGATTCCATTGCACCACTGATGGTCATGTCCCCAATGGTTCGGAATCGAACGCTTAATTCCGCTTTTTCATCATTCGGATGTGGAAGCAAGAATGGTGAATCGGCTAAGATACTGCCCTTGCGTTTGATACAGTTTCTTCGGTGAGAAAAATACAATCTTGGCAATTCGATTTGTTCTTGTAGAATGTATTCCCAAATATCTAATTCCGTCCAGTTACTAATCGGGAACACGCGAAATTGTTCCCCTTCATTCTTTCGTCCATTGTACAAGTTCCATATTTCTGGTCCTTGATTTTTTGGATCCCATTGTCCAAAGGCATCTCGGTGCGAGAAGAAGCGTTCCTTCGCTCGTGCCTTTTCTTCATCTCTCCTGCCTCCACCCATGGCCGCATCAAATCCAAGTAATTCCATGTTTTCCAATAAGGTGATGGATTGTGCTCGATTACGGTTTGCATTCGGACCAGCTTCTTCGCTTACTGTTTGACGTACTATCGAATCTTCTACTTTTCCTACCACTAAACGAAAAGCTCGTTTTTCTGCCAATTGATCGCGAAAGTCTAACGTTTCTTGAAAATTATGTCCCGTATCGATGTGTAACAAAGGAAATGGAATGGGTCCAGGTGCAAATGCTTTGACAGCTAAATGCGTTAAGACAATCGAATCTTTTCCACCAGAAAATAGAATACAGGGATGTTGGAATTGCGCAAAGACCTCACGAATGACAAAGACTGCCTCCGTTTCCAATTCTTGTAAATAGTTCAGGCGATACTTCATGCCTTGCTTAACTTAAACTGTTGTTCCAACACATCGAGGCATTCCTCCACCGATTTTTCTTCTGTGGAAATAATCATATCTGCATCAATAGGACGTTCAAAGGGAGCCGAAACTCCCGTAAATTGTTGAATATTGCCTTTTCCCTCTTGGTGATACAATCCCTTGACATCTCGTTGTCTGCAGGTTTCCATGGATGCATCCACAAAAATCAAGTGGACTTTTGTCCCAAGTATTTCCCTTGCTTTTTTTCGATGGATTTCCTCAGGCGTAATGAAAGATGCCACAACAGATATCCCCTGTGCCAAAGATAACTTAGCAATCTCCGCAGCTCGACGCACATTTTCCAGACGGTCTTCACTTGAAAATCCCAAGTCCTTGTTGAGTCCAGTTCTTAGTTGATCACCGTCCAGTCTCAGTATAGGCACACCACTTACTTTTAAATATACTGCTAACGCATCCGCCATGGTCGATTTCCCCGATCCAGATAGTCCAAAAAACCAATAAACGTGTGCTTTTTCCATATCAAACTGTGCAGGACTAAGTTAATTGTTTTCTATGTCCTAGCGAAATGAAGGCAAAAAAAAACTCCTTCCAAATGGAAAGAGTTTTTAACTTTTTTATGATGAAGCTTATTCGCTTACCACTTCGAATTTGAATACTTGCTTAACACCTTTATAAATGTTCGCTTCAACTTCGTATGTTCCAATCTCGCGGATTGGCTCATCTTTAATTTTCAATGATTTACGGTCAATATCATGTCCAAGTGCACGAAGTGCATCAGCCAATTGAACCGTATTAACAGAACCAAAGATTTTACCGTTTTCACCAGCTTTCGTAGCGATAGTGATCGTAATATCAGCGATTTTAGCAGCCAATTCTTGAGCTTCAGCTAAATTCTTAGATTCTTTGTGAGATTTTTGACGCATAATCTCTGCGTGTGCTTTTTTCGCGCTAGCCGTAGCAAGCGTCGCGTAACCTTGAGGAATCAAGAAGTTACGACCGTATCCAGGTTTTACGGAAACGATTTCGTTTGCGTAACCTAATTTATCAACGTTTTTCTTTAAGATAATTTCCATGACTTTTCAGTTTTTCTGTTCAACAAATGATTATTTCAACATATCACCAACGTATGGAAGGATCGCAAGGTGACGAGCACGTTTGATCGCTTTGTTGACTCTCTTTTGGTATTTCGCAGAAGTACCAGTGATACGACGTGGAAGAATTTTACCTTGTTCATTTATCAATTTCAACAAGAAGCTTGCATCTTTGTAATCAATAAATTTAATACCGCTCTTCTTAAAACGGCAGTACTTGTCCTTCTTAATATCAATATTAATCGGGGTTAGATAGCGAATATCGTTTGACATCTCTTTTAATTTTTTAGGGTTAACAATTAGTTAGGCAGTAGCTCCAGCTTTTGCGCGTCTTTTCACTGAGTATGTAACATGATCAACGTCCATTTTTACCGTTAAAAAACGTAAAACTCGTTCATCGCGCTTCATCATCAATTCGAAATCAGCAACAACATTTCCTTCCGCTTGGAATTCTACTAGAAAGTAGAAACCAGTGGATTTTTTCTGGATTGGGTACGCCAACTTGCGCAAACCCCAGTTCTCCGAATGTATGATTGAACCACCAAGTGATTTAATCTCACCTTCGAATTTCTGTACTGCTTCCTTTGCCTGATCATCAGACAAAACGGGAGTTAAAATGAAAACAGTTTCGTAAGAATTCATAAGATTATTTTTAAATATTAATTAATCGGGTGCAAAGATACATATTCTAGTTTAATCATGCAACAGCTTTTTGTTTGCTTTTTCTGAGTTCCTTCTTCGGATTTTCTTTATCTTCGTCCTATGTCATTTTTTACTGAAGATTACCTTCATTTCTTTATCGAACTCGCAGGAAACAACCACAAAAATTGGTTCGATGAAAATCGCAAACGCTACGAAATATCCGTAAAGAAACCGTTTTATGCGTTTACCCAACACCTCATCGATAAATTGGCAAAAAAAGATGCTGAATTTGCAGATTTACAATCAAAAGATTGCGTTTTTCGAATCAATCGGGATATACGTTTTTCAAAGGATAAAACACCTTACAAGTTAATGTGTTCGGCAGTGGTGGCGCCAAATGGTAAAAAAAGCAAGGCGGTAAACGGCATTTACTTTGAACTGAGTCCGGAGCATGTTCGCGCTTACGGAGGAATCTATGAAATCGATAAAGAGGATCTCGAAGCTGTGCGCGAAGGAATTGCCGCTAACATAGATGAGTTTCGTTCCATTTACGAATCCAAGACATTCAAAAAGACCTTCGGCGAAATCCTCGGTGAGAAAAACAAAATCCTGCCGGCGCACCTAAAAGAAGCAGCACAAGACGAAAACCTCATCTTTAACAAACAATGGTATTTTTATGCCGAATTCCCAGCTGAACAAGTGCTTTCCGAAGACCTTGATCAAATCATGCTATCATGCTACGAAGCTGGAAAACCACTTGAACAATTTTTTAATCAATTTATACAACGCGCATGAAACGACTAATCCTTCCTTTCATATTACTCTTAACACCTTTTGCCTTCGCTCAGAAAAAAGAGATGACAGTAAAAGAGTCCGTTCTACTACAACGTAGTGTTTCTCCCGACCGTGTGATTAATTTCCTGTGGATGAACGACAGCGAATACTCAACGTGTAGCAAAGACTACAAAACGATGTATCAATCGTCTGTCGCTAACGATAAGTCAGTAGAGCTGATCACCATCGATGAAATCAACAAAATTTTGGGCTCATCCTTCGGGAATTTCTTTGGGGTAGAATGGACAAACGAAACGACCTTGCTCCTAAACGACGGACAAAGCATCGCCAGTTTTGACATCAAAATGAAAACAGGGAAAATCCTTAAAAAAACAGTAGAAAACTCCGCTAACCATTCGTATCACTCAGCTTCGAATCAATTGGCTTACACGATTGATAACAATTTATTTGTCGACGGTCGCGCAGTGACGAAAAACACAAACAAAAACATCGTCTCTGGACAGTCCATTGCACGCAATGAATTTGGAATCTCCGGTGGAATTTTCTGGTCAAGCAAAGGATCCATTCTTGCTTTTTATCAGAAAGACGAAACGGATGTGCACAATTATCCACTTTTGGACATCAATACAACACCAGCATCCTTGGTTTCTATTAAATATCCAATGGCCGGACAAAAATCCGAGAA
>Ga0114971_10003645_pt1 | contig 10449 bp, 8 predicted proteins | sample M_140625_MF_Meta_FD_87320 | JGI IMG/M metagenome (GOLD analysis project Ga0114971, IMG submission 87320) | Freshwater microbial communities from Lake Montjoie, Canada to study carbon cycling - M_140625_MF_MetaG | ecosystem: Environmental > Aquatic > Freshwater > Lake | place: Lake Montjoie...
AAAAACTGCACTCGCTTAGGAAATGAGCTTAATGCGCGTTTGGTAGATAAGAATAAAATTATTAGCGCTCTAGTTTATCCTATTTTTATTCTATTCTTTACGTTAATTCTTGTTGTTGCCTTATTACTTTTTGTTTTCCCTAAAATACTTCCATTGCTTTCTCTGGGTGATACAGGCCTGCCAATTTCTACACGCATTCTTATATTTTTTTCTGACACACTAAGAAAATACGGTCTTTACATGTTGGTTGTCCTTTCTTTGGTTACCGGAGTTTTAATTACAGTCCTAAAAAAATGGCCACTCTCAAGGATTTATATTGATCGGGTAATCATGAAAATACCATTTATTTCCAAGGTAGTACGTTTACGTAAGACGTCATTGTTGTGTAGGGTGATCGCGCTATTCCTTGAATGTGGGCATACTCTTTCGGAAAGTTTGTATTATGTTGAGAAATTTGAGAAAAATCTTATTTACAAAAATGATCTGGGTTTGATAATAAAAAAAATTCATGAAGGGTCACGCTTCTCAAAAATTTTAGTGTCGTATCTATATTTATTTCCGAAAGAGACACCTCATTTTGTCGCTTTGGGCGAGGAGTCGGGAAATCTTTCCAAGACGCTCTTTCATATTTCATTAATGTTTGAAGATGAGCTTAATGAAATTAAAAAAAGATTATTCGCACTACTTGAGCCTGCCCTTATGCTTTTTATTGGTATATTAGTTGGAGGTATTGCGCTTTCTTTAATAAGTCCACTTTATAGTATTACTTCTTCGATTAGTCAAAATACACCATGATGCAAAAAGGCTTTTTGCTCGAAGAAGTAATAATTGCTAGTGCTATTGTTGTAACTGTTATCACAGGTATGAGCCTACTTTTTCAACAGGTCAATATATTTCTTGCTTGGTCGCCTCTTTACCTTGGTGCTTTGGGAAGAGCACAGGAAAAACTCGAGAATTCTAGTTTATTACTTGAGGAAGATTTTTACGCAGATGTCTCAAATATCTCAAATGCCTCGAATGTTGTAATGATTGATAATTTTACTAAAAGAATTGATATTGTTGAGCCGTATATATTTAGAGGTAGGACACTTACTGTTTCCATGTCTGGCTTGGTTGTGAATACAAATGAAAGCGAAGGCCAGAGCTCGTGTAGGCCTTCTCAAGATGTAAAAGTTTGGGAACAACCGAAAGTATCTTTTTTTGATTTATCAAAAATTGGTATAACAATTGAGCCAACTGATATAGATGTGGTTGGAAACTATGCTTACATTTCTTCAAATGCTTCAAGCGCATCATCTTCTGATTTATTTATTTTTGATATATCAAATTCAGATGATGTAAAGATCGTTTCCAGCTTAGATACTGGACCAGGTCTAAATGCTCTACATGTGGCAGGTGATTATGCATATGTTGCAAATACCAGTGTAAATTCGCAACTTCAAGTTATTAATATTACAAATAAAATAAAACCAAAAATCACAGCTACATATAAAGTACCAGGACTATACGGCACTAGTACGTCAATAGGTTTATCAGTTTTTTATAAAAATAAAAAAGTTTTTCTGGGTACAGACAAAAGTGATGTTGCTGAACTTTATTATATTGACGTAAGTTATCCAGCAAACCCAGTTACTATTGCTTCACAAGAAATAGGTCATGGTGTCAATGAAATATTTGCTTTCAGAGATAAATTGTATGTTGCAAGTCCACATAGAGATGAATTAAAGTCATATACAATATCAGCATCCGACCTTTTTCCATCTGCTTCATATAATGATCCCGGAAGTACCGGTAATGGAAAAAGATTGTCACTTTTTTTAAACACGCTATTTTTAGGCAAAACAAAAACTATTAATAAAGAAGAATTATTAGCCTTGGATACTTCTACATCCTCATCGACATCCTTATTTTTACCATTGTTTAAAACCCCCATGGGAGCAAGTGTGCAGGGTTTAATTGGTTATGGAAAATTACTGTTTACTGTAATAAACAGAGCAACAGACAGTTTTCAGGTTATGGATGTGAGTTCATCAACTCCATCTCGAATCAATAAAAGTAAAATTAACTTTAGTAAACCAACTACAAATTTTGATTGTGACAAAGATCTTTTTGTTGTGGTTTCAGAAGGCAGTTCTGTAATTACATTTATCAAGCCCCAACAAATATGAATATTATTGAACTTATTATATATATTGTAATCTCCTCAATAATTGTAAGCTCTTTTTTTCTGAATCTTTTTCAGTTTTCTTCAATCCAAAGGTCGCTTGGTGATAGTCTAGACGCATCATATGCCACTTTCATTCAATCCCTCTAAATTAAGTAGTTCTTCTAAAACAGGCTTCATTCTTTTACTGCCTCTTTTGGTCTTTTCACTCGTGGCACTTTCATCCGCGTATTTGTTGATCTACAAAGTAGAAACTTTTAGATATTCTATTCTAAGAAACGAAAAATTCTTGAGACAAAAAAACGAGAAAGAATCGTGTGAAAAATTAGGTATACTATACCGTTCATATGACCCTGATTTTATAATAAAATGCTAATGAATATAAATGTTATAATCAAAATATGACCCAAAAAGAAGCCCTCGATATACTAAAAACAGGTGGCAATGCCTACATTACTGGTGCAGCTGGTTCTGGTAAGACACATCTTTTGAATATGTATATTGAGTACCTCAAAGACCATGATGTAGATATGGGAATCACTGCTTCAACTGGTATTGCAGCCACCCATATGGGAGGAGTTACTATTCATTCGTGGACAGGTATGGGTGTGCGAAACGATCTATCGCCCTACGACCTAGAAGGTATGCAAGAAAAACAATACCTATGGAAAAGATTGGAAAAAGTTAAAGTTCTTATTATTGACGAAGTTTCAATGCTTCACCATTTTCGTCTCGATCTTGTAGATAAAATTCTCAAGGTTTTCAAAAGAAATGATTTACCATTTGGTGGCGTGCAGGTTATTTTATGTGGTGATTTTTTTCAGCTTCCTCCTGTTTCCAGGTATGGCGAGCCAGACCCAAAATTCATATACCATTCTAATTCGTGGAAAGAAGGCAATTTTAAGGTTTGCTATTTAGAAGAACAGTTCCGACAAAATGATGACATTTCCATTCGTGTATTAAATGATATTCGTGGTAGCAGAGTAGACGAAGGTACTATGAATCATGTACGCACACGTTTTCGAACGCAGGATGGTGAGGTGGTTATAAGTATGGATCCTGTTATTAAACCAACAAGGCTTTACACTCATAATGTGGATGTGGATTCTGTGAATGAAGCCGAACTCAAGCACCTTAAGGGTGACAGCATGACATATGAAATGGATACAATCGGCAAAGCAAATATTGTAGATATTCTTAAAAAAAGTTGCATGGCACAAGAAATCCTTAACTTAAAAGTAGGTGCAAAAGTAATTTTCGTAAAGAATAATTTTGATGCAGGCTATGCCAACGGTACTTTAGGTATTGTTAGAAATCTTGAGGGTTCATCGGGAGGACCTGTTGTAGAAACTCTAACAGGAAAACTCATAGATGTGCCAGTGGAGAGTTGGACCATTGAAGAAGATGGAAAAGTAAAAGCTGAACTAAAGCAGTATCCACTGCGTCTTGCTTGGGCTATCACAGTACACAAGAGTCAGGGAATGAGTTTAGATGCTGTTGAAGTAGATCTCTCGAGAGCTTTTGAAAAGGGAATGGGGTATGTGGCGTTGTCACGAGTGCGATCGTGGAATGGGCTCACTATTCTTGGTTTCAATGATAAAGCTCTTTTGGTAGACCCCGAGGTCATGTCTTACGATGTACAGCTTCGTGAAAAATCCAATCTTGCGAAAAGAGCTCTGTATGAGTTGCAGGAACTAAAAATACTTATAAGTGCTCAGGATTCATTTATACGTTCTATTGCCCCAGCTTATGTTTTTGAACAGAAAGTAGAAAAGGGTGTCATAGTAAAAGGTAGTAAGAAAAAAGTAAAACCTCCAAAGCCAACTACCTTCCAAAAAACTCTTGAACTTTTAAAAGAAAAAATCCCACTTAAGGATATTGCAAAACATCGTACTATGACAGAAGCGACTATTTTAAATCATGTAGAAAAACTTTTAGAAGAAAAGACAATTGCTGTAAATGATGTTAAGTATTTGAAAAAACATATTTCAACAAAGAAGTACGAAGAAATATTAAAATCACTAAAACATTTTTACTCAAAAAATAATGACTACAAGCTAGGTCCAGTAAAGAATGCTCTTGGGCCAAGTGTAAGCTACCTTGATATCCAGCTAGTAAGACTTTTTCTTTGAAGTCGCTGTTTGGTATTGGATATAATTATTTATGATACAATTATTTTATGAATGAAGATGATTTAAAACAGAAGCTGACCCCAGAGGAGTATCATGTCCTTCGTGAAAAAGGTACAGAAGCACCTTTTAAGGGTAAGTATGTGGACACAAAGGAAGAAGGAACTTATTCCTGTAAGGTGTGTGGAAATAAACTTTTTGCTTCAGATACAAAATTTGATTCAGGAACAGGCTGGCCAAGTTTTTATGATGCACTTCCTGAAAGTGTGGAATTTGTTCATGATATCACTCATGGAATAGAGCGTGTAGAAGTACAGTGTGCAAAATGTGCTTCGCATTTAGGTCATGTTTTTGATGATGGTGTAGGTACGCCAACAGGTAAGCGTTACTGCCTAAATTCGGTGTGTCTTAATTTAGAAACAACAAAATAAATGAAAGACCAAAAACAAACCGCAGTATTTGCCGGTGGTTGCTTCTGGTGCACTGAGGCCCTACTGAAGGGTTTGAAAGGAGTGATTTCTGCAGAGCCAGGATACACTGGTGGACAAAAAGAAAACCCAACATATGAAGATGTGTGTAGTGGTAGTACTGGTCACGCTGAAGCTGTAAAAATAGAATTTGACCCAAGTTTTATTTCCTATAGCGTGCTTCTGTCTGTGTTTTTTAATATACATAACCCAACTACCCTGAACCGTCAGGAAAATGATATTGGCACGCAATACCGTTCAGCTATTTTCTACACCACTGAAGAGCAAAAAAAAGAAGCTGAAGATTTGATTAAGGAATTAAATAAAAATAAAGCTTACGATGTTCCTGTCATAACCGAGGTTGTACCGCTAATAAAATTTTATGCTGCAGAAAATTATCATCGAGACTATTATGAAAATAATAAAAACAAATCATATTGTCAGATAGTTATTGCTCCGAAATTAGCGAAATTACAAGAAAAATATCACGAATTACTCACACACACCAATCGCCCATAGTCCTTTCTCATTATCTTTTGCACTTGCTTGTGCTGTTCTGAACTCTTTTTGGTATCGGTATGGTGTCTTGTATGTATATTCATGGGCATATCCTTCCTCTATTAATCGTTGGTTAAAATTAGTACCATCTTCGAGGATTACGTAACCCAAAAGTCTTCCATATTTGTCATAGGTATTTTGCATTTCATCTGTTTCGATCTGTACTTTCTTTCCTTTTAAATTTATTTTTGTATATTCAGATGCTTCTTTTCCAAAACATTGCACAGGTTTTCGAGGATCAACAGTCTCTGGTGTGTCTATACCAATCAGTCGCACTGTTGTAGGTTTGCAATCCTTGCTTATTGTTATTGTGTCACCGTCTGATACATCCACCACATCAAAAAGTTGAGTTGAATTTTTCTCACAGTTCTCAAAATAAAAGCTTCTCTCATAATTTTTATCAAATTTATCAAGTACCTTGCCGTTTTGGTCTAAAAAGACCACGATTAGTATGAAAAGGATGCTTATAATGCTAGAAATAGCGCGTTTTTTGCTCATTTGCTTACTATACGGCGTTACGCGTATAATTGGAACATTAATAATAATGAATTTATAAACCCATGAATCAGAACAACCAGCAGAACCAGCAGAACCAGAATAAGTCTTTTCAGCAAATGCCTCAACAAAAAAAAGTAGAAACAGAAAAAATGGGATTTGATAAATACGTTGCTATTGCTTTGGTAGTCGGACTTATTGCAGGTTTTGTTATTGGTCAGAGTGTAGGATCAAATAAAGGAAAAGTTGGTAAAAGTGCAACAAGCACAACTAGTGAACTAGTGTTCGGAGGAAAGGATGATACAAATAAAGACGAAGATAAAAAAGTTGTAGAGAATAATGAGACCAAAGTTAGTGATCAGAAAGAAGGTAATAATGTCGTTGTATCAAATATAAAACTTGGTACAACCTATTGGGTAGCAGTACGAGATAGTCAGTCCACAACAAAGGTACCTTATATTCTTGGTGCAAAACATGTTACCGCTGGAAGCTATGCAGATTTGGATATTTACGTAAACCGTCCAACTGTATCTGGGAAGTCATACGATATTGTTTTCTACAGTGACAGCAAAACATTTGATTACTCTCCAGCAAAAATTGTTATGAATGGAGATAGTATTGCACAGGCGACTTTCACAGCGAACTAAACTGAATGATAAAAACGCTGAAACCATATACCTGGCTACTAATATTTGTCAGTTTAATTTCAATATTGGACAATGCGCTTTCATTATACTTTCCAAAAAAGATGGGTGAGTATGTCGACTTGTATAAACAAGGGAATTTAGGAAGTGAAGCATGGCAGGTACTTGGTTTCATTGCTGTTGGTATTCTAATACTTACTTTTATTCAGTCGGGTCTTTCTACTTATGTATCTGATAAAATTGGTTTGGATTTACGCAACAAAGTCATAACTAAACTTAAAGATAGATCGTTTGTTTATATGAGACAGACAACAAGTGGGCATCTTATTACCGTACTTACTTCTGATATAGATGCAGTGAAGAACATGATAGCAAACGGTTTACCATCTATATTGATGGCAGGATCTACAATTCTTGGTGCGATTATTTTCTTGCTTATTATTAATTTTAAGCTGGGTTTAATCACAATACTTGTCGTGCCCTTCATAGTCTTAGTTTTTGTAATTGTATTTCGAAAGCTCAGTCCACTTTTTGAAGATATTCAAAAAAATCTAGATAGTGTAAACAAAACAATAAATGAAAGTATTATTGCTTCGCCCTTGGTAAGAGTCCTTGATTCTAAAAGTACTGAGGTGGGTAAGTTTGATATAGTAAATAAAAAAGGTACAGATCTCGGTAAAATAATGGTGTCCTATTTTGCTATCCTTATTCCATCTATCACACTGCTCTCCCAATTCGCAGTTCTAGTGGTCTTATGGTTTGGAGGAAGGGATGTGGTTTCAGGTACGCTGACACTTGGGGAAATGAGTGCTTTCTTTGCGTATACTTCGGTTCTTATTTGGCCGTTCTTTATTTTGTCTTTTGCAGGAACTTTGATATCTCGAGCTAATGTCTCATTGAAAAGAATTGATGAAGTCCTACATCCCAAAGATAACACCATACTTAAGGGACACATCTCAAATAATGTCTCTAGTAAAATGCCAATTCTACGAGGACATATAGTATTCAAGAATGTTACCTTGTCTTACGAAGGTAAGGATATATTGAAAGATATTTCTTTTGAAATTAAACCACATACCCGCACTGCTATAATTGGCCCAACTGGTGCAGGCAAGACAGAGCTTTTCTATATTATTGCTGGTCTTGCTCAGCCGACATCTGGGGAAATAATTATCGATGGCATACCTCTTCAGGAATGGAACCAATCAGAGCTTCTTTCTAAACTTGGTATGGTTTTTCAAGACAGTATTATTTTTAATACCACTATTAGAGAAAATATTCTTTTCAAGAGTAATGCTGATGCATCCGTTCTTGATACAGCTATTTTGGTTTCAGATCTTTCAAATTTGATAGAAGGTTTGCCAAACGGTCTGGATACAAATGTCAGTGAGAGAGGAGTCTCTCTTTCTGGTGGTCAAAAACAGAGACTCATGCTAGCTAGAGCCCTTGCTATAAATCCTAGTGTACTTCTACTAGACGACTTCACTGCTCGGGTGGATGCAGGAACAGAAGATCGTATTCTTCTTAATATTAAGAAAAAATTTGGTGATATTACATTAATATCCATAACCCAAAAAATTGAACCCATAAAAAATTATGATCATATCATCCTGCTCATGGAAGGTGAGCTAATTGGACAAGGAAAGCATGAGGCACTACTTACTTCGTCGATGGAGTATCGCCAAATATTAGAAACTCAAAAAACTGCACATTAAAATATATGGACTACCAACTACGAAAAGAAATAAATAAAGATGAAGGCTATATGACTCGACTTATTTCGAGTGCAAAAGAATTGGGTTCATATCTTGATAAAAGACAGTTTACTTACGCTCTTCTTCTGGTGATTCTCAGCTCTTCTGGGGCTATTATCACCCCGTATATACTTGGAAAAGGTATTGATACATTTATTGCCAAGGGAGACATGAATGGGCTCAGTTATCTTGTAATCTTTCTAGTTGCTTTATATTTAATTAGTAATACAGCAACTTATTTTCAGCAGAGCATAATGGGAAAGACTGCCCAGGTCGCTTTATATAAATTACGATCCGATATATTTGATAAGTTACAATCTTTACCTATTGCTTTTTTTACTCAGAATAAGACAGGGGATTTGATGTCACGTGTTAATAATGACACAGACAAGCTCAGTCAATTTCTTTCTGAAAGTATTTTACGTTTTGTTGGAGGTGCTTTTACTTTACTTGGTATTGGTATATTTATTTTAATACTCAACTGGAAGCTTGGTCTGGTATTGCTTTCATCTACTGTCTTCCTTCTTTTACTTACCCGCTTTCTATCTCCAGTACTTGAAAGGGCTAACAGAAGAAGTTCTACTTCTCTTGGTGAATTTACAGCAGGAGTTTCTGAGCAACTTACAAACTTTAAGGCTGTTATTGTTTATGATAGACGAAACTTCTTTGAGGATTTTCTTTCGAAACTAAATAAAGATACATACAATAAATATCTTTTTTCAGATTTTCTTAATCAGCTCTTTACACCACTATATGATTTTGCTGGATATATAGCTCAGACGGCCGTTCTTATTTACGGTATTGTGCTTATTTCGGAAGGAGAGATTACTATAGGTTTACTTATTGCTTTTCTTACTTTTGCTATTCGTTTCTACGATCCGCTTCGTTGGATTGCAAGCATCTTCGGTAATATACAAGTCTCGCTTGCTTCGTGGGGAAGAATTAGAGATATTCTTTCACTCGAATCCAACCTCTTCGTACTTGATGGGTCGAAGATGCCAGAGGGCCATCTTAGCAGATCCAGCAAACATCTTGCTGGTGACCACTCTGTCCAAGATCTTCTTATATTTGAAGATGTAGACTTTTCTTACGGTGAAAATAATGTTCTTAACGATATATCGTTTACCCTAGAGAAAGGTAAAACTTATGCTCTTGTTGGACCGACAGGTGGAGGTAAATCCACCATCGCAAGTTTGATGTCCCGTTTATACGACCCTACTGAAGGATCTATATTTTTTAAAGGTGTAGATATTCGCACAGTTAATAGAGGTGAGCTCTCTTCGTCTATTGGAGTTATTTTGCAAGAACCTTACATGTTTAGTGGAACTGTTGCGGAAAACATGAAGTATGGAAACCCGCTTTTCAAAGATATTTTAGATTCCGATCTTGAAAAAATGCTTAATGAAAAAAAGATGTCAACACTTTTGGGACGTTTTCCAAATGGTATTAGTACTATAATCGAGTCTGGTGGAGAGAATATTTCTCTGGGTCAAAAACAACTCATTTCTTTTGTTCGTACTGTGCTTCGAGAACCCGAACTTCTAATTCTCGATGAAGCTACTGCCAATATTGATACTGTCACCGAATCAGCTCTGCAGGATCTAATAGATTCACTTGCTCCACACACTACAAAAGTTATTATTGCTCATCGTCTAAACACAATTAAAAAGGCAGATGAAATTCTCTTTGTTGGTGGCGGGGAAGTAAAACGGGTCAGCGATGAGAAAGAAGTGCTGGAGTTGCTAAAAGGTGCTTTAAAGAGTTAGAATAAAATACGAAGGACTACTATATCTGGCATATCGATCGAGGATTAGTTGTCCGCTAGTGTCTCCTGAGGGGTTCATTGACTGCTCCGTGCAATGATACTGTCCTGCATTACGTTAGATTAATGGTTGGGAAAAATTTCATATCACGTAATCCTAGCAAAAACAGCACCAGCGATGGTAGTGCTGCCACCCCGTCACAATGGGAGGATAGTGACGGGGTTTTTTTTATTTAATGTATTAAACTCTCACCTGTCATTGAATTTGGTTTTTCAATTCCTAAAATACTAAATATAGTCGGTGTAAGGTCTGCAAGTGTTCCATGCTTTTTAATTGAAGATGCCCATAGCGGGTTGGTGATGATACAAGGCACTGGATTGATGGTGTGTGCTGTGTGTTTGTTGCCAGTCTCCTGATCGACATTCACTTCAGCATTTCCGTGATCGGCAGTGATTATTGCAACACCATTTTTTGC
>Ga0114971_10003647_pt1 | contig 10446 bp, 7 predicted proteins | sample M_140625_MF_Meta_FD_87320 | JGI IMG/M metagenome (GOLD analysis project Ga0114971, IMG submission 87320) | Freshwater microbial communities from Lake Montjoie, Canada to study carbon cycling - M_140625_MF_MetaG | ecosystem: Environmental > Aquatic > Freshwater > Lake | place: Lake Montjoie...
ATTTTTTAATTTTAATATCGGCTGATTGTTGCGCGTTATAATTTTCCAACAAATCTTCCGTTATTAATACCTCTTCTAAATATTCTTTGTATTGTGTTTTTGTTTCTGTTGTTATTTTGGCAGATGCACTTTTACTGCTACTGCTTTTGCTGCTTTTGCTGCTACTTCTACTTGGTGAAAGTTTCGATTTAACTGTAAATTCTAATTCCAATTTGAGCGAACCTTTCAAAAACGACGAAATCATCCTTATATTATACACGAAGATAAAAATTAAAAGTTCTTCATACAAACCGCGCAATATTCGATTGTCTTGGAACATTCTGGAGAAATGTCGATAAAATCTTTTATTATTTCATGTTTGCATTTCTTTTCCATGTATTCTTGCATAAGCGAACAAATGTCATTATATTCTTTGTCGTATGATAAATAATTTATCATATTCAAACGATTCAGCGCAAGACTAATTGAATGAATTCGATTTTTTAATTCTTCGTCCATAAATAATAAAAATAATAAAATGCGTTTATATTCATTTTGTTATAAAACAGTAACCACTTTTGCCAAATTTTTGGGAAAATCAGGATTATGTCCAAGGTCAACAGCAATATAATAACTCAGTAATTGAATTTGCACGTTTGCCAATAAACCGGCAAATGTTTTATTATTTGGTACACGCAAATCTCCAGTTTCGTCGCTGGTAATTTTAATAACTAGGGCTTCTCTTGCTGTTAATTCTTGCAATGTATTATGATTTATAGTTTTATGCTGTTCATCAATATCTAAAAGAATCACAGGTAATCTTGGATAAATAAGAGCAAAAGGTCCATGTTTTAAAGCCGAAGAATTGTATCCTTCAGCGTGAATATAAGAAACCTCTTTTATTTTTAGACAAGATTCCAAGGCAATGGCGTAGGATTGACGTTTTCCCAAAACAAAAACCGTCTTGGATAATTTGAGTTCCTTTGCCAACGCTTGAATCTTGGAAACCCCTGATTCTATAAAACATTCCTGTAAATCTTGGTCTAATTTAATAAGATCTTTAATAATTTCTGATCTATTTTCAAGACATGTGTTTTTCTCTTGCGAAAACCAAGCCGCAATTATGGATAAAATGACGCATTGATTCGTGAAAGATTTCGTGGACGCGACTGAAACTTCTCTTAATGCGCGAATATAAACGCAACAATCAGTTTCCCTGGCAATCAAAGACCCCTCGACGTTTATTATTCCCATTGTTACAATTTTTCTTTCTTTTAATAAAGGAAGACAGTCGTATAAATCTTTCGTTTCGCCGGATTGTGAAAGTAGTAAAACCAAGATTTTACCCTTTTTTGGAATATCTTTGTGTCCAAATTCTGCGCCGTCGAAAATAGATACAGTTTCGAATATGTTTAGATCTTTGAATATATCTATACACCATAATCCTGCGTGATACGAAGTTCCACATCCTAAAAGTATTAAATGATTGGTTTCTAATAATTGCGATTTATTATTTTCTAGTTCTGGTAAATTTATTCTTTCATTGTGAGTGATCCTGTCTTTTATCGCTCTACCAACAGATTCTGGTTGTTCCAAGATTTCTTTAATAAGCCAATGTTTATGACCCGTGGGAAAAAGTTCAATGATGTCGTCCCTTCTTTCAACGACGGAATATTTTTTTTTGATTTCGCTATTAGTAACATAATATTGATTATTATGGATTTCAACAATATCGTGATCATCGACGATTGCATATCGTTTTACAAAATTAGAGAAGGCAATTTGTTCCGAAGCGATCATAATAAAATCATTATGAAATCCCAGTAATATTGGTAAACCGTTTTTTGCAACCCACAATTTATCATAATCTTTATGAATTATTATTAAAGCCCACGTTCCGGTTAAACGTCCGATAGTTAGTCGAATTGCATTTTCTATAGATTCTTCGTTGTCTAAATACTTACCAATTAAAATGGCAATCACTTCGGTGTCTGTTTCGGATGTAAAAAAATAACCTTCTTCCATGAGTTCCGTTTTCAGATCATAATAATTTTCTATGATTCCGTTGTGAACAAGAGATATTCTATTTTTATTGTCATGATGTGGGTGGGCATTATTATCTGTTTTTTTACCATGCGTGGCCCATCTTGTATGTCCAATGGCCAAATTTGCCGAAATATTGGTTTTATCCATTTCGGATTCTAATAATTCCACGGCATCGTTTGTTGTAGTTGATGCAAATTTTGTGGTTTTTATTGTATTTTGGTGAATGATGGATATGCCTACAGAATCGTATCCGCGATTTTGTAATAGTTTTAATCCTGACAATATGTAATCTTTATAATCGCTAGATCCAAAATAACCGATTATTCCACACATTATAATAAGACGGAGATATTATAATATATATTTATTACGAAAAAATATTTATATTATTAAAGAAACCAGAAAACCAGAAAACCAATTATACATACATCGCCAATAAACTTTGATTTTGTCGTTCTTCATTCTTGATAAATACATCTACTGCATCCTTTGTAACTGTGAAAGGGAACGAAACCTTAAGATCGGCCTCTTTTCCAAACATAGCAGATCCCGCTTTCATGAGTCGATGCAAATTGACCTTGGTATGAATAATCTCCAAACAACGTTTCAGATTACGAACGCCGGCCTCTCCATTTGTCAAAGTCTTGTTTGAAATAATATATTGTAGAGTTTCATCGGGAATAATCACATCATCCTGTGTAAAATTCACCTGTTCGCGAATCTTGGGCAACAAATAATTCCGGGCAATAATGACCTTTTCTTTGGCGTCGTACCCCTTGGTCTCAATCCTATACATTCTGTCTTTCAAAATGGGATTCACCAACGATTCATCATTGTAACTGAAAATGAACAAACACTTACTCATGTCGAAATCTACCTCGGAGAAATACTTATCGTGGAATTGATTATTTTGAGTTGTATCTGTCAAGTGCGTCAAAATTCCGATAATCTCTTGACCGCGAGCCGTGTCGCTTATCTTATCTAGCTCGTCAAAATAAATCACCGGGTTCATGCACTTACTGTCCATCAGAATTTGGGCAATCTTGCCCCAAGTACTACCCTCATAGGTATAAGAATGACCCTCGAGGAAACTGGCGTCACCCGTTCCGCCGAGCGCAATAAACGCGAATTCGCGTCCCAGAATCTTACTAATTCCGTCCTTGACGAGTGTAGTCTTGCCCGTCCCCATGGGACCCTTAATTGCTATGGCCGATCCCATAGCGGATGGGTTCGCAATCCACTGGCCGACCATTTGCATAATTTGCATCTTGGCATCCTCGAGACCATAAGCGCAATCATCGAGAATCTTCTTGGAATTCTCCATGAATTCGGTACATTTGTCCATTCCGTCGTCCATCTTGACAGTGAGATTCTTATATATCGAGAAGGGAATTCGCATAAACGCGTCGACCCAATACTTGATCTTATGGTACTCGGAATCACTGGGTTCCATGGATCGCAACAAATTCACCTTTTGCATCACTGTGGCCTTATATTTCGAAGGAATACTGGACTCAAGAAGCGTCAATCGGTAAGGTTTTGCTACGCGCATGTGCTCGTTTATTTCTTTGAGTTCGCGCATGATTCGCAGCTGCTCCTTATTTGACATACTCTTTTTGAAATATTCAATTTCGTTGGTTTGGTGCTTTTCCGCATTTATCATCTTGTGATACTTTCGTGCGTTTTGGCGACGAGTCTTCTTGACAAGCTCGCGAATTGATTGACGGCACTCCTCAACGGCGTTGAGTAAAATCTTACTCTTTGGTCTTTGAACCAACTTTTCGCTAAGATGCTTCTTCAATTCAATGAGCTCCATATACTCGTCTTCTACGTCCTTGATTTCCATAGAATCTTCTTCTTCATCTTCTTCGGTTGCCTTGTTGCCCTTCTTCAACGACTTTGAGGGCTTTGTTTCAGTGTCTTTCTTAGACTCTGGTTCAGGAATCACAACCTTCTCATACTTTTCTTTCATGAACTGTTGTTCGTCGTCGCTATTGCACTCTTCGTCGACGTCATCTTCAATTGCGGCTTCGTCTTCCTCATCGACCTTATTTCCGGGACCGTATGAGAAAATGACGTTGAATCCCTCTTCGTCATCTTCGTATTCTTCCTCATCGTCGTCGTCTTCGTCTTCGTCTTCGTCGTCTTCTTCTTCGTAATCTTCGTCGTCTTCATCATCATGTGCAACTTCAACAACTCGATTGCGCAAGCGACGAACTGGTTTTTTAGAATCTTGCTTGACCTTCTTGTCCATGTACTTGGAGGGAAACATAGCTGCAAGTGTTTTTCTGAATTCACGAGGATCTAGCTCGTCTTCATCTTCATCTTCGTCTACAATTTTACTTTTTGTATTTTTCTTTGATTTTTTAACCGGCTCAACATCGCTGTCTTCGTCGTTATCACAATCTTCCCAACTATCTTCTTCGTCAGATGATTCGGGAGGACCATTCTTCCCTTTTTTCAACTTTTGTTGCTTCTTGGCGTTGGTGCCATTCTTCTTGTTGTTACGAGACGCGTATCCTTCCTTGGCGGGCATTTTGCTATTTTAACAGAAACCGTTTAATTTGTTTCCATTTATGTTTTATTTCTACGTTCAATTTTTATTCTTCGGATTCACAAAATTTTATTACTTTTTCAATAAAATCATTTATATTATTTTCATCCTGACATGCATCATCTAAACACTGCAATTTTAAAAACCTAGTTGCACCAAGTTCGTCAAAGCGTTTATCCAAATTTTTACCCATTTGACAAAATTTATCATAATTTGTATCTCCTAGTCCCAAAACTGCATATTGAACGGTTGAAAATAAATCTTTTGACAAATTTCGATCCTTTATTTTTCTCCAAAAATAATTGGCTGATTCTGGTGCATCTCCATTTCCAGTCGTAGAACAAATAATAACTACTGTCGTTTTCTCAAAATTTACTTCGTCTGAATTCAAGAAGCTAAAACCAGTAGGCTTTAATGTAGCGTTCAATGACGAATGAATGCAATTTAGTCCCTTTTCCAATAAAACGCCAAATAATTCTTTCGATATTTCTTCCGCGTTCCCTGTCTGAGATCCGTATAAAATGTGTATATTTTTTGGCATATATTATATATTATATATTATATGCTTTGCCAGTATAAAGATCTTTTTGGAAAAATCGGAGAAGGAGCGCATTCTTATAGAATATTTAATATAGCCATCGTGGATACGGGATTAACCGTTTTGGCCGCATATATTATTTATTTGTTTTTCCCAAAGTATAATTTTTGGTATATTTTATTGGGCTTGTTTGTTATTGGAATAATTGTACATCATGCATTTTGTGTTCGGACAACGTTAGATAAAGTTATATTTGGATCAGGTCATGAAATAAAAAATTGATTGGTCAAAGGATATAAAATATACATTACTATATAATAGTAAGCTATGTCGGCCTCGAATCAAAGGTCAAAGATGAACGAATACAAGGCACCCTCCAAAATCATCGGAGTCCAATTTAGTATATTATCTCCCGAAGAAATCAGAAAAAATTCGGTAGTGGAAGTGACATCCAGAGATACATATATTAATAATAAGCCCGTGGTTGGAGGTCTATTTGATCCTAGGATGGGCGTTTTGGAACCGGGTTCAATCTGTCCCACCGACGGAATGACATACATTGATACACCTGGATATTTTGGTCACATTGAGCTGGCGCGTCCCGTGTTCGGAATTCAGCACATCAAGGATATTATGAAAATTTGCAAGTGTGTTTGTTTCAAGTGTAGTAAGTTACTCTTGAATAAAAATCAACATAAGCACATTATCAATCTTCCTCCTGCTGATCGATGGGATTACGTTTCCGTTCTTGCGGCCAAAATAAAGAGATGCGGCGATTCCACTGAAGATGGATGTGGATGTAAACACCCCGACAAGATCAAGCTAGAAGGAATGGCCACTATTTATGCGTCCTGGGAAAACATTTCGGATGAATCTTCTGAAGAGTCTAAAACGATGAATATGAAGCTTACTCCTGAGATTGTTTTGAAGATTTTCAAGCGCATATCCGACGACGATGTCTCATTCATGGGATTCAGTCCGATTTGGTCCAGACCAGATTGGATGATTTACCAGGTTTTGCCCGTCCCACCGCCTGCCGTCCGTCCTTCGGTGAAGCACGACGCGCAACAGCGATCAGAAGACGATTTGACTCACATTTACAGCAACATCATGAAGACGAATAATATTCTGAAGGAGAAGATGGCGAACCCAGAAACGAATGTAAACGTGATCGAGGGCTGGACCACTATTCTACAGCATTCCGTTGCCATGATTGTGAATAATAAGATCAAGGGCGTTTCCCCAATGGCACAGCGATCCGGTCGACCGTTGCAGTGCATCATGGGTCGTCTGAACTCGAAGAATGGTCGTATCCGCGGTAATCTCATGGGTAAGCGCGTCGATTTTAGTGCTCGTTCGGTCATTACCGGTGACCCGAATCTTTCGATTAAGCAACTCGGTGTTCCTTTGAAAATTGCCAAGAATATCACCAAACCGGTTACAGTGAACGACCGAAATCGTGACTTCTTGATGAAGTTGGTCGAGAATGGTCCTGACGAGTATCCTGGTGCAAAGATTCTGGAGAAGCGCAACGGGTCGCATATTTCTCTCAGAAATATTGACCGGTCGACGGTTCGTTTAGAAAACGGCGACATTGTTCACCGACACATGATGGACGGCGATGCCGTTCTATTTAATAGGCAACCTTCTCTTCACCGAATGTCGATGATGTGTCACATCGTAAAGGTGATGAAGGTTGGTGACACCTTTCGTATGAACGTGGGTGACACCAAGCCTTACAATGCCGACTTTGACGGGGATAGATTTTGTTCCCAACAGGCGACTGCTTTCTAAGTTGTAGACAATACTTAGAAGGGAAAACAGTGTAATGTCTACTATTTCGGCGCGTACCGCATATACGCATTGAGATAATTTAATCGTCTAGTCATTTAGTAAAACTGATATAAATGTTTCTCTCTATAAATAAACAAATGTTGTTAAATTCAGACGAGTTCGACAAAGTCAAAGGAGAAGTCTACAAAATAACAAACCAAATAACAGGAAAATCATACGTCGGACAAACTAGGAGTCACCGATTAAATCATGGAAAATACAGACCATTTGGGTATATGGGAAGATTTAAAGACCACATCGCAGAGGCTAATTCAAACAAAAAGAAGCAGTCTAGGTATTTAAATTCTTCTCTATTGAAATATGGCGTTGACAAATTTACTTGCAGTCTAATTCTCACGTGCGACGTTGAAGATTTAGATGTATACGAACGTCATCACATATTAGAACAAAATACCAAATTCCCAAATGGTTATAATTTAACGGAAGGAGGACAAGGTGTTGGATTTCTAAAAGGCGAAAAAATAGCCTTGAATGAAGACGAACTTGTAAAACCTCAAGAAGTTAAAGAAAAGACGCCGTGCATTAAAAGTGATTATACAAAAGAGCTGATTTCTAAACGACTGAAAGAATCTAAAAGCGATCCTGAACATCGCAATATAATGATGAAACTGTCTCAGAAACAACACTTAGGTAAAAAGTTTGATCTGTTCAAAGATTCTGTTATAGACGCAGCTGATGTAGAAAAGTACATTCGTGTTATAAAAAATTACACGAATGATACTGAATACGTTAGGGTTGTTATAGGTAAGACAAGAACTACCTTTGTTGGAAAGTTTGAAACAACAGAAGAGATAAAAGCGAGAGCGAGAAACTTTATAACGGAACTACTAGAATGGCAAAATTCCTTGATGCGGGAAACCCCTTAGAGCCTCTACTACCACTCTTATGTGTAAACATATAAGAGGAACTCGGTTAATAGCCGATCCCAATGGTAATAATGTGTAGGATTGGGCAATCCGCAGTGTAACCGTCTAAATCCGTTTGGTAGGACACGATGGGCACTCAGAGACTGAACGGGAATTGATGAGCAATGAAGGATTAACTAACCTGAGCTTGTTTAAGATACAGTCCGATCCTGATTCGAAAGGTCAGGTGATTATGACAAATCAACGAGTCGTAATCTGTAAAACTTACTGGAGATGAATATGCACATGCCACAGAATGTGATGGCAGAAACAGAATTAAGACATTTGGCGGCGATCCCCTACCAGATCATCAGCCCGGCGGGAAATTCGCCAATTATTGGTATTTATCAGGATTCCCTTTTGGGATCATATCGCATGACGCGACCTGGTGTTACATTTACACCCATGCAAGCAATGGATCTTCTCATGATGTTTAATAGAGTGAATCCGAAAGCGCTTAGGGACGCAGGAAATAAACCGACTAGTTTCGATGTTTTGTCACAGATCATGCCACCGTTGACCATGGTTTACAAAACGAAACTTTTCGAGGAGTCGGAAGACTACAAGACATCAAATAATGTTTTGGAAATCCGAAATGGTAAGTATATTCGCGGACAACTGGAAAAGTCTGCGCTGGGTTCAACAACCAAGGGAATCCTTCATAGGGTATGTAACGATTTTGGATACATGCCTTGTGCAAACTTCAATGATGATTTACAAAACATTGTTACGGAATATATGAAGACGAGTTCGTATAGTGTTGGAATTAGTGATTTGATTGCAGATAAGATCACTCAGCAAAAGATTATCAACGTCATTCGATCGCAAAAGATGGAAGTTCAAAGTCTCATCGATAAAGTTCATCTGGGAATCTTTGAAAACAACACATCCAAGTCGAATATGACGGAATTTGAGAGTAGTATTAATAAACTTTTGAATAAAGCCAACGAGGAGGCGGGTAAGATTGGCCGCACCAGTTTGAGCCAAAACAATCGTTTCCTCATGATTGTAAATTCGGGATCCAAAGGTAATCTGATCAATATTTCGCAAATGATTTCGTGTCTAGGTCAGCAGAACGTGGATGCAAAGCGTATTCCTTACGGATTTGATAATCGCACTCTACCTCATTACACCAAGTATGATGATGCACCCAATGCAAGAGGGTTCATAGAGAATTCGTATATCTCTGGTCTAACCGCCCCGGAACTCTTCTTTCACGCCATGGGTGGTCGTATTGGTCTCATTGATACGGCTGTAAAGTCGGTTACGTGGGATACGCCCATTGTCCTGATTGAAAACAACAAACCCAAATATATTGAGATTGGGAAATGGATCGATGATCAGTTGGACGACAACAAAGCAAATGTCCAACATTTCGACGAAAGAAACATGGAGCTTATGAATACAAAAGAAGTCTATATTCCCACAACGGACGAAGACGGAAATGTTTCGTGGGGCGAGATTACAGCGATTACGCGTCACGATCCAGGAACTCAATTGTATGAGATTAAAACGTCGGGAGGAAGAAGCGTTACAGTGACGGAAAGCAAATCTCTATTGATTTGGAACCCGGAAACGCAAAAACTAAAGGAAATGTTGACCCCTGACATTAAGGTGGGAGATTGTGTACCTGTTACGGGTGACTTGTGCAAACCTCCTGTGATTCTGAACCACATTAATGTTTCCGATTATTTGCCAAAATCCGAGTTTGTTTATGGAACAGATTTCAATGTAGCATTAAACATGATGAATGCGTCTATGGAAGGAAAATCAAAGATTACGCAAGGTTGGTGGGACCAAAATAATGGTTCTGCGTTCACTCTACCTTATTCGAAAAAGTCTTCGCTTCAACGAACGCAGGTAAGATCGAATGTTGTGAACATACAAGCGGGATACGTCTATCCATATAGCGCAGTAAGAAAAGATTCCCGCATTCCCGAAAAGTTTGAATTGACCGAGGAAAACGGAATATTCGTTGGACTGTTCCTGGCGGAAGGGAATGCGGACAAGAGCGGGCATATTACAATTACAAATAATAACGAAAACATTCAATCATTTGTGAAATCGTGGTTTGATAAACACGCAATCGTCTATAAAGAGAGATCTAAAATAAATAAGATCGGAGGAGTTACTACTACCATTACAGGAACTTCTGCGGTTCTAGCCAAGTTTATAACAAAAATGGTAGGTAAAGGGGCGGATAAAAAGCACATTCCTACCGAGGCGTATATCGCGAACGAAGAATTCGTCGTGGGATTACTCAATGGTTATTATTCAGGTGACGGAACTGTTTCGAAAAATTCCATCGATGTCGCATCCGCTTCGAGTCGTCTTATTGAAGGTATTTCGATGCTATGCTCTAGGCTCGGGGTTTTTGGAAAGATGTCCGTTTCGCAACTGAAATCCAATAATTTGAAAACGAAAAATATCAAGCCCTCGCATAGACTCTCCATTCGGTCGCAATGGGGGCAAATTTTCGCAAACCGAGTATCCTTTCTGGAAGAGACAAAGGACAAAAAGATGAAGGGCATCCAATGGAATAAGAGTCATCGCAATTTTGATACATACAA
>Ga0114971_10003650_pt1 | contig 10439 bp, 9 predicted proteins | sample M_140625_MF_Meta_FD_87320 | JGI IMG/M metagenome (GOLD analysis project Ga0114971, IMG submission 87320) | Freshwater microbial communities from Lake Montjoie, Canada to study carbon cycling - M_140625_MF_MetaG | ecosystem: Environmental > Aquatic > Freshwater > Lake | place: Lake Montjoie...
GCTAACGGTGAACTACTTTCAAGGTTTATATGAACTTCTCTAATTACAAATGGTTTTTTCAATTTATAATTAAAATAGATGTCTAAAATATTGTCATAAATATATTTTGCATATTTATGACAATCGTCCATTAATTCTTTTTTTGATGTATATTTATTCGTAATTTTAACTTTCGATTTTATTAATTTTAATCCAATCTGATGTATTTCTTCTGGTGTAAGATCTAAATGTCCAATATAATCTTTTATAATATTTTTATAAATATCTTTGCCATTTTTAATATAACACATACCTACTTCATTTCTGCAATATGGATAATAATATTTTTTAATAAAATTAAATAAATATTTATATTTATTGATATCTTTTATTTGTTCCAAAAATTTTTTAATTATAATTTTTGGATAAGTTATATTTGATTTTAAACCTTCTTTTGCTCTCATTATCGATGTTTGAATATATTTATCGAAATCTTTCTGTCTTAATTTTTTATATTCCTCATTTTTGGGATATATATAATTTGTATTATAAATAAAATTTACAATAAAATTATAATAAGAAGAATATAGAAACAAATATAATTTATTTTTTAGATTATATTTAATACATTCCAATTCTTTTTTTAATTCAATATCTGATGTATCATCATATTTAGTGATGATTTTATTCATATCATTAAAATAATCATCACTTAAACTATTTTCAATATGAGATAATGTATTTTTATCTCTTTTTCCATAAACAAATCGCGAACTCGGACTTATTTTAAATATATCATCAATATATTTTTCATAATCAGTCTTAACCATAATCTATATAGAATAATTATAATTATTTAAAAGTAGAATGAAAATTATATTGCCCATAATCGTATTATTAACAATCATTATTTTATGTATTATTATTTTTAATAATAATATTTATTTTAGTGAAAATTTTGTCGGTTCATATAACCAAAACACGATTGAAGATTTAATTCCTATATCTTATATTCCAAATAATCCATATCTTGTTAAAAAAAGCACAGAATATGAAGTAATTGATGCATATAAAAAAATTCTCAATCGTTCACCAACAAGCGATGAAATTGATGCTAAAGTTTTCTTATCGAAAGATGAATTAACTGAAGAATTATATAATTCTTATGAATATAATCGACTTATAAAAATACAAGATAATCTTGCTATTAATGATGTTGAACAGACGATTGCAAATAAAAATCTAATAACAAAAATAACTTATTTATATAAAGAATTATATAATAAAACGCCAGATGAACGTCTTTTAATGACTTTAAAAGATTGTTTTATTCATTTACGAAACAATTCATATTTATTTTTAGTATTTTTACAATCTAAAAATTATATTAAATTCGAAAGCGAAATCTTAACAACAAAAAATCTAACAAAAGACATTGTTTTAGAAATATTCGACAAATATTATAATTTATTAGAATTAAAAATACTTGCAGAAGATAAAATAAGATCGACTAGTGGCGATATTGGATTATCAGTAAGAACAAATAATACTAATTTTGAAAATGTGCATACTGAATTGACTAATATCTTAAATGAACAAGCGAATACTAGTAATCTCACAAATATACCCATAGAAATATCAAGTAATATCACGAATTCGCCACCTACATCGAGCGAAATATCAAGTAATATGGCAGATATACTTAAATATTTAAATTCAAGTAGTAATATTGCTGTAGAACCTTTTACAGATTTTAAACAATCCTATATAGGAATTAATAATGTATATGATATAACAAGAGTTGGTAATATATATAATGGATTTATTTAAGTATATCTTCTAAATATTTATATGATCGAATGCGAAATAGTATTTCATATTGATTATAATCGATATACATATCTATCGCTATAAATTTATTTAAGTTTTTTATAATAGTATTATATTCATTTAATTCTATTATTTCACATCCATATTCGTCTACAATCGCTTCTGTTAATGTTGCAAAACACGGATGATCTAAACACGGACAATACGTAATGTTAGATAGAAAACTATCATTGATTGCGTCGATAAGTAATATTACTTGATTACTGAACAATGACATAAATAAAAAAAACAATTACAATTAAAATAAATCATATTTTTTTAGAAATTGCAATTATTGACAGATATATCTCATAATAACATTCATCGTATTTAATTCCTGTGTCAATAATTTAAATGCATATGGGATACGAATTTGAACAATATCAGTTGCATTTTTGCAATGAGTACATTTATAAATATTCTTTTCAGGATTTACATTTGCAATCATGCCACAATCTTTGCATATAAATACTCGATAATTATCAGCACAATCTAACATTTTTTCTTTCAAGAATAATGCAGAACCATGTCCAATGAAACAATCTCTTTCCATTTCACCAAGACGTAAACCACCGCCTCTGGCTCTACCCTCAGAACATTGACGCGTAAGCATCACAATGGGACCATTACTACCTCTTGAATGTATTTTATCAGTTACCATGTGTTTCAATCGTTGGTAATAGGTGGGTCCGATAAATATTTCTGTTTTAATTTGTTCTCCAGTTCTACCATTATACATAATTTCATTTCCATGTTTTTCTAATCCAGTTTTTTCGAGATTTTTTGCGATATCTTCGACTGTACAATCGGTAAATGGCGTCGAGTCACCATAGGCTCCAATGAAACAACTAACTTTGCCCATAATACATTCCATCAATTGCGCCATGGTCATACGAGATGGAATAGCATGAGGATTAATAATAATATCTGGTACAATCCCATCTTTTGTAAATGGCATATCTTTATGGTCATAAATCATTCCAATACTTCCTTTTTGTGCAGAACGTGAAGCAACTTTATCACCAACTTCAGGTTTTCTATTTTTTCTAATTTTAATTTTACAGAATTTATAGCCTTCACTATTTGTTCCTGTATAATTCATATCAATATAACCATCATCATTTGATTTCATAGAAATACTATTATCTTGATATGTAGTTTTACCATTCATTTTACGAGGCATTACTTTACCTACAATAATATCTCCATTATCTACATATGTATTTTTAGGGATAAATCCATCTTCACCCAATTTATCATATGAATAAGGTTTAACTGGACATAAATTTTTAGGATTAACGAATATTTCTTCTTCACCAGAACTATGATTTTTAGTACACTGATCTCTGAAAATTTTATAATAAGTACTTGTAAATAATCCTCTATCAAGTGCAGATTTATTGATCATAACACTATCTTCTTGATTAAATCCTGTATGGGTCATAATCGCTACAATTGCATTTACACCAGATGGCAATTCATTATTATAAGTATATTTAGATAACTTAGTAGAAACAATCGGTTTCTGTGGATAATTAATAATATTTCCCATGGTATCCGTTCTATTATTGAAATTACTCATATAAATACCTAGTGCTTGTTTGCCCATTGCACAATTACTCACAGCAAATCCATTGCCTCCGATGAAACTATGATAATCACCATTTGCAATTGTTAAATCGGAAATTCGATTATTGGTGTTAATATACATATTTAAGAATGGAATAAACATTAAATTTCCAGTGATATTAATAACTTGTTTGAATTCCATTAAAGTATAATCAGGTAGTTTAATATCGCTTTTATATTTTTCTAGATTATATTGAGTATATTCATAAATTGTAGCAATTCTATTTAGTTTCTTCGTATTATAACGAATACCGAACAAGCTATAATATTTACTAATAATTGCGTTATTACTTGTAGACCAATCATATGGTATTTGTTGTTCACTTAAGATTTCATTTATCATATTATAGTATTTATTAGTATCATGATTATAAGTACTGAAATAACCAGCGATAAATTCGCGAATAACTAAACTGCTTGAATATGGTAGCCAATTTTCAATATCAGAAAGAACATAAGATAAGAATAATTTAAGTCTACTATCATAACAACCTTCTGCAAATCCAATTAGAATGGCATCTTTATTAAATGCGACTTGATCATTTGTACTTACGAAATTAATATTATTTTCGGAATAATAACCAGCCATGCGAGCAATAACTGGCATATAATAATGATCATTTTTAAGTTCTTTAAACATAGGATTATTAATGATTTCTAAATTATGACTATTAATGATATTTGTAATTTTCGAGATATTGGTATTATCTGCATATTCAGGACTAATAATAATACCTAATTTAATAGTTTCATCGAAATCTTTAACTTGTACCCAGCCCTGATTAGTCATGAATTTATGATCATATGTAGCAGTAATATTCCTTCCAGATACAATTTTAATAGTATAAACTACTTTATTTGTAATTCTATTATAATGATTAACAACTTTTGTAATATCTGTCTTCATCGTTTTTGGATTAAAGCAAACGATTTCGTCGTCAATTTCAATATCTTTAATTAATTTCATATTTCCATTACTTAACATTACCTTTTCATATTCATTTAAACATTGATAACAATTGCGAGGCGATTGATTATGATCACTGAAAGGAATATTGACACCTAAAATACCATTCATTAAACTTGGGTGAATTTCGCAATTTGTATAATGAATTGGCATACTATTGCCTTTTGGTGTTTTATAAAGTTCATTGTAATTCATAGCAATCATAGCATGATTAATTTCATTACAATCTAAATATTCAATAATACCTTCTTCATTATCAGTTGTGTTAGGAGCTAGAAAATATTCGAATGGTTTATCTTTAATGAATTCATTCCAAGTTATATTTTTTTCTCGCAAAATTTTTACAATTCTCAATTCAGATTTATGTGTATTTTCGTCATAATCAACAATTAATAGAGGTCTGTACATTCTACCGGCTTCGGTGCTAATAATAATTCCGCGCTTAAGAATATTCCATATGATTGCGGTCATAGGATAAATAATACCACATCTTTTATAATGTTTGAGTGTTTTATACAATTCATTAGGATTTGTATGATATCCAATTATATCACCATTAATTTGAACATAACAATTCGAACGATTACCCATTTCTTTTAAGAATTTCGATGATTTCATTCGACTATTTTTAATAGTTTCTGGTTCAATGTGCCATTTTTCATTATTTTCAATAACATAACTATAACTATCATCATAAATATGTGTTCCTAATTCAACAAGAATATTCCGAATAAATGTACTATTCATAGCAATCGAAATATTCGTACTTAATGCAATATTTTTAACTAATCCAACGGAAGCACCTTCAGGAGTTTCTGCAGGGCAAATCATATTAATCTGTGAATTATCTAATTTTCTAGGTTGTACTAGTTTTCCATTTTTCTCCATTGCAGTACTAATTCTTCTTAAATGTGATAATGTACTCGCATAAGACATTCTATTTAATACCTGAGATACACCCTGACGTATATTTTGAAAACTTCCAATACTTTTAATACCCCAATTACCTGTTGATAATGAGTATTTCAGCCACGATTCCAATAATGAGTGTTTAAAATAGCGATGAATATTATTATCACTTATGATATCTGTTGTAATACATGAATGATTAGATCGCCATAGATTTAATTCGCGTTCAATTAATCCCTTAATTTCTTTTGTCATTTTTCCATAACATTGTCGAAAGAGATTACTCATCAATACACCAGGCGAATCAATTCTTTTATTCATATACGAGTCGCGATTATCGTATTCATCATATTCAAGATAAATGCGTATCATTTTAGAAATCATATAACCTAAATATAATGCTTTACGTCTATAATTCTTACCCACGTGAGGTAAGAAATCATTTGTAATATTATCACGTAGAATTTTTAATGCATTTGTGGTGTTTTTATTAACACCTGCCATATTTTTAATCAAGAGTTCTTCCGCTTGTTCTTGTGTATTAATATCAACTGCGTCTTCACAGCATGCCATCAATTGTGCAATAATTCGCTGATTATCTTTATTATCAATATCATGTACGATATGTTCAATAATTTCTTTATCACTAATAATACCTAAAGCTCTAAACATCACAAATACAGGAATTTCAGTTCGAATAAAGGACGTATTCATACGAATATTACGTCCCATATGATTTAATTTACCAATCATGTTAAGACTAGTTGTTTTTGGCGGTAAATAAGAACTATCGCTCATTGATCTGATTTCAGCATAAATGCCATCATTATTATTATTTGGCATAAATACTAATGTATCATTCTCATTAATTCTATCTTGCATAATAAGTACTTTTTCATTACCATTTACGATGAAATATCCACCAAAATCATAACGACATTCACTGTTATTCGCATCTCCAATGCCTGGTGTTTGATATAAAACACAAGCATTTGAACGTACCATAATAGGAATTTTGCCAATATAGACATTATTAACATATTTATCAATTTTAGATGGAATACCATTTTCATTTAATATTTCGATAATAATATGAACATTTACGAATAAGGAACTTGAATATGTAAGATTATTGGTTCTTGCAATACTTGGTGTCATAATTATTTGACTTCCGTCTGGCAATTGATAAGTTGGTTTTGTTAGAGAAGGTTGTAAGACATTAATATAAATCTTTTGGATATTACTGTCAATATCATTGTTTTTATTTGCGGTGTTAATACGAATAGGATTAAAATTATGTACAATTTGACTAATGGTTGTATTGATAAATTTATTATAACTGTCAATTTGATGTTTAACTAATGGACTGATAGTTTCGCGAGAATTACCTTTAATAAAATAAGTATCGAGAATATCCCATACAAAACTATCTTCTAGTTCCATTAATTATAATAATTGATTTAATGATTTATATAATTTTTAATCAATTTTTTATTTATTTAAGGAAAAAGCAATTTAAGCATTAAAAATTATAATATAATTAAAAAAATATGTGCGGTATATGGGCATATATATCTAAAGAACGGAAAGATTATTATAATTATTTCACTAAAATATCACATAGAGGTCCCGATGCATCTGCATTTATATCAATCGATGATGCGGCAATTGGATTTCATCGTCTTGCGATCAATGAAAATAATTTATCTGCTATGCAACCTTATTATGATAATAATCTTATTTTAATTTGCAATGGCGAGATTTATAATTTTAAAGAACTTATTGATAAATACAGTCTTGGTATTGCATCGAATGCCGATTGTTTGACTATTTTATATTTATATAAATATTATAGTTTTGATGTATTTAAAGAAATCATATTTAATGATTTGAAAGCAGAATTTGCATTTATTATAATTGAATTGGAGAACAATAAAATATCTAAAATAGTTGCATCAAGAGACCTATTTGGTGTTAGACCATTATATTATTCATTTGAAGATTATAATATTATTTTTAGTTCAGAACTTAAAGGAATACCGATTGATTTTACGGATATAAAAGAATTTCCATGTGGTTCATTGTGTATTTATGATTATAAAAAGAAATTGCATACATTCTATGAAAATAATAATATTTATGATACAATTCAAGAACCATTTTTAGGAATAGAAAGAGAAGAAGATAAGTATTTAAAAAGTATTAGAGAGAGTTTAATCACTGCGGTGAAACGACGTTTAATAGCTGATAAAAATATAGAAATTGGTTATTATTTGTCAGGAGGTTTGGATTCGAGTATTATTTGTTCCATTGCATCTAAATTAGTATATCCTAAAAAAATAAGAACATTTTCAATAGGTTTCGAAGGATCTACAGATTTACCTTATGCTAAACAAGTTGCAGAATTTATAAATTCGGATCATACTGAAATTATTATTAAAGAAGAAGATGCATTGAAAATAATCGATGATGTTATTTATACAACTTGCACATATGATATAACAACCATTCGTGCATCATGTGGTCAATATTTAATTAGTAAATATATTAAAGAAAATACTAATATTAAAGTAATCATTAACGGCGACGGATCAGATGAAGTTTTAGGTGGTTATATGTTTAATTATTATGCAAAAAATGAAACAGAATTCGATAATGCATGTAAGGATTTAACAAAAGAAATTCATTTATATGATTGTAGACGATTGGATCGATGTTTGGCAAGATTTGGATTAGAGGCAAGAGTACCATTTTTAGATATTGATTTTGTAAAAAATTATTGGAGAATACCAGCAAATATAAGAATGCCTGCTTATAATAATTGTGAAAAATATTTATTGCGACGAGCATTCGATGATGGTACATATTTAAATACATCTTGTTTGTATAGAACGAAAGAAGCATTTAGTGATGGTATTTCGAGTAAAAAAAAGTCTTGGTTTTCAATTATTGAGAAATTTATGAAAGACGAAATAGTAGATATTGCGCCGACAAAAGAAGCGAGTTATTATAAACGTCGTTTTATATCTTATTTTGGTACTAATCGTTTAACAATCATAAAAAAATATTGGCAACCAAGATTTGTTAATGATAATTCATTAGTATTTATTGATCCGTCTGCGAGAATTTTAAATGTTTATAATAAATAAATGAGTATTATTGTTGAAAATAACATAAAAGTCGATTTAAAAGCAATGGAAAATCATAAATATTTCAAGGCAAATTACATGGAAGCAAATATTCAACGATTTTTAAGGATTTTCACAGATTTTAATTTATATGTATATGTTAAAAATAATTATTATGATAAAAAATATAATGCCGAAACATGTAAAAAAATAAAAGAAAATATATACAAATACTTAAAAGATAGAAAAGTTTTAAATCTAAAGAAAACTAAAACAGAAATTCGATATGATTATTTATATACAACCATTAAATGTACCATAACAAGTACCGCTGGAACAATAACTACAATGTGCTATCGAGAAATAAAGAAATAAATTATATATATAAAAGATTATTATTTATATGTAAATAAAAATAAATGAGATGGTATAAATTGATATTATTTTTAAATTTAATTATAAATTGTCAACCAAATGAAATATCTCATTCTTCGATAAAGCCTAATAATACATGTTTAGGAGGAATGCAAATATTACCTGCAAAAATAAGTAATTATTATAAAAAAGACGATAAGTTAATAGTTTATAAAATTATATATATAACAATAATATATTTAACATTATATATATTAATCCAGTTTATATAATTGATAATAAATGAAATGGTATAATATCCTATTATTTTTATTAATAATATCATATGAAAACGATTTAAGTAAATTATCATATATGATAACAATAACAATGATATATACATATATATTGATGAATTATAGTTGTTTTATGTTATCATTATTTGCACATACATTAACGTAAAAATAAATATAAAGATTATGTATATATTTAAGAATAAAAATAGATGAAATGGTTTAGTTTATTATTATTAAATATTTTCATTTTTAATATCAATGGTTTCTTTTTACCTCAGATATTTCGCGAATGGCATCCTATTGCAATTCATGATAAAATAGATAAAACAAAACCGTATACAATTAATTATGGAAAATTGCCATTAATTCTATGGTATAATAATAATACACCACAAATAGCAGTTGGTTATTGCAAACATCTTGGTGCTAAATTGGATAAGGGTTTTATTAATAATAATTGTTTACTTTGCCCAAATCATTTAACAGTTCATAATGCATCAGATACGATTGGAACAACAATAATTAAAGATGGCATTGTTTGGTGGAGTTATAAAAATTTAAAAAGAACACCACCATCTTTATTTAAAAATAAAACAGATATCAATTATTATTATATTGATGTCAATAATAGTTTGCAAAATATTATTTTAGAATTTATGTATTCTAATCATAATACGAATGAAAAAACGATTAATAATAAATTTTTAATAAAGAAACAATTATTTAATGTTGAACATAGAATATTTTATAAATATCCTTTTTATTTAAAAGGTTCCATTAATAAAAAAATTAATTATGGTATTAATCTCTTACCATTAGATGAAAATAAAACAAGATTATTTATTAATATTGACGCGGATATTAAATATTTATTACATTATTATTTACATTCGAAATTATATAATTTAAAAAATTATGATAACAATAATATCTTTAAATATTTATTGGTATTAAATAATGTTGATAATAAAAATTATATGAAAAAAATATATTTATTATTCGATAAATATTTGTTTCCAAACGATAATACAGTTTTCAGTTTTTATAAATATAGAAATTTCTATTAATTGTTATCATCTAATTTTGCCTTTAGTTTTTTATTAATATTCTTCAAACGTTCAATCATTTCTAATACATTATCATAGTCTTCCTCATCATAAAGATAATTAATATTATCCATGTAATCGTTGCTCTTGATTATTTCGAACATAATGTATATGATTTTATATACAGTTTATTCATTTTTTTATTTTTATAGTAAATATATAAAAAAATGAATATTTTATATATTTATTATAAATAAAATTA
>Ga0114971_10003652_pt1 | contig 10439 bp, 12 predicted proteins | sample M_140625_MF_Meta_FD_87320 | JGI IMG/M metagenome (GOLD analysis project Ga0114971, IMG submission 87320) | Freshwater microbial communities from Lake Montjoie, Canada to study carbon cycling - M_140625_MF_MetaG | ecosystem: Environmental > Aquatic > Freshwater > Lake | place: Lake Montjoie...
CTGTGTGCCAAACCTCGATTCGATCAATCCGCCTCATCGCGCACGCTTCCTTGCCGGTTGAGTAAATTCATCCAGTGTCACGGCGTCGAACTCGGGGACCACGCCTGCTGGATTCATCGGATAGCCGAGATAGGTCATTAATCGAGCAAGATTAAGTAGTGAAATATTTCCGCCTGCTTCAAAGCGTCGGATCGTCGCGATACCAACTCCTGAACGGGTTGCCAAGTCTGACTGCCGCACGTTGGCCTCCAAGCGTAATTTCTTGAACCTCCTCGCTATCGCCTGCAGTTGCTCTGTGGGCGTTTCGAGTAAAAAATCACTGCCAATCATATACAATATTCTAATGTAGAAAAAATCACATAGCAATTGAAATATAATATATTATTGCGATTCAAAAATAGGGGGTTGTAAGCGAAAGCTCTCTCCTATCGCTGAAAGACAATCCCGAAACCGTCGCTGCCGCGCACGGAGAGCGGATAGTTTCGCGAATTGATGGCGGTTCGGATTTGGGTGGTGCGGTGCCTTTGGACTACGCGAAAACGGAAATTGGAGCACGGGAGGTGGAGAACCTTCTCGGCCGAATCGAATACGGGGTTTACTCCTGATGGCGAGGGAGCGTGGCGCTTTGGGGGAAGATGGAATTCTCCAGGCACGTGTGTCGTGTATTGCAGCGCCAATCTATCCTTAGCCCGGCGCTGGAGAACCTGGTTCATCTCAATCCTTCTGTGGCGTTCAAGTCGGTGGCGATCGAATTGGAGTTCGACGATAAGCTTATCGAAACGATTGGTGCGAAAAGTTTGCCTCCGAATTGGACTGAGGAACCACCTGCTGGCTCGACTATGCGATTAGGCGATCAGTTGGGTGAGAGAGGGACGCTCCGCCGTGCTGGAGCTTCCCAGCGCCATCATCCCCAGTGAATCAAACTATCTCCTCAACCCGGCACACCAGGATTTTCAAAAAATCATTATCCGCAAGCCAGTGGCGTTCTCTTTCGATCCCCGGTTGCTCTGATAAACGACTGTTCACTTCGATCTGAAAATATTCCGCCGTAAAAAGGGTCGGTAGTGGGTTTTCTACCAATGACGGCATCGCATGCAGCAGTCAAATACGAGGTGATAAACTGGAAACCACCACGAGCTGAGTGTCGGTCTGAAAAAAGCAAAAGATGCGGAGGGCCCTCACGGAAAAGCCGTCCTACACATACTGGATCAGCTGTTGGTTGAATTGGTGGCTAGGGTTCCGATCATTCCCCGAAGGAATCGAGGTTGAAAGGAATCGATCCAGCCAGAGCGACATTGGCTGGAGTCCTTGGCGTCCGCCGTGCATCGCTCCTGTCTGAATTCGGGCTTCCTTCACCGCCGTTGTGTGTTAGTCATTACAATTCACACCAAACTACCAATGAAACTCGATATTCAAAATCACTTGTCAGCAACACGGCTCCACCGCGCCACATCGTTTCTCTCAATATTAGTGACCTCCGCATTCTTGGCGTGTGTCGCGTTTTCCGGGTCCGTTACGGCAGACATACTGCCGGACTCCAAGCCTAAAGAGTGGCCGGCCGACCCGACGAAACACCAAGTCACCATCCGCCGCGAAGCCACGGATGACAATCAGTCTGCCATGATCGCTGCCGCCGAATCGGCTCAACCGTCGAAAGAGGCGCTGCGCAAGGCCGCGGATGCCCCCAACCGCAATGACCCGCTAGGCTTAGCCCAACCGAAAGAGTCACCGCTTCCCGCTGGAGACAAGGTATGGTGGTACAAAGAGCAACTTGGCATCCGCATTCCCTGTGCGATCACTGTCGACGCTGTCACCTATTACTCGGAATTGGTTGGAAGATATGGCAAGCAGTCCCTCAATCGCTATACGCAGCCTTCTAGTAGCCTTGACTACCACGCAGGCGTTAAGTTCCACAAAGAGTTCAAGCTTGAAGACAAAACCTTCAACGACATCCACGTGGTCACCCTCAAACTCATCTTTTCGCAGAATTTCGTTTCTACCCAGACCGAGGGCATGCAGTTCGAGAAGGAACGGGTCGTGATCCTCGACGCCAAAGGCAAGGTGCTGCACATCAGGGGAGACGGACCGACCGAGGTGCCGATCTTGGCAATCTAACGATTTTGCGACAAACTCGCCATCCCGAAAGCGAGCGGTCGCTGATTAATCAAAGCCCTACATGGAACGGGACGGATTGTGGACGTGGAGACTTATCAAGAACACACATTTGCAAGGATATCCAAAAGGCAAAGGGAACAAGACGCACTATCCAACCGCTAGGAGCCGTTCTGTTAACATGTTTTCCAGTTATTTCAACCTTAAACCCCGTGATCCACCTCTGCCCCCGCTCCTAGCGGTGGATGCGCTTATCGTTCGGCGATTTCAGTCACGCCTTCTCGGAATTGTAATACCATGACTATCTTTCTAATCATCGCCGTCGCTTTCCTAGCCTACTCCAACGGAGCCAATGATAATTTCAAAGGTGTTGCATCATTATTCGGAAGTCGGACTACCTCTTATCGGACTGCCATTACCTGGGGTACTCTCACGACTTTTGCAGGGTCTGTTAGTTCTATATTTGTAGCCCAATCACTCCTTAAAAAGTTCTCAGGCAAGGGACTTGTACCTGATGCGCTGGTTGGTTCGGAGTATTTTCTCCTAGCAGTCGCTCTTGGTGCTGGCATTACTGTCATTCTCGCCACCCGTTTCGGATTTCCTATTTCCACAACACACGGTTTAACCGGTGCGATTATTGGCAGCGGATTAGCAGCCGTCGGTGGGCAGGTAGCTTTCGGCGAGCTCGGAAAGCATTTCGTTTTGCCGCTGGCACTAAGTCCTGTGTTAGCTGTTTTACTTGGCACTTTGATTTACCTCGCATTCCGCTTTTGGCGTCTGCGTCTTGGCATCACCAAGGAGTCTTGTATTTGTCTCGGGACCACGCAGCAAATCGTTCCTATTCCCCAGCCCACCTCAATATTTGAGGCGCAGCGCGCCAATTCGTTATTCGTCGCTTTAGACAGCGAAGCTCATTGCTCCGAGCGTTATGCTGGGGCTTATCTTGGAGTCAACTGCCAGCAGATGATGGATGCGGCTCACTTTCTGAGTTCGGGTGTCGTGAGTTTTGCCCGTGGCTTGAATGACACTCCCAAGATGGCCGCCTTGCTTCTGGTCGCTCAAGCGTTCGACATTCGTTGGGGCTTATTGCTGGTAGCCCTTGCAATTGCTCTCGGTGGCTCACTAAACGCTCGCCGTGTGGCAGAGACCATGAGCTACAAGATTACTGCCATGAATCACGGGCAAGGTTTTTCCGCGAATCTAACGACCGGCATTCTTGTGGTTCTGGCGAGCGCGTTCGGTCTACCTGTCTCCACCACTCATGTTTCGGTCGGAGCCCTCTTCGGAATCGGTATTATTACGCGCCAAGCAGATTTTCGCGTCGTGTCAGGCATTCTACTTTCGTGGCTCCTAACGCTTCCATGCGCGGCGATTCTTAGCGGAACAACCTACTGGTTACTAACGCGCCAATAAACCAATCGGAACTACTGGGCGAAATCAGGCAAGTACAGGGCTGGGCCTAAACTTCTTGTTCTAAAAAAGTCCGTTCACGTATTTGCAAAGGGAAGAGTTCATCGCCCTTTTCAAGGGTGGACGTCTTCTTTGGGGCGTGCGCTTTTTCTTTGTTGAAGCCGTGCGGGTCCGTTTAAGACGGCAAGACTAACTTGCCGAGCAGAGGAAGGATGAGTTCGAGCGTTTTTGTGTAGAGCGGATGCCGTCCGGAGCGACTCAATTCAGCAAGGAGGGTGTCAGCAATTTTGCCTCTTCCTGCGGGAAGGACTTGGCGGGTGTCACGCGTTCCGGGAGCATGGATGCGGGATTCAAAGAAATCGCCGCTTTCGGAGAGTTCGAGCTCGAAAAGGGCTTCGCCGCAATGAATCGAGACGAGGGAGAGATTGGCGCCAGGAACGGCTTCGATCATAAAGGGGATGATTGAGCCATCCGGCGTAATGAAGGAATCGCCACTAATGGAGGGTTTCCAATTTAGGCGATACGCCAACCAACCCAGCAAAAGCAAACCGGTGGATCTTTTGCCTGGGGCGCATTTGAGATGGAGAGATTCGACGCGGCTTAGACACGGGAAGGCGGAGGCATGATCGAACATCCCTGCAAGCGCGAAGCGCCAGGAGTGCAGGCGTGTCCAATCAAGGTCGCAGAGTACCCGGTCGGGGGTATCCGACGAGGAGAGATGGTGAACGATTGCAAATTGTTGCGTAGGATTTTTCCATGTGCTGCTGTCAAAGATGAGGCGATCCACCCATCCACAGAGTTTTTCATCCAGAGGTTCTGGGAAATCCGCTTTCCACCAAAGGCAGAGTGGGAGATCGGAGTCGAGGTGCGAGAAAACAATATTAGGGAGCGCGTGGGCGCTGTCGCCATCTAGGCGGAATGTGATTTGCTCCGAGCAGATCTGTTGGTCGCCCTTGCCAGCGAGGTGGCAGTGGGCGCTGATCCAAGCTTGGGCTTCAGAGACAGGCGCCTGCGGATTAGACATGATCAAAATCGCACGGCAGGCGTGCTTGCGGGCCACAGTCGAAATAACCTCCGTGTCGGCAGAGAGGGATGAGGTATCTTCCGTGTAAACAATGAAATTGATCAACGAAGCTCGGGTCTTGGTGTCACCGCTGGATTCCCAGAGACGAACAAGTTCCTTTTCAATTTTGCCGATTTGCACCGGAACACCCGGATCAAACGATTCGCTCAAAGAGTTACAATCGTCTCCAAGTTGATTCATGCCGCGTGATGAGTTCATCAGCTTCTCCGGGGCCCCAAGTGCCTGAGGAATAATGGGCGAGATCATTGGAGCGGGTCGCCCAAGCGGCGTGAATGGCGTCAATGAATTTCCAAGCTTCATCGACTTCGTCGCGGCGGGCGAAGAGGGTCGGGTCGCCGCTCATGGCGTCAAGTAGGAGGCGCTCGTAGGCCTCTGGAGTGGCTTTGCCGAAGCTTGTACCGTAATGGAAGTCCATCTTCACTGGCTCGATACGGAGGCTGGAACCAGGCATCTTAGCACTCATGCGAAGAGAAATGCCTTCATCCGGTTGGATGCGGATCACGAGCACGTTGTCATCGATGGATTCTCCTGTTGCTTTGAAGAGCACGGGTGGGACGCTTTTAAAGTGGATAGCGATTTCGGTGCCGCTTTTGGGTAGGCGTTTGCCGACGCGGATAAAGAAGGGGACGCCAGCCCAGCGCCAGTTGTCCACATTCACTTCCAGGGCGACGTAGGTTTCGGTGGTGGATTCGGGATCGACATTGAGTTCGTCGCGATAGGCGGCGACGCGCTTGCCGTTGATAGCTCCGGCTCCGTATTGACCGCGGATGACGTGTTTAAAAACATCATCCCCAGTGAGCGGTCGGAGTGAGCGGAGGACTTTCACCTTCTCGTCGCGAATCGAATCGGCATCGAGTCCGGCGGGGGGCTCCATAGCGGTGAGGCAGAGAAGTTGAAGAAGGTGATTTTGGACCATGTCACGAAGGGCGCCGGATTTGTCGTAGTAGCCAGCGCGGCCTTCAACGCCTAGCGGTTCGCTGGCCGTGATCTGGACGTGGTCGATGTAGCGGGAGTTCCACATGCCTTCAAAAATCGAATTAGCAAACCGGAGGACCATGATGTTTTGGGCTGTTTCCTTACCCAAGTAGTGGTCAATGCGGTAGGTCTGCGACTCGTCGAATGCGATTTGAACGAGATCATTTAATGCACGTGCGCTAGGGAGATCGGTGCCGAAGGGTTTTTCCACAATCACACGCGCCCAAGAACCCTCGCGAACTTTGTTTAATCCGCTTTTGCTAAGATTTTCCAAGATGACTTCAAATTGGTCGGGTGAGACGGCTAGGTAAAAAAGTCGGTTACCGCGGGTACCGCTCGCGGCGTCGAGTTCGTCGAGTTTGCGAGCGAGATCTTGGTAGCCCTCAAAATTGTCAAATGCACTGCGGTGATAGCTGACGCTGGAGGCGAAGCTTTTCCAAAGCTCATCATTGAGGCTTTGTCTGGAAAATTTTCGCGTCGCTTCCTCGAGTTCGGCACGAAATATCTCATCGGTCTTATCCCTTCGGGCAAAGCCCACAACGCTGATTGCGGGAGGCAGGGCCCCGTCCGCAGCCAGATTATAAAGGGCAGGGATGAGTTTGCGGTGCGTCAGGTCGCCAGACGCGCCGAAAATCACAAGTGTGCACGGGTCAGGCATAGTGCGGGAGTTAAGCCCCTCGCGAAGGGGATTTGTTTTCAAGGATTCAGTTGGCATTAGTAATTAATTATAGTTCCCTTGCAGTTAGATCAATGGATAAAAAGGGTCAGCACGATGGATGGTGGATACCTGCAGTGGGAACTATCAGATTAGGAGTGGGTCATATTTTTAGCGATGACCCATTGGTCAAACTGCTCGGCGGTAAGGTAGCCTAGGGCGATGGCGGCTTCCTTGAGGCTCGAGGCTTCTTTGTGGGCTTTCTTAGCGATCTGGGCGGATTTGTCGTAGCCGATGTGGGGATTGAGTGCGGTGACGAGCATGAGGGAATTTTCCACATAGCGTGCGATGACGTCGAGGTTCGGTTCGATGCCGACGGCGCAATGGTCGTTGAAGGAATGGCAGCCAGCCGCAAGTAGTCGGACGGAGTGCAGAAAATTATGAACAATAAGTGGCTTGAAGACGTTGAGTTCGAAATTGCCTTGGGATGCCGCGATGCCGATGGCGGCGTCGTTGCCCATCACTTGAACTGAAAGCATTGTGAGAGCTTCGGATTGGGTTGGGTTGACTTTGCCGGGCATGATGGACGAACCGGGCTCATTTTCGGGAATGGTGAGTTCGCCCAAGCCGCAACGGGGGCCGGAAGCGAGCCAGCGGATGTCATTGGCAATTTTCATGAGTGCACAGGCGAGGGCTTTGACTGCTCCGCTAGCGATGACAAATTCATTGTGGCCTGACAGGGCGGCGAACTTGTTCGGTGCGGAGGTGAATGGAAGTTGGGTTAGCTTGGCGATGTGAGCAGCGGCGCGGTCGCCGAATTCCGGATGGGCATTCAATCCCGTGCCCACGGCGGTGCCGCCAATGGCGAGTTGGTAAAGGCCGCCAAGAGAAGCTTCAATGTCCTTCATGGCCTGATCGAGCATGGCTACGTATCCCGAGAACTCCTGACCGAGCGTGAGTGGGGTGGCATCCTGAAGATGAGTGCGCCCGATTTTTACAATATCTGCAAAAGCGGTTGCTTTCGCATCGAGGGTATTGCGCAGTTTCTTCACGGCGGGAATGAGAACCTCGAGCACAACGACAGCCGAAGCGATCGACATGGCTGTTGGGAAAGTGTCATTGGACGATTGCGACATGTTGACATCGTCATTAGGGTGGATCGGCTTTTTGCTGCCTTTCTCACCGCCCGCGATGGCGATGGCGCGGTTCGAAATAACCTCGTTCGCATTCATGTTGCTCTGCGTGCCGGAACCCGTCTGCCAGATGCGAAGTGGAAAGTGGGCATCGAGTTTGCCGGCGATCACTTCATCGGCAGCTTGTGAAATGAGTTCGCATTTTTCTTTTGCGAGTTTGCCCAAGTCAGCGTTCGCCATGGCGGCGGCTTTTTTGAGAACACCCAAGGCTTTGATCATTTCGGGTGGGAGGATGTCTTCGCCGATGTCAAAATGGATGAGAGAGCGCGCTGTCTGGGCGCCCCAGTAGGCGTCATGAGGAACGGGAATCTCTCCCATGGAATCGCTTTCGAGTCGGTGCGTGGCGGGGGTGTGTGGCTGAGTGATCATTTTGGAAGTTCGGAAGCGTTAGATATGACGGATGAGATCGCTTTTATCGAAGCGAACTTTCGGTGTGGTGGCGTATTTGTCCGATGCGGCGCGATAGCCGACACAGCAGGCGACGACGGTGTTGAAGCCTTTTGCAGGGAGGTCGAGGATGGCATCGTATTCTAGTGGGTCGAGGCCCTCCATCGGACAGGCATCCACGCCAAGGAGGGCCGCAGACGTCATGAGATTTCCCAATGCGATATAAACCTGTCGCGCTGCCCATTCTCGTGCCCATTGCGCGCGGGGGCCGTTGATGATGTCGGCCATCATCATGTCGCGGTAGAAGGCCAGTGATTCAAGTGTCACGCCACGGACTTCAGCGATGCGGGCGACAAACTTCTCCACATAGGCCGTGTCGATTATTTCAGGTATGGCAAAAACAACGTAGTGCGAGCAGTCGGTGACCTGTGACTGATTCCACGAATGGACGCGCAGGCGCGTAAGGATGTCCGAATCGGTGATGACAAAAAATTGCCAAGGCTGGAGTCCGTAGGATGAAGGAGTGAGAACCAGAGCGTCTTCCAGAGCTTTCCACACATCGGTTGGGATTTTTTTTGAGGCATCAAATTGCTTGGTGGCATAGCGCCAGAGAAGGGACTCAAGCAGTTGGTCGGTGGAGATTGGGTTCATGCGCATCGCATGGGAATGCGGCGCGGCTTCGACTTCAAGCGATTTTTTTGATTCAGCCGAAGGGTGGGGCGGTCAAGGCTATGCGGTCGAGCTCGAGATTTATCCCTCGGAATCCTCATCCACCTGCTGGCTGATGCGGCGACTGGTCGCGCATCCGCGCTTGGAAGAGGCAACAAAGTCAAAAAATTCTAATGCCTCGGGTTTCCATTCAGTGAGACGTGCTTCAGCAATCGCTTCGCGGACGGGTTTCTCGCCACGGAAGACGAGTTGGAAAGCCCGGCGGATTTCCGTTCGGGTTGCGGCGTCCATCCCGCAGCGGCGCAGTCCGACGAGATTGATCCCGTAAAGGATGTTGTAAAAATTCCCCAGAGTGAATGGCGGTATGTCTTTGTTGAAACGTGCGCCCCCAGCGATCATCGATCTCCTTCCGATGCGGATGAACTGGTGGTATACCGAACCGCCGCCCAGGACGGCACCTTCACCGACTTGGACGTAGCCGGCCAAGAGGCAGTTGTTGGTGATGATGACATCATTTGCCACTTCGACATTGTGGCCTAGGTGGCATCCGACCATGAGAAAACAACGGTCGCCGACTTTGGTTGCTGTTCCTGACTTGGTACCGCGATGGATGGTCACGTATTCTCGGATGCGGTTGTTGTTTCCGATGATGACTTCACTTTCGATGTCAGGCGAGTGGGCGAAATCTTGTGGAGGTGCACCCAGAATGGCCCCGTAGCCGACGGTGTTGTTGTCACCGAGTGTGATTTTTCCATCCAAAACGGCATTGGCTTGGATCGTGCATCCCGAGCCCACTTTCACCTGACCTCCAATGATGACGTTTGGGCCGACCTCAATGTCGTCAGATAATTGAGCTGTGGGGGAGATAATAGCTGTGGGATGAATTTTCATATGAGTCCGGCTTCGCGGAAGCTGTAAAATGGTGTGCGGCCGCCCTCGGGCGAGCCAAGAATGACATGATCGACGAGTCGAACCTGAAGCAGATTCGCCGCTTCGAGAAGATTTTTTGTGACACGGTAGTCAGCCGTACTTGGGGACGGATCGCCGCTCGGGTGGTTGTGCAGTACTACCACACCGTAGGCGCTATGAATGAAAGCAGGACGAAAAATTTCTCTCGGGTGAGCTAAGCTCTCATTCACCGAACCGCGTGTGATTTCCTCCGCGCGGATCAAGCGCAATTTCGAGTCCAATAGCAAGACGCGGAGGGATTCTTGTCGAAGCGCCATGAATTCTTGGCCGAAAACATCAAAAATCTTTTGAGGGGTGTCTAATATGGGGGTGAGAGTGTCTCCGCGAGCCAGACGTTTCCCGATCTCGAAGGCTGCTGCGAGTTCGATGGATTTCGCCGGGCCGATACCGCGCCCTTTTTTTCGAATCTCCTTAGGCTTGCAGCGTGAGAGTTCTTTAAAGCCCCCAGCTTCTCGGAGAAGGTCGGTTGCGATTTGGAGGGCATTTTTTCCAGGCAACCCAGTGCGAATGAAAATGGCCAGCAACTCTGAATCCGACAAGGAATCGAATCCCAACCGCTCGGCCTTTTCCCTCGGACGGTCGGTCACCGGCATTTCCTGAATGCGGATTGTTTGCATGATCGCAGACTACGCATCCCCTTTCGAGTAAATCCAGCACGGAACGAATCCTTAACAGTCCGCTTAAATTTTTTCATCTGGGAAGGGAGGAATGATCGAGCGCGAAATAAGGCGCATTTTGTCTTTGACAGATTGGAGTCAGTCGCTAGGTTCTACGTTCCTCTCGGAATTGGGAGTCGACGCGATCCGCTTTTTTACACCTAAAAACACGGCCTGCGTCATCACCTTTTTCCTTGGGAAAAACCAAAAAAATACGCTGTTCGATGTGCACCACTGCGGCTTCGGTCGCCAAATGCCCATGTAGCTCAGTCGGTAGAGCACGTCCTTGGTAAGGACGAGGTCACCGGTTCAATCCCGGTCATGGGCTC
>Ga0114971_10003653_pt1 | contig 10437 bp, 7 predicted proteins | sample M_140625_MF_Meta_FD_87320 | JGI IMG/M metagenome (GOLD analysis project Ga0114971, IMG submission 87320) | Freshwater microbial communities from Lake Montjoie, Canada to study carbon cycling - M_140625_MF_MetaG | ecosystem: Environmental > Aquatic > Freshwater > Lake | place: Lake Montjoie...
AACTCACTGTGATCGAAAATGTTGAGGTCCCACTTTTCTATCAAGGACTTCCTCGTAAAGAGCGCAGGGCGCGCGCCCAAGAAAAGATCGACCTCGTTGGTTTGACCGATCGCGCAAGGCATCGTCCTTCGGAACTTTCGGGTGGTCAGCAGCAACGCACAGCGATTGCACGCGCACTGGTTTCAAATCATCCAATTTTGATGGCAGATGAACCGACTGGAAATTTAGACTCTTCAACAGGTGAATCGATTCTTGTGGTCATCGATCAACTGCACGCTGCTGGATTGACAATCGTTCTTGTGACACATGACGACCGAGTTGCGGAACGTTCGCAGCGCATCATTCGTCTCAGCGATGGCTTGTTGATCAGCGATATTCCCGGTGGCCGTGCAAGGGCAATGGCGACGCAATGAGTTCGGCGCGAAATGCTCGGGGATCCAAGCGAAACATGATTCGCATTATGGGTATCGATCCCGGACTCTTGCGCACCGGATATGCCTGCGTTGATCTTGATTTCAACGGTGCAACAAAGATTGTCGAAGCTGGGATATTGAAACTTTCCCCCAAGAAGTCCGTCGCATCTCGACTCTGCGATTTGGATCAAGATTTGGCTGCGCTCATCACGGAATTGCATCCCGACCGCGTTGCAGTCGAACAAGTCTTTTCGCACACCAAGCATGTCCGTACTGCAATCATTATGGCGCACGCACGCGGCGTGATTCTGCTGGCGATTGCGCGCGCGGGTTTGCCACTTTCAGAACTCGCGCCAGCAACGATCAAGAGCGCTGTTGCAGGGAATGGGCAAGCGACAAAGCGTCAGATGCAGTTGGCCGTCGCGGCGCAGTGCGGACTCGCGAAGCCACCATCACCAGCCGACGTCGCAGATGCGATTGCAATCGCGTTGGCAGATGCCCGCAGAGTTCGCTGACTGCATCAATGCACTTGCAAGAGAGGCGGGCTATTCTTGCCACCGTGAAGTCACCAGTCGTTCTCTTTTCTCGTCGCATTCTCAGCGATCAACTGACCCCAGTGATTGCCTATCGACGACTTGTTGCGCCCGATGAGCGCACGGCGACAAGTTTTCTCTTGGAATCTGTGGAACAAGGTGGATCAGTGGGGCGATATTCCATGCTTGGCGCGCAACCTGCGATTGAAATCATTGCGAAGGGTCAACAGGTCACAATCATTCAGAGTGATGCGGATGGAAATCGAATCGAGCGAACTTTGCAGCACGCAAATCCTCTGGCAGTGCTGAGAGAAACGCAAAGTTGGTCAGGCATCGATGCACGCGGACCGCTTCCAGAATCTTTTCATGGTGGATGGGTTGGGTCTGTGGGATTCGATGCGGTTCGTTGGCTCGAGCCAGAAAAATTGCCATTTGATCGCGCGCCGAAGGATGATCGCAATTTGCCAGACATGCACATGGCGCTTTACCGCGATGTTGTCGTGTTTGATCATGCGACCAAGACGCTGTTCATCGTCTGTGCAATTCTGCCTGGCGAACACGCCGACCATTCGATCACAATTGCGGGTGCAAAGGCGCTCGATCAGATTGAGCATCGTTTGACTGCAACACATTTGGATATGCCAACAGGAAGAATCGATCTCGATACTTCTGCGCGACCGCGCGATGCTGGAACGAGTTTGACCAGTCGGGCGACATTCGAATCTTCCGTCGCTCGTGCGAAGGATTACATCGCTGCAGGTGATGCATTTCAAGTTGTTCTCAGTCAACGCTTCGTGCGCAAGAGCGCTGTCGATCCATTCGATGTCTATCGCGCGCTTCGAGTCGTCAATCCCAGCCCATATCAGGTCTATCTTCAAGCGCGTGGATGCATTCTTGTTGCGGCGAGTCCAGAGATTCTTTGCAGAACTCGTGGAAAACAAGTTGTGAATCGACCGCTTGCGGGCACTCGAATGCGTGGCGCGACACCTGCCGAAGATTTGGCACTTGAAAAAGAATTGCTCGCAGATGAAAAGGAACGCGCCGAGCACACAATGCTGGTTGATTTGGGTCGCAATGATCTTGGACGCGTCTGTGAATCTGGTTCAGTTCAAGTCGATCGCTGTATGGAAATCGAACGCTTTTCGCACGTGATGCATATCTCATCGACTATCACTGGAACGCTTCGCAGCGAATGCGATGCGTGGGATGCACTCAGCGCGACATTGCCCGTTGGTACTGTCAGTGGCGCGCCGAAAGTTCGTGCAATCCAAATCATTGACGAACTCGAACCGCTGCGTCGCGGTCCATACGCAGGCGGACTTGGTGCGATGGGATGGAATGGTGATCTTGATATGGCAATCGCACTTCGCACAATTGTCGTTCCAGTGTCGCCGACTGCGCAGATCGCCAAAGTCAATCACGCCTGGGAGTATCACCTTCAAGCTGGAGCAGGAGTTGTGATGGACAGCGATCCGTCCAAGGAGTACGAAGAAACTGCGAACAAGGCTGCGGGTTTGGCTCGTGCGCTCGATCTTGCCGAGAGCGCTTTCGTTGCGCACTGAATTCGCCGTCAACGGCGATTAAGAACGACTCGAATCTGTCGAGTCATTTTCAAATGGAATCACATCGCCATCACCGGGCAGTGGCGGTGGATCTGGAAAAATCTTTTGCTTCAAATGCTCAGTGGTCGCCGAGTCTTCGATCTCGACATTGACTCTTTTCTTTTGCCGTGCTGATCGCTTTTTCTTTGATTCATAAATGGCATCAGATGCTTGTTCAAGCACAGTATGAATCAGGATGACGCTTGCAATTCCAAGAATGCATGCAAAGACTAAAAGCAAATTTGAAATGGTGCTGACCCAGCCTGGAATCTTGACAAGTTCAGCCACTATGGTCTGCAGAAAAAATGGGATCGAAAGTATTGGCGCGCCGAAGATGACCAAAGGCAAGAACCGAAATGCTGGATGGGGCGCTTCCCCTTCAAACTTCTTGACTGCTTGGAATCCCAGAATTCCGACCGAAAAATTATTGAGGCTCACAAGCCCAAGCCACGCGATGCGCAGCAGGACAAGCGCAGCAAAGAGCACGACTGGCACATCGTTCATCGATGCAACGAGAGTGAACAATGCACCAAAGATTGCGAGCGCCAATTCGATCTTTATATAGAGAGGCCAAGCATCAATCAATTTGTGTTGCTTGAATCCGTCGAGAAAGCCCGAACTCTCCAACCGCCCCAGCGCAATCATTCGCCACCCGCTGACCAGTGCAAGCACAACCCACGCCAACTGGCCAACAAATGGAATTGCAATGCAGCCCAGCCAAGCCACGAGTGTCCAGTCGACTCCTTTGCGAAAATCCCCAAGAGCATCGATGACAACTTGCGATTCATTCTGATCGATTGAACTTTGTAAATGGATCCGGCGGTTGATTTTGCAACCGCATTCTGGACAAACTTCACCCTTTGTCGCGCGGAGGTCATAACCACAATTGTCGCAGGGATAGGGGTTGGATGGCTTCGTGGGCATTGGTTTTGGATGGATCAGTGGAACAGGAAAGAGAATATCGAAAAACAATGCAATTTCTACTTGAACTTCCAAGGCAGAATAAGACTATAACTAGGTCTCATTTGATCAACCCACTTTTTAGGAAACATGTAATGCTCAATGTGAAATGGATGGCGATTGGAAATGTTGGACTTCTTTCCGCCATTCTTGCGATCACAAGTGGATCTCTTGCAGCTGCGACGCAGGATCAAACTGCAGCTCCAGTCCCAACCGTTCTCTCCGATTGGAGCACGCAAGTCTGGGATGCGGCAAAGGCAGATGATCTCGCTCGCGTCAATGTGTTGCTCGAATCTGTTCCGCAAGGCGAAAGCCCCGCATTGATCGCGCTGAAGAAATCTATTCAGCAACGCGACAATCATCTTGTTGAAAACGAAGCGACTCGACTGAAGGATTTGGCAAAGCGCAAAGCCGACCTTGCAGTTGCAATGGCTGCAAATGAGATCAATATGGCGATGGTCCATGCGGTCAACATGAAGTTTCTGATGTCCACGGAAGATTGGCGGATGTGGCTGGATTCAGAAGATGGTCGTGCCGTCGAAAAGGCTGCCACTGCTGAAATCAAGCAGGCATTGGCACAGGGCGATGTTCTCCTGGCTCAAGAAATACTTTTTCGTCAGAAGGCGCTTCATGACGGAGCAGACACGGTCGAATACAAACGAATTGATACAGAGTTGGACGATCTCAATCGGCGTGTGACTTTGATTGCTGAATTCGCTCCGCGCGAACTCTATCGACTGCGCAAAGTGCAGTTGAAGCGCATCGAGGCGAACTTGAAAGCCGAAGGGAAAGAAATCCCAGCTGCAGATGCAGAAGAACCAGAATACAACGAACTCTTCAAAGATGATTGGAAAGAGCGAACAAAAGGGATCACATCCAAGCTCGTGCTGATGGGACTTCGCCAAGCAGCCAGCGAGCATGTCACCAACACGGGTTGGAATCCTCTGCTCAAGGGTGGACTTGACGCCGTCGAGTTATTGCTTGAAACCCCGCAACTTGCCGAAAATTTCCCAGGTCTCGCTGATCCTGCAAAGGTTCAGGCGATGAGCGCGACACTCGATGCTCGGCTGAAAGAAATCAACGCATCCAAGAAAAAGTTAGGCGCATCTGAATATCAATCGGTGATCACTGATGTGCTTGCAGCAAACGATGCAACGGTCCAAATTCCAAAGGAAGTGATCTTGCGCGAGTTTGGCGAAGGGGCGACCGCACAACTTTCTAAAGAATATGAGGATGATTATTCGGAAATCATCTGGCCAGATAATTTGCGACGCTTTCGCCAAAGCATCGAAGGAAATTTTGTCGGAGTTGGAATTTTGATTCGTCACAACGACAAACGCGAACTGATGATTGTCAATCCGCTTGAAGGTTCGCCTGCATCGCGTGCAGGTATTCGCCCAGGAGACAAGATCATTGCAGTCGATGATCAATCCACTGTTGGATGGACGCTCAATCGCTCTGTAGACAACATCACTGGTCCCGTTGGAAAGCCAGTCAAATTGACGATTCAGCGCAACGATGTCCCAGACCCGTTGGAATTTTCTCTCAAGCGTGCGAGTATCAAGATGCGATCAGTCAATGGCTGGTGGAAGTCGCAACTGGACTCGAAAGGAAATCCACTGTGGGATTGGTGGGTCGATCCAATCAGCGGCATCGGCTATGTTCGTTTGTCTGGATTCAACGAAGATTCATTCGATGACTTCATGGACGCGATTCGCCAGATGCGAAAGGAACGGTCACTGAATGGGCTCGTCTTGGATTTACGCGGAAATCCAGGCGGGTTGCTGAAGAGCGCAGTTGGATTTGTGAATCTCTTTGTGCCCGATGGTTCCGTCGTCTCTGTGCAAGACCGAGACGGAAATATGGTGAATAATTTTATGGCCGAGAAGACGCGTTCATCCCTCGAAGGTCTGCCTTTGGTAGTGCTCGTCAATGGCAACAGTGCAAGTGCAAGCGAGATTGTCTCTGGAAGTTTGCAAGCGCACGGCGCCGCAGTTGTTTTGGGAGAGAGAAGTTTCGGTAAGGGAAGTGTTCAGACAGTACAGCCTCTGGCAGATGGTCCAAATGAAGCTGCGGTGAAGGTCACGATTCAGTATTACGTTCTTCCGCCAATCGAAGGCGAAGCGAAGGGTCGACTTGTTCACCGTCGTGCGTCGAGTAAAGATTGGGGTGTCAATCCAGACGTGGTTGTCAAAATCACTCCGCCGCAAGCGGAGAAAAGCGGTGAAATGCGCTTGGCGCTTGACCGACTCGATGAAGGTGAAGTGAATCAAGTTGGAATGGATTTGAGACCCATCGTCGGCGACTTGCTTGCCACGGGAATCGACCCTCAACTGGAAACTGCTGTGATGATTCTGCAAGCTCGTCTTGCAGGAGATTTGGAGAAACGCCACCTTGTGCAGGTGGAAAAAGGCAATTCTTCCAAGCCTGCGCAGCAATAAGTTGAAGCCTGCGCAACAATAAGTTGATTTCTGTCTCGAGACGGTTGCCTCGAAAGCCTCTTCTCCCTATATTCAGGGGCTTGGAGTGAGTTTTTCTTTATGTCACACGCTAGCCCTTCTCCTATCACATCCCCAATCCAATCAATGCCAACGAGCGCATCATCAAACGCAGACGGTCACGTTCGACCAAAGTCCAATCGCCCGGAAGTTCCGATGGCAACGGCGAAGAATTGGCTGCGCGAAATGATGCTCATTCGCGAGTTCGAGTTGCGATGCATGCAGGCGTATCAAGACAAAAAAATTGGTGGTTTCTGCCATGTCTACATCGGTCAAGAAGCAGTTGCAGTTGGGACGATCGCTGCGACAGAAGCAAGAGATCCCATCGTGACTGCTTATCGAGATCATGGTCATGCGCTTGCGCGTGGAATGGATCCCAAGCATTGCATGGCTGAGATGTATGGACGCATCGGTGGTTGTGCAAAGGGCAAGGGCGGTTCGATGCATATGTTCGACCGCGATAACAATCTCTTTGGCGGTCACGGCATTGTCGGCGCACAAATTCCCTTGGGAGTTGGCTTGGCTTTCGCAACAAAGTACGAAGATGAAGTGATCAATGCGGACAAGAATGGCGGCAAGTCAAATCGAGTGACGCTTGCTTTCTTGGGTGATGGCGCGCTCAATCAAGGCAGCGTTCACGAGGCGATGAATCTCGCGGGGCTCTTTGATTTGCCGGTGATCATCATCTGTGAGAACAATGGATATTCCATGGGCACTGCGATTACTCGCGGCACCACGATGGGCCACCAAATCAGTGCGAAGGCCGAAGCGTATGGAATGGAAGGCGTCGAGATCGATGGAATGGATGTGATTGAAACCTATTGGGCGATGAAGGAACTCGTTGACAAGGTTCGTGCAACGTCACGTCCAATATTTGTCGACATGCGTTGTTATCGTTTCAAGGGTCACTCGATGTCCGATCCGCGCAAGTATCGAACGCGCGAAGAAGAAGAGCGATACGAGCAAGGTGATCCAATTGGTGTGTTGAAAGCGCATTTGGAATTGCGTGGGTTGACCGAGGAAGATCACAAAGAAATTCAGCGCGAAGTTCGAGCGACCGTGAAAGCTTCAATGGATTGGGCCGAGAATTCGCCCATTCCGCCGACAAGCGATCTGTACCGCGATGTCTACCGAGAGCGGTGGGGTCCATACACCGGAACGAGCGAGCCGGAAATGCTCGGTGGAGCTGAGATCGAATGCAAATTCAATGCGATCGATACCACGATTGATCGAAAGGCAGACCTTTTATGAGTATCGCAACGATGAGAGAGATCGAGTTTCGCGACGCGGTTCGAGAGGCAATGTCCGAAGAAATGCGGCGTGATATGCGCGTCATGTTGATGGGCGAAGAAGTTGCGCAGTACAACGGCGCATACAAGGTCAGTCGCGGAATGCTTGATGAGTTCGGGCCACGCAGAGTGATCGACACGCCGATCAGCGAGTCTGGTTTTGCTGGTATGGCAATCGGCGCTGCGATGATGGGACTTCGTCCAATCGTCGAATTTATGTCGTGGTCTTTCAGTTTGGTTGCGGCTGATCCAATTCTCAACAACGCTCCCAAGATGCTCTATATGTCTGGCGGGCAATTCGGTTGTCCGATTGTTTTCCGCGGCAACGATGGTGCGGGTGGACAACTTGGTTCGACGCATTCATGGAGCGTCGAAGGTCTTTTCTCGAATGTCCCAGGCATAAAGATGGTCATCCCATCGAATCCATACGACGCAAAGGGATTGATGAAGACTGCGATTCGTGATGATGATCCGGTTTTCTTTCTCGAGAGCGAACGCTTGCTTTCAATGCGTGGAGAAGTTCCTGAAGAGGAATATCTGATTCCATTCGGTCAGGCGCGGATTGCTCGTGCTGGAACCGATTGCACGATTGTCGCATTTGGCAGAATGGTCAACATCGCCCTCGAGGTCGGTATCGAACTTGAAAAAGAGGGGATTTCTTGTGAAGTATTGGATATGCGAACAATTCGTCCTCTGGATGCTGCTTCCATCATCCGCAGTGTGAAGCGAACGGGAGCGTGCGTTGTTGTCGATCAATCGTGGAGTTTCGGATCGCCAGGATCCGAAGTCGCAGCGCTTGTTCACCGAGAATGCTTCGATGATTTAGACAACTATGTTCACCGTGTGCACTCGGCAGATGTTCCTGCGCCATACGCACACAACCTCGAACAGGAGTATCTTCCTAATGCGCGAAGGATTGCGGAAGCGGTGCGCTCTTGTCTCTATCGTAGTTAGCGCTTCGCCACGGATGCCAAGTTAAGGATGATCACCATGCCAGTTCAATTGACGATGCCAAGACTCTCTGACACGATGGAAGCGGGGACCATTGTTCGTTGGAATGTCAAAGAAGGTGACACAGTTTCTTCGGGTGATGTGGTTGCAGATGTCGAGACTGATAAGGCCACAATGGAAATGCCAGTCTTTGATGACGGCGTGATCAGCAAGATCATGGTTGAAGCTGGTAGACAAGTTCCAGTTGGAACTCCAATCGCGATCATCACTGTCGACGGCGATGATGCTGGTTCGATCGTGGCGGTTGCTGCTGCGCCTGTTGCAGTCGCTGCGAAGTCAGTTCCAATCAACAGTGCGCCTGCGAAAATTGCAGTCGCAGCGCCAAATGCAAGTGCAAGCGCAAGTGCAAGTGCAAGTGCAAATGCAAGTGCAAGCGCTTCAGCCTCGAGCGTTCAGTCCGATGCAGTTCGTCATAGAGTTTCTCCTCTCGCGCGCAGAATGGCTGAAGAAATGGGCATTTCCGTCGCATCGATTGTGGGCAGCGGTCCAAGCGGCCGAGTGGTCAAGCAAGACATTCTCGCAGAAGCAGAGCGTCTGAAATCTGGTGGTGCACGACGAATGGATCTTGTGCATGTTGCGGCGCCCGCGCAATCTTCGACAGCAGTCGTTCCAATCGGCGCAGGAGCAAGCGAGGTCATGCTGAGCGGAATGCGTCAAGCAATTGCGCGAAGACTTGTCGAAAGCAAATCGACCATTCCTCATTATCAAGTCACGATGCGATTTAATATGGATCCGCTGCTCGAGTTGCGAACGATGTTGAATGCACAACTCGAACCGCAGAAAATCAAATTGAGCGTGAACGATTTCATTGTTCGCGCATGTGCTTTGGCGATGGCCGCGCATCCATTCTTCAATGCATCGTGGGCGGGTGATCGGATTATCCTGCACGGCGATGTGAATATCGGCGTTGCGATTTCACTCCCAATGGAACGCGGCGGAGGTTTGGTCGTTGCCGTGTTGACGCAAGCTCAGCGCAAAGGTTTGCGCGAAATATCGACTGAAACTCGGGCGCTTGCAGAAAAGGCGCGAACTCGCGGCCTCGGCCCAGAAGATATGGCGGGCGCGACATTCACGATTTCGAATCTTGGAATGTTTGGTGTCGACAATTTCACTGCGATCATCAATCCGCCAAACAGCGCGATTCTTGCTTGCGGTGCAGCCGTCGAGCAACCCGTTGTGCGCAATCACCAATTGGTTGTTGGTCACGAGATGCAAGCGACGCTCAGCCTCGATCACCGTGTGATCGACGGCGCGATGGCGTCTGAGTATCTGCAGTCCGTCAAGCACAACATCGAAAATCCAGCGACGCTGTTGGTGTGAGGATTCGTGGGCACAGTTTCACTTCAGTTGTTGTGAAGGCTTGTTGTTGCTGAAACTTCTCTGTGGTCCAAGCTCGGCGCCACAAAGAGTCTCCTCTACGCGATACAAAAGCCATAAAAGAAAATTTTCAAATATCCTGTTTTTTTTGACTTTTCGCTTCTTAGGGGGTACTTTTATCGTAATTCGGGTTTTTCGGTTTATCCACTTCTGGAGTCAAAATATGAAACTTATCAATGTTGCTAGCGCAATCATTTTCGCAACCGTGTTGATGTTCGCTCCGCTGACGCAGTCTGCGCAGGCGCAATGTCCTGCCGATGTGAATCACGATTTCAATGTCGATGGAACAGACCTGACAGCAATCTTGAGTACATGGGGCACCGACGGAGGATCCGCTGGAGGCGACATCAATGTTGATGGAATTGTCAACGGACTCGATCTCGCATTTGTTCTGTCAGGGTGGGGAATATGTCCAGGTCCTTGGGCAACTGTGTTGGAGTTTCTGCCTGATGCCGCCGTTGTGACGAACACCACTATGCGAGATGCAATCACCGCATCAGGCTTGCCGTGGCGCGTGCGCCACAACTCAACGAGCATCGAAATGTTGTTGGTTCCAGGTGGGACATTCACGATGGGATGCAGCGCGTCGACTCAGTATGGGTGCTATTCCAGCGAAAGCCCGACGCATCAAGTGACTTTGGGTGCGTTTTACATCGGTCGATATGAAGTGACACAGGCTCAGTGGACGGCCAGGATGGGGAGCAATCCGAGTCTTTTCTCTGGATACTCCGACAGCCCCTTGCGTCCTGTCGAAC
>Ga0114971_10003657_pt1 | contig 10431 bp, 6 predicted proteins | sample M_140625_MF_Meta_FD_87320 | JGI IMG/M metagenome (GOLD analysis project Ga0114971, IMG submission 87320) | Freshwater microbial communities from Lake Montjoie, Canada to study carbon cycling - M_140625_MF_MetaG | ecosystem: Environmental > Aquatic > Freshwater > Lake | place: Lake Montjoie...
CCGGGCATTAAAACAATGCGGCAGCGTGACCGGCGACCAGGCGACATTGTCCGTCGCCTGCTCGCCGCGCCAGATTTCCCAGGTGCTGCCCAGGGATCCGCGGTAAAACTCCCAGCCCTGATCGAGCGGCTGCCCCGGTTCAGCGGCGCACAAGCTGGCGGAGGCCAGCCCGATTCCAGCCATCAGCGGCGGAAGCCCTTTTAAAAGTTTGAATCGATTGAATTGCATTTTATAAAATCAGGGGCGGACGCGGATGTATTTTTGAATCCGGCGCGGGCGCGGCTCGCCGCCGTAAAGGTTGCCCTCGTCGTCCACCGCCACAAATTCTGCTCCGGTGCCTTCGATTTCGCGGGGGTCGCCCCAGGGGTAGAGGATGAAGGTGTCAACCCATCCAGTGCGGGCATCCCCGATCCGGATGCCCATCTCCCAGCCGGGATTCTGGACCGTGTCAGATTCCGAATCTGTAACATAAATCCGTCCCCGACGATCAAACGTGATGCCGCTCGGGCGCCCGAACTGGGTCCACTGCGCCAGGAACTTTCCCTCCGCATCAAAAATCTGTATCCGGTTATTGCCGCGGTCGGCTACAAACACCTGGCCTTGGGAATCAATTGCGATGGAGTGAGTCATCCGGAATTCGCCCGGCGCGTACCCGGTCTTTCCCCAAGCTTTGAGAAACTTCCCGTCCTTGGCGTATTTGACGATCCGGTTGTTCCCGGCATCAAAGCTGTGTCCGTCCGCCACAAAAATATCCCCGTTGGCGGCCACTGCCACATCGCTCGGCGAGTTAAGGTGCGCAGCATCGTCGCCGGGCTCTCCGGGTGTGCCCAGGGTCATCAGCACCTTGCCCTCCGGGCTGAATTTGACCACTTGATGGCCGCGTTTGCCCGGCGGGGTTTTTTTTGAGGCCACCGCATCCGTGACCCAGACATTGCCTTCCCGGTCCACATCCAGCCCGTGCGGCCAGATGAACATTCCACCCCCGAAACTTTTGACCACATTGCCCTGCAGGTCGAACTGGACAATCGGATCCACGCCCGAATCCAAGCATTCGTTTCCGAACCGCTTGGGATCCGTCTCCGTGCAGCGGAGGATGACCCAGAGATGCCGTCCATCGGGATCCATTTGTAAATCGCCCACCGCACCCATGGTGCGACCCTCCGGCAATTTGGCCCACCCCTCCACCATGCGATACGGATTTGGCAGACTCTGGGAAAATATTTTAGCCGCCCACCCGGGGACTAGAAACAGGGCCAGGCAAAAGGCGACGGACGCCGCGGATCGAACACGCGAGGAAGGCGAATCAAACATCATAAGGATTTCATTAGGGCGTCTGTGGCGGCTTGGCGGCTTGCCAGCCGCGTTTCCACTGGTCGGTGAGCTGCCTCACAAGGCTTGCATTGGCCGGCACGGAAGCGATGTTCGTATTCTCCTGCGGATCCGTTTGATGATCATATAGCTCCATGCAATCGACCTTCGCATGATCGTCGCGATCCATCCAGAGGGTGAAACGGTAGCGGTCGGTGCGCATCGTGTAGCCCATTAAATCCTTGCCCTGCGTCGCCAACACGCTCCTCGGATACTGGCTGAAGGCGGCGGTTTTCCACGGGCGGCTCGGGTCGTCAAGCAGCGGCCGGAAGCTGGTGCCCTCCAGATGGCGCGGCAGCGGCAGGCCTGCCAGATCCGCCAGCGTGGGATAGACATCCACAAATTCCACCAGCGCGTCGCTATGCCCGCCGCTTTTTTTTATGCCGGGGGCGGAGAGAATCAGCGGGGCATTCACGTCATTCTCCGCATTGCTGTGTTTTGCCCAGGCATCGTGTTCCCCCAGTTTCCACCCGTGATCCCCCCAGAGAATCACGATGGTGTTGCTCCTCAACCCCAGGCGGTCCAGTTCCGCAAGAACGCGGCCCACTTGCGCGTCCATGTAGCTGACGCTGGCATAATAGGCATGCTTGAGCTGCCGCGCGAGGTCGTCCGGCACATGACCAACCGGGATATTATGATACAGGCGCAGCTCATCGCCGGGCAGAATCGCATACTCGGGGGCGGACTTCGGGCGGAAGGGATTCGGGGCGAGCTGGATTTTCGCGGGGTCGTACAGGTCCCAGTATTTCTTCGGCGCCACGAAGGGGAGATGCGGCTTGACCAGGCCCACCGCGAGAAAGAAGGGCGTTTTTTTTACGGCGATGTTTTGCAGGGCGGCGACCGCCAGATCCGCGACCTTGCCATCGGTATAGGTAGCATCCGGGACCTCGGCGCATTCAAATGCCGGGCCGCGCGTGTTCAGGCGGTTGGTGGCAATCTCCCCGGCGGCGTAGGGCTCTTTTTCGCCGGGAACCGGTTTGCGGCTTTCGCCGTCGCCATCGGGTTCGCCGGCAGGCCGGTGGGAATTCAACTCCACATTTTCAGGCAGGGCATAGACCGGCGCCTTGGGATTCACCCAAGGAACAGACCAGGATTGCGAATCATTAAAACCACCGTGATAGAGCTTGCCCATGCCCTGAACAAAATAGCCGTTGTCCTTGAACAATTGCGGCAGGGTGACCACCCCCGGCAGCGCTGTGCGAAAATGGGTCTTCAGATCCCACACCCGGGTCGTATCCGGCCGGGCCCCGGTCAGCAGGCTGGAGCGGGTCGGCGAACACACGGCCTCCTGACAATAGGCGCGATCAAAGACCATGCCCTGCGCCGCGATGCGGTCGATATTCGGGCTATGAATATAATCCCGGCCATAACATCCGAGCTCCGGACGCAGATCATCCACTGCAATAAACAGAATGTTCGGCTGGGAAGGCGCTCCGTCTGCGGCACTCGCGGACAGAAGCGCCATCCCGCCGAGCAGCGCGATCATTCTGTGAAGGGCTGATGTCATGAGTGGCAGTTCGAAAATGTCTTCCAGCGGTTACGCGGACGCAGCCGCCGGAAGGATTGTCGTCTATCGCAGTTCTTGGCAACTGTGGAACAGGTGGGGCGCGTTGCTCCGGGCGCGCCGTGGTGGTAAACCCGCACGCGTGGATTAGCAACCGCGGCGGGCAGGGGACTGCCCGCCCCACCCGCCGAAATGGGTAGGGATGGCGCGCTGCGCCGTCCCGGTCGCCGAGCCCAGCGCCAGGCGACGAAACGAGTGGGGTGGCGGGTGAAACCGGGCATCATTCGTTCCGCCCGCTCCGCGCGGGCAGGGACAGCGCAGCGCGCTGTCCCTACCCTTTTCCTCAAAGGCTCGCTTCGGAATTCGGGTTTAACTGCCATAGGATTTGCCTGCGGCGTCGGGCTTCGCGCCCTGCCACCCTTTTTTCCACTGCTCCATCAGCTGACGGACGAGCGCGGCCTGTTCCGGCTTTTTGGCGATATTATAATTTTCCTGCGGATCGCTTTGGTGATCGTAGAGTTCGGTGGCGTCAATTTTTGTGTGATCTGTGGCGCTGACCCAGACCGTCAGACGGTAGCGGTCGGTGCGCATGGTGTAACCCATGAGCTTGCCGGCGCCGGTCTTGCCGGCGTTCCGCGGATACTGGCTGAACGCGGCGGTTTTCCAGGGACGGCTCGGGTCATCGAGCAACGGCTTCACGCTGGTGCCTTCGAGGGTAGCCGGCAACGGAATACCCGCCAAATCACATAGGGAGGGGTAGATGTCCACGAACTCCACCAGCGCATCCGAGTGGCCACCGGCCGCCTTCATGCCTGGCGCGGAAACGATCAGCGGCGCATTCACATCATTCTCCACATTGCTGTGCTTACCCCAGGCGCTGTGCTCGCCCAGTTTCCAGCCGTGATCGCCCCAGAGGACGATGATGGTATTCTGGCGCAGCCCCAGCCGGTCGAGCTCGGCCAGCACGCGGCCGATTTGGGCATCGGTGTAGCTGGTGCCGGCGAAATAAGCCTGCTTGAGCTTGTGCTGAACCTCCGGCGGAATCGTGCCGCTCGCGGGCACACCCTTATAGGCGCGCACCTCGCCGTCGTTGGGGAGCACGGCATAATCCGGCGCATCCACTGGGAGAAAGGGATTCGGCGCCAGCTCGATCTTTGCCGGATCGTACAGGTCCCAATATTTCTTGGGCGAAACCCACGGCAGATGCGGCTTGTGGAAACCCACCGCCAAGAAAAACGGCTGGGACTTCTTGCTGATATCGCCCAGCGTTTTGACGGCCAGATCGGCCGTCTTGCCGTCCACATAGGTGTTGTCCGGCACATCGGCACACTCATAAATCGGGCCGCGTGAATTCGCCTTGCTACCCTCAGAGCCCCCCGCCGCTGCGGCCGCCTCTGAATTAGCGCCGCCCTTGGCTTTCTTCCCGCTTTTCTTCGCCTTCTTGCCGGCGACTTCCCCCGCTGAAGCCGCGCTGGCGGCATTCGTTTTGGGGAGCGAGTAGGCAGCGGGCGAGGCCCCTTTGCTGGCCTTGCCGTCTTCATCCACAGGCTGGACATTCACGCCCACCAGCGCGGCATTTTCAGGCAGCGCATAAACTGGCGCCTTGAGCTCCTGCCACGGCACGGACCAGGTGGGGGCATCATTCAAACTGCCATGATAAATCTTTCCCATGCCTTGGACGAAATAGCCGTTCGCCTTAAACTGCTGACCCAAGGTAACCACATCCGGCAGCGCTTCGCGGAAGGACGCGACCAAGTCCCACACCTTGGTCGTATCCGGCCGCATGCCGGTCATCACGCTGGAGCGCGACGGCGAGCAGACCGCCTGCTGACAATAGGCGCGGTTGAAGACCATGCCCGATTTGGCCAGGCCATCGATGTGGGGGCTCTGGATGTATGGATTGCCATAGCAGCCGAGCTCGGGCCGCAGATCGTCCACGACGAGAAAGAGGACGTTGGGCCGGTTGGTCTCGGCGGCAAAGCCGAGGCTGGTGGCGGCCAGCAAGAGGGTCGCCGCCTTGCCCAGCCAGTTTATTTTAATTTTTTTCATGGATTTATTTTTTATTCTTTCAATTAAATTTTATGCCTAGTCATCCGTCGAGGAATCTGCCGGTCCCTTTTTCTTGTTCTTTTTTCCTTCCTTGCTTTTCTTTTCGCCGGTCATTTCGGCGAGGATGGTCTGGATCTCATCCACCTTATTCGGCTTGAGCGGCTTGATGCCCGCGTCTTTTTCCCATACCGCCAGCTTTTGTTTCATCGCCGCAACGATTTCAGGATTCGCGGGGGCGAGGTCGTGCTGTTCGCCGATGTCCTGCCGGAGGTCATACAGCTCGTCCTTTTTTTCGTAGATAAATTGCACGAGTTTTTTGTCGCCGTCCGCCATCGCGGCCATGGCGGTATTGCCCGTGCCGATTTTGGCATCGTCGTAATACCAGTAAATCGGCTGCTGCCGGGGGAAATTCAGATCGCCTTTCAGCACCCGGGCGAAGCTCTCGCCGTCGAGATGCTCCCGGGGACGGAGCGGGAGCCCCGCCATATCGAGGAAGGTCGGAAAATAATCCGTGCCCACCGTGGCGCGATCCGTCTTGACCCCCGCCGGCGTCACCCCCGGCCAGTACACGATCAGCGGCACGCGAATGCCGCCTTCATAGAGCCAGCCCTTGCCGGTGCGGAGCGGCTTGTTGGAGGTGGACAGCGATCGGTTTCCCAGCAGGTCCGACGTGGAAAGCCCGCCGTTGTCCGAGGTGAAGATGATCACCGTATTTTTGTCGTAGCCCAGATCCGCCAGCGCCTGGCGGAGGTGCGCCACGCTGTCGTCAATGCTCTTGATCATGGCCGCGTACACGGGCAGATCCTGCTTGAGCTTTACCTTGCCGGTGTAATCTCTCTCATAATCCGGGCCGGGCTGCTTCGGCATTTTCTTCAGCTTGGCTTCGAAATAGCGCACGTCCTCCGCCTTGGCCTCCAGAGGCTGGTGCACCTGATAATGCGAAAGGTAAACTAGGAACGGCTGGCCGGGCTTCTCGGCTTTGTGCGTTTTAAGGAATCGAATGGTCTCATCCGTCAGGCGGTCCGCGATGAATTCCCCCGGCTTGCCGGTTTCTAATCCGAAGGGGGCGATATTATGGGATTCACGGACTCCGATGTCCGAGGGCTTATTGGTGAGGTAATACGGCCAAAAATGCGTGTCCAGCGCGCCGAGGGCGCAGCCGGCGACGTTGATGTCGAAGCCCCGGTTCTGGGGCCAGTAGGAGGCCTCGCCGCCCAGATGCCATTTGCCGGCGTAAAAGGTGGTGTAGCCGCCCTGCTGAAAAGCTTTTCCGATCGTGCCCTGATCCGCTGCCAGCCCGCGCTCCCCGCGGAGCTCCGGACGGTTATGATTTTTCCCGGTCAGGATGGAATAGCGCGACTGGACGCAACGCGGAGCGGCCTCGTAGGCGCGGGTGAAAGACAGCCCCTCTGACGCCATCTTATCAATCGCCGGCGACTCATAAAACGGGCTACCCATGCAGGACAAATCCCGCCAGCCGAGATCGTCGATGAGAATGAAGATAATGTTCGGGCGGGCGGCGTTGGTGTCCGCAGCCCGCGCGGGCAATCCGCCCGAGAAAAGCGCGGCCGCGGCAATGGCCCATTGAATCCTTCCTGGAATTTTCATGTTGTCTTAATGAATTGAACTTAAAAATACCCCTTTAATCTTGCGCGCCATTTTCCGTTTCAGCGCGGGTGGGCGTGCCGCTGGCGCCTGTGTTGTTTTTCTTATCCGCCTTCTTAGCGCCGCGTTTCACATTTTTAGCGTGGCGCCCGGATCCATCGCCCGGGTCCAGGATTCCGCCGGCGGGATTAAGCTGGGTGAGAACCCCCTGCAACCGCGCGCGCCCGGCGACGGCCGCCGCATTGGAGGAGTTGGTGGAAACCAGCGGCTCGGCATAGGGGGCGTTCTTCATGTCGAACAACTCGGCCGCCTCATTCAGCTTCCAATTCATTTCGCGGTCATACCAGTGGCGGCCCAGCTCGACAAAAATCCAGTCGCGCGGCCATAATTCCGATTTGCCGAGCAATTGAGGCGCAAATGATTTTCCATCCATGACCCGATTCGTGGGGACCGCGGCGCTGGCGAGGTCCGCAAAAGTGGGCAGAAAATCCGCGAAACTGATGAGGGCGGGTGTCACTTTTGCAGCGGGTATTTTTCCGGCCCAGCTGATCAGGCAGGGCACCAGCGCGCCGCATTCCAGCATTTCCCCTTTCTTTCCGGAAAGGGCTTTTCCGCCGTTGATGGTGCAGCGCGCCGCAAAATTTTGAGCGGTACCATTGTCCCCGGCGAAAACAATCAGGGTGTTGTCGCGAAGTTTCAGCCGGTCGAGCTCAGCCAGCAGCTTGCCGACCAGCTTGTCCATGTACGCGATATTGTCCTGATAAAGTTTAAACTGATCCTGGGTTCCCGGAGCGCTGTCCGGCGTGGGCAGGATCTCGGCATGGACGTGTGATATCGCATAATGGATGTAAAACGGCTGGTCTTTGTGGCGCTCGATGAAATCCACCACGAACTGCTGCATCGTGTCCGGCAGGTACTCGCCATCCTTCAGCGGCACCTCATCCCCGTTGCGCGTGTAGGACTTGTTGCCCGCCTGGGTATTCCAATATTTGCCGCTGCCGCTGAACCGCAGGTATTCGTCAAAGCCCCAGTCGCTCGGCTGCAGGGGAAGCTGGCTCCACTTGCCGCACATCGCCGTGGCATAGCCCGCCGGCCTGAGAATTTTGGGGATCATCGTTTCATTTTCCGGCTTCATCAGCGGCCCGCTGTCATTGCCGGTCATGCCGGTGTGATACGCGTAGCGGCCCGTCAGCAGGAGCGCGCGCGACGGCCCGCACAGCGGCGCCGCATAGCAGTGGTCAAAGCGCGTGCCGCTCTGAGCCAGACCGTCAATGTTGGGGGTCTTGAACTGATCGGAGCCATAGCTGCCCACGTTGGCGATACCCAAGTCATCCGCGAGAATGAAAATAATGTTCGGCTTTTGGGCCGGCGCGGCGGCCAAGGCGGAAGCGCCCCACGCCATCACAGCGGCAGCGGCCAAGGCGGTAAAACGAGAGTGGGTTTTCATAATTTTAGTTTTTTTAAAGAGGACCGGTTTATTGACAGCGCAGTTAAAGACGAAAGCGTCAGCGGAGTTGTTACTGATAGGTTCAAATTATTTGGGTTCTTTTTCCATCAATCCAAGGCTCACTAAAAACAGAATCGCCTCTTCCCGCGTTTTTTTGTCCGCCGCCTTGCCCGCATCGCCAAATTTGCTGGAGTTGTAGGAGTGTCCCAGGCCTTCAAAGGTCACGAGCTCGCAGCGGTTGCCGCTACTTTTCATTTTTTCCTGGAATGCGACGGAATTGGAATAGGGCACAGTCGTGTCACCCGTCGCATGAAACACCAGAGTGGGCGGCATGTGCCGGGGCATCTGATCCGGGACGGAACACGCCAGCGCCCGGGCGCTGTCATTGCCGAAGCGCTTCGATCCGCCATAGCCGCTGTCCTTGGTGTCGGTCACGGGATTCAGCAGCACCAGCGCCGCTGGTAATATTTTTGGGGCGGGGTCGTTTTTACCCGGGCCATCGGAGGAAATCGCCGTCCACGCGGCCACGTGCCCGCCCGCCGAGCCGCCCTGCGCAATAATTTTCTTCGGGTCAATGCCGAGTTCCCCGGCGTGCTCCTCCACCCAGCGCACGGCCGCGCGCGCATCGGAAACGCACTCCTCCGGCGTGCCGTTGAAACGGCTGCGCGTCCGGTAATCCGGCGCGATGCCGACGAGTCCGCGGGTCGCCGCCCACTTCGCCCAACGAATGCTGCTCGCCGGCGAACCGCTGACCCAGCCGCCGCCGAAGAAGCTCACGAAGCACGGACGCCGATTCGCCTGGGTCCATCCCTCCGGCTTGACGACGAACAGACGCAGTTCATTCGTCCCCACCGTTCGAAACACGAACGCCTCGCTGCCGGGAAGCGACACCGGCGTGACGTCCGATTTTCTTTCTAAGACCGCCTCGGCTCCGGCTAGGCCTCCGGCGCACAGGACAACTGCAAACAAGACAATAGCGGGTTTGACGTTCATGGCTGCATCACCCGATAAAACCGCTGGGTATAATTTCCGGCCTGCGCATCGGTAAAACTGAAAACTCCATTCGTCGCAGCCGCGTTGGTGGCAACCGGCATCCACGCCGCTGGGGGCGTCAAACTGGAAGCCGTCTGCAGCACATAGATCTGATTGGCTGTGCCCGTGCCGGACAGTGTGAAAACGCTGCGATCGGCTGAAAGGCTGGCGCTGGTGAACGCGGGCGGCGCGGCGGACGCGGTGACGAAATCGAGTTCGGGGGACAGGACCATGCCGCCGGCATTGATGGCGTACGCCTTCCAATAATAACGGGTGGCGGGACTCAAAATTGGGGCGGCGCTAAAGGCGCCGGATCCGGAGCCCGCAGGGATTATTGCGTCATTGGTTGTGACGCCGCTGGTCGTCCGATAAAAGAATCCCCGGTTGGTGATGACATTGCCGTTGTCCTGGGCGTTTCCGTTGAGCGTGGCGGTCGCCGCACCAATGCCCGACGCAGCGGAGGAGGTTACCGCAGGAGCAAAATAATAGGTTAAGATGACCTGCCCGGAGCCTCCCGTCCCGCCCAAATTGATTGGACTGCCAGAACTACTCGATCTGGCGCCGCCGCCGCCGCCGCCGGGAGCGATACCATTGGTGCCGTTGCCATTGGCGGGCGCACCGCCGCCTCCCATGCCGCCAGCGATAACTGTGCCGCTGCCTCCAGCGCCTGGAAAATTGGTTGTTGAACTGGCATTACCGCCGATACCGCTGTCCCCCGCGCCGCCCCCGCCGCCCCCGCCGTAGCTCTGGGCGCCCGCTCCCCCGGACCCCCCGGCGTAAAGGGCAAATCCGGCTCCGATGCATCCATTGGTGGTGCCGCTCCCGCCCGCCCCTCCCACTCCGCCGCTGGAGTTAGTATTGAAAATGCTCACCCCGCCGGCGCCGCCGACGGCCAGACAATTCGTGGTGGCGCCATAACTCAATGCGGAGCTGCCGCCGGAGACCGCGGCGTTGGCGTTGGTGACACTGACGCCGCCGGCGCCAACCGTAATCACGTAGGCAGTTCCGGAGGTGACTGCGATACGGGCGTTTTTTGCATAGGCGCCGCCGGCGCCGCCCCCGCCCCAAGCCGTTGCATTTTGTTTACACGCACCCCCCCCGGCCCCGCCCCCGCCCCAACATTCCGCCTGAACAGAAATAACATTCGTCGGACACGTCCAGTTCCAGCTGCCGGAGGCAGTGAATTGGGTGACCACCAGAGACGGATTGAGCGTGAGCAAGGCCACTGTGCTGGTCACTGCACCGTAGGCGTTGGTGACCACCACCCGATAACTTCCGGCGTTGGCACTCTGGACATTGTTCACTATCCAGATCGCATTCGTGGCTTCCAGCAGGCGGTTTGTGGAGTTGAACCACCACTGATAACTTAGGGGCGCGGTGCCATCGGCCCCGACAGTGAACATCGCGGTGTTCCCCGGCCACAGGC
>Ga0114971_10003659_pt1 | contig 10429 bp, 6 predicted proteins | sample M_140625_MF_Meta_FD_87320 | JGI IMG/M metagenome (GOLD analysis project Ga0114971, IMG submission 87320) | Freshwater microbial communities from Lake Montjoie, Canada to study carbon cycling - M_140625_MF_MetaG | ecosystem: Environmental > Aquatic > Freshwater > Lake | place: Lake Montjoie...
AAATGGGCGCTCGAAGCGATCAGCAGCGTGACCGTGCCTGCGGGGACGCACACCCTGCGCACGATTAGCGACGATGCCGTGCGCGTGTGGGTTGATGGCGCATTGGTGATTGACAACTGGGTGCCGCACGAATCAGCGGTCGATGCGGTGCCGATCGCCGCAGGGAAACACGAGCTCCGTGTGCAGTATGTGCAGGTGGACGGCTGGACAGAACTTCGGCTCGAGATTCTCAAGGGCGCACAGCGCGCATCTGGATCGCCGGGCCCGCATTGACCGTACGAGTCCTCTGGATGCCGAATAACCGGCAAACCACCTGACGAGGAACGACCATGAGTCTGCGCGTAACGTTGCGGGAACGGATGATGGTGGTGTGGGCCGGCGAGCCCTGGCACGGGAAGTCGAGCAAAGCGATTCTCGCAGATGTCACGGCTGCTGAAGCGGCCACGCGCGTGATTCCCGGCGCGCAGACCATTTGGGAGGGGACACTCCACCAGTTGGCGTGGACTGAAGAGGTCGCCGCCCGCCTCACCGGTGGCGGTGGACCAGTTCCCGCGCGCGGCGACTGGCCAACCGTGGCCGAAACCAATGATGCCGCCTGGGCGGCCACTCTAGAGTCACTCAAGGCTGCCCGATATGCCCTACTCGCCGCATTGGAGAAGGCGCACGAGGAAGAGCTGTTCCTGCAGGTCCCAAAATCAGTGTCCGGAGAGGGTGGATCCAGCATGACACGCGCGCAAACAGTCGCAGGACTGATCGATCACGATATCTACCACATGGCGCAAGTCGCTATGCTGAAGAAAGTTATGCGTTCGACGCCTGTGTAAAACCACAGAAAAACAGGCTTTTGGAATAGTAACCATTCAGTAGATTTAAAGCAGTTACTTTAGAGGCCGATCGCACCCGCGACCGGCCTCTCTGGCATCGTCGACCCCTCGGTACCGGTTTATAAACCGGTGCCTCGTGCCGATGCTCACCGGCGTGGAGATCAGACAAGTTTCTGCTGAATCCCATTGCGATTATGACAAGTTTGTGGTTACTATTATCAAGAAGATATACACTGTCGTAGTTATTGATAGTTGGTGCGTTCGAATCCATTTGACACCCAAGCGATCGCGACCGCACGCAGGGTCCGCGATCTGCTGTCCCTCATGACACCGCAGCTCTTCATATGAACCGTCGCATCCTCAAGTCAATACTCGCCACGTTGCTCGTGGTCGCGGCGTGCAGCAAGCTCGCGGACGTCACGGGACCTCGCGCGTCGAGTGCGTCTCGTGGGGTCGCGCCCCGCCTCGCCACACTGGTCGGTCGGAGTTCGCTCGTCGCGTCGCTCGACAATCGGGCAACCCCGGCAGGCTTGATCTCGTGCTGGGGTGGAGAAGGGAGTGCGGTGGATTCTGTCGCCAGCCGCTTGGGTCAGATCACAGGGAACGTGACCTTCGTGCCAGGGCGCATCGGCTCGGGGTTCAGCTTCAACGATCTCACTGCCGACATTGTGACCGCGTCTGACGCGGTGCTTGATGTTGGTCCTGGGTCGGGTATGACGATGGCCGCGTGGGTCAATACACGTGGCGATTGGTTCAGCTCCCTCCCAAACGATCCCGCCAAGGGGTCCGGCCCAATACTTGAATTCTGGAATGGGGCGCACCTCTGGAGCCATCACCAATGGATGGATCCCAGGATGGCCGAGTTCGCGAACCTGATCGATGTGAACGGCACGTGGCATATCGTGATGCAACAGAATGTCGTGCCGCTCCAGACCTGGACCTATGTTGCCGTGACGTACGATCGTGCGACGGGCTATGAAAAGATCTGGTCGAACGGCTTCGTGGAGGACAGTGCCTATGTTGGCGACATCTCGCCGCTCACATCGGGTCCGGTCCACATCGGTTCGCGCATCACCTCTCCGAACCTCGGCCCGGACAAGTACGCGTTCAATGGCATCATCGATGAGCCAGCGATCTTCAATCGCGCGCTGACCAAAGACGAACTCGTTGCGCTGACGGCATCAACATCCTCGATCTGCCATCCAAAGCCGATCGTACTCCGCGCGGTCAGTGTGCCAACGGCTGTCGAATCTGGCGTGCCATTCACCGCAACCTTCGACCTGATCACGGCAGCTGGTATGCGTGCCCGCAGCTACAACAATGTCACCGCGCAGCTCTACAGCGGCAGTGGCGCATTACTTGGCACGACGACAGTCAGCGCCGACAGCGGTCGCGCGACGTTCACCAACTTGATTCTCGCGGGCGTGAGCACCGGCACGACGCTCGTGTTCAGTTCCACCGAAGTTGTCGATATCGTGACAATACCGATCACGGTCACGCAGGTCGTGCGTCACATGAACTTGCTTACTGCCCCGGGGCTGACGTCGTTGGGCGCTACGCTCGCGCCGCAGCCAAGTGTCGAGCTGCTCGATGCCGCCGGATTGCGCATGGCGAACAGCGGGAATGTGGTCACCGCCAGCATCGTCGACGGTCCAGCGGGCGGTACACTCACCGGAACGCTGAGCGCGACCTCTGTGAATGGCGTTGCAACCTTCACCAACCTCGGTGTCGCCACGAGCCTCGGCTCCTACACGATCGCGCTGAGCAGTGGCGCCGTAACCGCCGGGATCTTTGTGGTGTCGACGGGTACGCAGCTGCTGGTCGACGTGCCGCCAACCAGTGTGGTGAATGGCGGAACGCTGAGCACCTTCGCGGTGCGCGTGGCTGATGCCACCGGCGCGACGGCCAGCTCGTCTACCGCGCCGGTCACTGTCTCGGCTACAAACGGAACCGTCACCGGAACGACGACGGTGAATGCAGTGAATGGTGTCGCGACCTTTGCTGGGTTGCGCATCACCAGCAGCACGCAGGCCACGCCGGTGACGCTGACGGTGTCCGCACAGCAGTTCCCAGCGGTCCCGCTCTCGATCGCGATCACACAAACCGCCGCCACGGCGTCGTTTGTGACGCAGCCGACCTCGGCGAGCCTCAATGTCGCATTGAACCCGCAGCCGTCGATTCGCGTGCTGGACAACGCTGGGCAGCCAATGACGAGCGGAACGATAACGGCCTCGGTGGCGAGCTCGCCGACGTCGCTGAGCGGCACGACCACCGTACCGGTCGTCAACGGCGTCGCGACCTTCACGGATCTCTCGCTCACCTCGGTTGGCGTGTTCACCATCTCGTTCAACGCCGGCGGCACTACCACGCCGCTCACGTTGCTGCTCACCACAACGGGTGGCGGCCTAAACACCACGGCCACGCAGGTCGCGATTACCTCCGCGCCAACCACCGTCGAGAGCGGTGCGGCGATGTCGACACCGTTCCGCGTCGAGATTCGCGACGTCAATGGCGTACTCGTATCGAACGCAGCCGTGACCGTCAGTGCGACGATTGCGAGCGGGAGCTCCGGCGTGTTGCAGGGCACCACCAGCGCGACCAGCGTAAATGGTATGGCAACCTTCACCAACCTGCGTGTCGGGTCGACCGCGGGAACGGTGCGGTTGCAGTTCGCGTCGTCTGGCCTCAGCGCGGCGACAAGCAGTGCAGTCACTGTGACCCAGGTGGTCCGTCAGTTGGCGCTGGTGACGCAGCCCGGAACGCCGCGTCTCGCCAGCACCCTGACGGTCCAGCCTGTGGTCGAGCTGCGCGACGCCGCTGGGCTCGCGGTCGCCAGCGGCACAGGCTCCGTCACCGCCTCGATCGGAAGTGGCACGGCCGGTACGCTCACGGGCGCTAACCCCGTGACTGCAACGGCAGGGCGGGCCACCTTTATCAACTTGGCATTGAACGGGACCGGCAGCTACACGCTCGTCTTTACCATGTCGGGTGCGTCCAGCATAACATCGTCCACGGTCTCGTTCGGCGGCACCTCATCGCTGGTGTTCACCGGCTTCCTCTCCCCAATCGATATGGGGCGCGTGAATGTGATCGAGGCAGGGCGCGAGATTCCGCTTCGATATTCGGTGGCGTCCGGCGTGACGGCTGGCACCACGGTGGTCCAGTCGTTCACCTCGGTGCAAGAAGTGTGCGCTGTGCCCACGCTTCTCGACCATCCGTGGAACGGCAGTGGCAAAAAGTGGGACGACCACTCGCGCGGTTCGTTCACCGATGACGACGAAGACGTGAGCGACGATTACGGACGCTACGACGCGCGCCGTGGCTACTACCACGTGAACTGGGCCACACCGCGAAGCTGGGCAGGCACCTGCCGCCTCTTCACCGCGACGCTCATTGATGGCACGACCCGGACCATCCACTTCCGTTTCAAGCGGGGTGCGAACAACGCGGATGCGACCGACATGACAAGCTGGTGGGGCGCCGACGCCTCGCGCCGCTTCAAGCCGATCCTCGACGCCTGGAAGCGCGCCTGGAAGGACTCCGACTAGGCCGTCGGTAGCTCGTGCTTGCCCTAGCCCGTGACGGCTTGTAATATCGCAACAGCGGTATCGCCTCACCACTGAACCCGGGCCGAGCGCATGGTGTTGTCCAAGTTGACCAGTGATTGGCAGATTCGCGCGGCACGTGGGCGCGTCGCTGCGATGCTCGTCGTAGTGGCCGTCGGCGCGACGACCGTTTCGGCGTTTGCGATGCGTACTACTGTACCTGTGGGCATCTCCCGATTCGCCGTCGACAGCATTGCCAGTCCGGCCCGGCCCGGAAGTGCAGAACCGAATTTGAGTGTGGCCCCCGACGGGCGCGTGTTCATGTCGTGGCTGGAGCCGGCCGATTCCGGGTACTCGGTACGCTTTGCATCGCACGACGGATCGACCTGGTCGGATGCGCGCACGATCGCGTCAAGTCGCGATTTCTTTGTGAACTGGGCGGACTTTCCATCCATCGAGGTGTTGGACGGTGGTCGCCTAGCCGCGCACTGGTTGCAGCGGAATGGTCGAGGCACCTTCACCTACGGCGTGCGGATCGCGCAATCACGCGACAATGGCGCCACCTGGAGCGCGCCCGTCACTCCCCATCGTGACTCCACGCAAACCGAGCACGGGTTTGTTGCCATGTGGCGCGAACGTGGGGCGCTGGGTGCCGTGTGGTTGGACGGTCGGAAATTCAAAAAGGATGGACACGACGCGGGCAACGAGATGATGCTGGTGTCAACCACACTGCAGCCCGACGGCACGCTCGGTCCTGAAGTGCGACTCGACGAGCGCACCTGTGACTGCTGCCAGAATGCCGCTGCCGTTACGGCCAACGGCCCCATTGTGGCCTATCGCAATCGCTCCACAGAGGAGATTCGCGACATTTACGTTACGCGTCGCGTCAGTGGAAAATGGATTGCGGGCGTTCCGGTGAACAACGACAACTGGAAGATTGCCGCGTGCCCGGTGAACGGACCGGCGCTTGCCGCGCGGGAACGGCGCGTGGCGTTGGCCTGGTTCACCGCGCCAGGCGACAGTGCTCGCGTGAATCTCGCGTTTTCCGACGATGCCGGCGCCACGTTCAGCGCACCAGTGCGTGTGGACGGCGGCACTCCCGCCGGACGCGTGGACGTGGCCTTGCTGCCCGATGGCGGGGCGCTGGTCACGTGGGTGGAACGTGTTGGAGGCGATGTGGCCGCGGTGCGCGCCCGCCGTTTCTCGCGTGACGGCAAAGCGGGAACTGCCACCACAATTGCATCGTCGTCGGTCGCACGGGCCAGCGGATTCCCGAAAATGGTGTTGACCGGCTCCAACGCAGTGTTCGCGTGGACGGTTCCTGGTAAGCCATCCAGTATTCGCGTGGCACGCGCACCGCTCACGGAGTTCCGGTGACCCACGCAGTGGGCAGTCGAGGGTCGGCCGTCGGAAGTACAGGGAAAACCAGGAGAGAGTCCAAGCGGTACGCGCTGGGCCTCGCGTTGGCACTCGTGAATAGCATCACGCTGAGCAGTTGCGGCACACGCACCGATGGCGCTCCAGCGAATGATGGTCGCGTCGAAATCGGCCTACCAGCTCCCGCGTATGCCACGGTGTCGCTGGACGGTGATTCCGTGTCGCTGGCGGGAGAGCGTGGCAAGGTTGTGCTGCTCAACATCTGGGCCACCTGGTGTCATCCCTGTCGCACGGAAATCCCAGAGCTGCGTCAACTACATGAGCGATATCGTGCGAAAGGATTGGAACTGGTGGGCGTGAGTGTCGATACGGACGGTACCGACGACGCCATTCGCGGGTTCATGCGCGAATTTCAGATGACGTTCCCCATCTGGCGCGATCCCGACGAGCGGATCTCGTCCCTGTTCCTGACGCTCGGCGTACCGGCCACCTTTCTCATCGACAAGCAGGGGATTCTGGTGTGGAGAAAAACGGGACCGATTGCGCCCAATGACACGTCATTGCGTGCGGCGATCGAGCGCGCGCTGGGGTCCTGAGTCGCGGCTGGCCCTACAGCGTGTACAGGCGTTTGGCGATTGCATTACTCTTTCAGCACCATGTCAATGCACATTACTGCGGCAACGATGAGCATTCGACTACCGTCTGAAGCGCCAACGGTGCTGTTGATTGACAGCATGTAGTTATCGGCGGTGGTGAACAGCTCTTTTCCGAGGCCTGCCCACTTTTTGGAGACACTGGCGAGTTCAGTGTTGTCTTGCAAAAAGCGAAAGTCCCAGCTTGTCCACTTTCCCTGTAGCGTACAGACGGGGTTGTCTTCTGAATCGAGGACGTCAAACTTGCCCCCAATCGAGAAAAACTTTTGCTTGAAATGACCGACGACTCTGTCGTTCTCGTCTAGAACGTCAACGTTCGAGACGAAGAGCGAAATGCCCCGCTTCATGGAAAGAACCTTTGCGCCTTCTGGGGTTCGAATTTCGATGTTGAAAGGCGTCATGCGCTTGTAATCGGTGAAGCGAAACAGCTTCGCAAAGATGCCGAGGTTGGGCTCTCTGCACTCAAGTATTTTCTGTTGTGTGGTCGGATCGAAGATGTCGTAGTTGTTTGATGCTTTGAACAGCCCGACGTGTTCTTTTACGAAAAAGTGATTGAGTTGTAACGATGAATGCATAGTTCCCTGTGAATGATTGATGTTTGGTTTTACTGAAAGCCTCACGACCTGCGTATCAGCTGCGAGGGCGCATGCGGCGGTCTAGCTCAAATGCCTGTGGGTTGCGCAGGCCGCTCTGCCAGTGCAGTCGACAGCGCTGCCAGAATACGGTCAACCGCGGTGGCGTCAAAAGTCAGCGGCGGGCGCACTTTTATGATGTTGTTGTCATGACCCTCAGTCCCCACGAGGATGCGCTGCTCGCGTAGCCGTTCGACCAGATACGCCGTCTGCACGGTCGCAGGATGGCGCGCGTCGCGGTCATTGACGAATTCGACGCCGAGAAAAAGCCCATGACCGCGCACATCCCCGATCAACGGATAGGTCTGCGCGAGCGATCGCAATCCATGCAGGAGTTGGTCGCCCGTGCGCTTGGCATGGGCCATCAGCCCTTCGTCGGCGACGATGGAGAGCACTTCGCTACCCACGGCGCAGGCGACCGATGAGCCTCCGAAGGTGCTGAAAAATTCCATCCCATTGGCAAATGCATCGGCAATCGCACGCGTGGTGACCACCGCACCGATCGGATGTCCATTACCCATCGGCTTGCCCAGCACCACAATATCGGGTACCACGCCCTGCCCTTCAAAGCCGAAGAACCAGTCCCCGAGTCGACCAAAGCCCGTCTGCACCTCATCGGCTATACACAGCCCCCCCGCCGCGCGGATACGGGCATAGACGTCGGCCAGATAACCACTCGGCGGCACGATCTGCCCACCCACCGAGGGCAACGTCTCTGCAATAAATGCGGCCGGTCGTCGCCCGGCAGCTGCAAGATGGTCGAGGATGACGCCGACCTGCGCGGCGTAGTCCGCACCCGAGTTCGGCCCACGATATCGGCCGCGATAAGGATCCGGCAGCGGCGCAACATGGACCCAAGACTCCTGACCCGTGCCGCCACGTCCGGCAAATTTGTAATGACTCAATGCGACCGCTGTATTGGTATTGCCGTGGTACCCCTCCTCAAGCACCACGGTATCGCGCACGCCGGTGTAAGCGCGCGCTAAGCGAATCGCCAGTTCATTCGCCTCGGAGCCAGAGTTGACAAAGAAACACACTTCTAATGGCGCCGGAAAATGCGCGGCAAGGGCATCGCCGTAGGCTAAATGCACGTCCTGCAGGTAACGGGTGTTGGTCTGCAACAGCCGCGCCTGTTCGGCCATGCGGCGCAAAATACGCGGATGACAATGCCCGACCTGTGGGACATTGTTATACGCATCGATGTACTCTCGGCCCCATACATCGTACAAGTGATGGCGAATCCCTCGCACGGCAGTGATCGGTTGCTGGTAGGACGTCTTGAGGTTGCGGCTAAAACGGTGTCGACGCCGATCGATCCGTGCCGATTCAGCCACAGGCCGCCCATCCACGTGCTGCGCATCAACGCCGAGCAACGCTGCTGGATTTGGGTACAGCGCAAGCCAAGTCGCCAACTCATCCGGCGCGGCCACTCCCGGCCAATCACTCCCCCGGTCCAAGGTCGTCAAACCCAACTGCAGGTGCAGATGGGGCGGCCAGCCACCGTTCTCATCGGCCGCACCGACAGTACCGATGGGGTCGCCTGCCGCCACGCGACTGCCGAGCTGATGTTGCAAGCCCACGGTGTGCGCAAGGTGTCCGTACAGCGTGTAAAACGGTACGTCACCAGCGGTCCGGTGCTCAAGCACGATCACGCCGCCATAGTCGAGATCATCCGATCGAATGGCGATATCAAAAATGGTGCCGTCGTATGGCGCACAGACCACGCTGCCCGCAGGGACGAACACGTCCAGCCCAAGGTGCACGGTGCGCCGCTCGCGACCGGTGCACGTCTCGGTGACGAAGGCGGGTGCGGTATAGATCAGGCGCGGTTCCGCATAGCGACCCAGCGCGACACCGTCGCGCGCCACAGTGTCAATATGACGCTCCAATGCCGCTATATCGAAGCGCTGTGGGTCATCCGGAGAACCGGCGCCCCCAATCGACAGGTCCAGTACGGGCGCCTCCACCAAACGGACCGCCAAGACCGCCGCTGCCGGTACCGCGGCGATATGCGCAGCAACAGCCTCCCCCGACGGGTGCGCCGCAAGTCCACAGGCGAGACGCAGGCGCGCGTGCACGTAGTCCTCTGGGTAAGCCCCCATCGCCTCGAGAAACGCCCACGCACTGCGTTCAGACACGACTACGTACGGATCCTCCGGCCGTGCCAGTTTACCCAGCCCACTGTTGGTGACGCTAACGGCAAGCCGTGTGAGCAGCAGTGGCCAGAGTAGCGCCAGTTCTTCCTCACTGAGCGGGGCCACTGCATGTACTCCGGCGACATACGCGGCCAGCGTCTCCAGCGTCTCGAGCGGTCGCGGCTGATCCAAAACGATATACGCCGCCGCGATAGCCAAGTCCGCGACACGCGCACCCGAAATGAGGTCACCAAAGTCGAGTAGCCCGGAAACCCGGACCGCATCGCCAGTCGCCTCGACCAGAAAGTTGTGATCGTTCAGATCGTTGTGGATTGCCGCATGCGGCAAAGCCGCCAGGCGCCCCTTGAGGTCATCGACGAAGCGCGCCGCGATGGCATCCACCAACTGGCGCCGTGACGGTTCCGGAATCGCATCGGGATGCGCGCAGATCCAGTCTGCCACTTCCAGATCCCACTTGGTTGGGCGCGCTAAGGCGACGTGCGTGAAATCAGCCAACGCCAGACCCAACCGACCATGCGCCACACCCACCGCTTGCGCGAGCGTCACGGTCTTGGGTCGCTCGAACGCATAGACATGCCCTGGCAATACGGTAATCAGCCAGACCAAACGAACAGCCCCATCTGGGCCGACGAGGCGCACGTAATCAGCGCCTTCTCGACTCGCGATCACTCCAGGCACTGGCACCGCAGGATCAATTTTTGCGACGTGTCGCAATACGCGGCACTGCAAGTCGACGAAAGTCTCGGTGCAATCCGGGCGCATGATCTTCAGCACATGGGTGCGCACGCCCGCTACTGCGACCATGAAATTCTGGTCGTACTCACCCGGCAGCACGGTGAGCTGGGCATCGATACCCCAGTGCTGACTGAGTGCTGCCCGTGCAAAGGTCAGATCCAGGAGAGCGGCATCAGACTTGAACGCAATTTCGTCGGTCATCGAGATTCCCTAGGTCAGCGGCGTCGTAGCGGCACCCGCACCTCTAAACGTCAATGCGCTCCCGGGATAGGACATGCAATCGGGGTTATGGAAGTATGGCGAGGCGCTGCACGCCGCGCGAGACACCACGACCTCCGCGTGAGGACGGCCCCCCCCGACGCCCCGCGACCAGGCGGGGACGTTCGGCGTGGGCGGCGGTCGCTCTCAACTCCAGAGTGTCTGGTGCAGTCGAAAAGGGGCCGTTTCAAACCTGGTTTGCCGTCTAACGCTCCACTGCATGCGCTTGTTGGACCCCATTACTCCGGA
>Ga0114971_10003660_pt1 | contig 10428 bp, 8 predicted proteins | sample M_140625_MF_Meta_FD_87320 | JGI IMG/M metagenome (GOLD analysis project Ga0114971, IMG submission 87320) | Freshwater microbial communities from Lake Montjoie, Canada to study carbon cycling - M_140625_MF_MetaG | ecosystem: Environmental > Aquatic > Freshwater > Lake | place: Lake Montjoie...
CATCGGGGTCGAGGAGCCGCCAGCTGTAGGGCTGGTTTTGGAGAGTGCGGCCGAGCGTCTCGATGAGGCTCGTGTACTGCTGCTCCTTCTCAAGCGTCTTCCAATGGTACTGGAGCATGATGGCGTCGACGAGATGCCTGCCGGTGCTCCGCGTAGTCGCGTAGACGAGCTGCTCGGTGCGGCTGCCATACCACCAGAAACTGCCGGCGATCAGCAGGAACAGACAGAGCCCGAACAGGAAGCGGCATTTCCGCTCCAGGCTCGTCTCGCCGAGGATGTCGGTGATCGTTCGGTACGCCATGGCGAGTTACAGCATATCCACGGGATCGACGTCGATGATCCAGGCGACATTGTCGGGCGTCTTCAGGCCGACCGTGGCACGGGCCACGATGGCCCGCAGCGAGTCGCCGTCGGGGCCGTGCATCTGGAGGTGCCAGCGAAAGCGGTCGCGGAGACGGGCGATCGGAGCCGGGGCCGGGCCGAGCACTCGGATCTCCGGCATCCCTTCGGCCGCCCGCCGCAGCCGCTCGACAAGGTGCCCAGCCCACTCGGACGCCGCCCGGTCGTCGATGCTGCGAACCACCATCCGCACGATGCTGCCGTAGGGCGGATAGAGGAGGGCTTCGCGGGCGGGCAATTCATTGCGGACAAACGCCTCGTAGTCGTGGGTCGCCGCGGCGCGGATCGCAGGATGGTCGGGCGTGCTCGTCTGCACGACCACGCGGCCGCCGAGCGGCCCGCGGCCACTGCGGCCCGCCACCTGGGTGACGAGTTGGCAGGTCCGCTCCGCGGCGCGGAAGTCGGCCAGGTGCAGCGCCGCGTCGGCGTTGACCACGCCCACGAGCATCACGTTCGGGAAGTCGAGCCCCTTCGCGATCATCTGCGTGCCCACGAGGATGTCGATCTGCCGGTTGCGAAAGGCATCGAGCGTCCGCTCGTGGCTGCCGCGGGTCCGCATGGTGTCGGTGTCCATCCGCGCCACGGCCGCGTCGGGAAACGAGGCCCGCACCTGCTCTTCCAACCGCTGCGTGCCGGTGCCGGAGTGGACGAGGCCGGGCGCGTGGCAGTCGGGACAGTCGGCCGGTAGCCGCGCCACCAGTCCGCAGCCATGACAGATGCCACGGTTGCCCGGCTGGTGGAGCGTGAGGGCGAGGTCGCACTGGTCGCAGCGGGCCGTGTGGCCGCAGGCCCGGCATTGGACGTGCGTGGCAAAGCCGCGGCGGTTGAGCAGCAGCATCACCTGCCCGCCGGCGTCGAGCGCCCAGCGGATGCCGGCGGCTAGCCGTGGGCTCACCGCGCCGCGAGACCGGCTGCCCCGTTCGCGAAGATCGACCGTGATCACCGCGGGCAACTGCCCGCCCCCGACGCGATCCGCGAGGCGGCACATCGTCCACTCGCCCGAGAGACAGCGGGCGAAGGTCTCGAGCGCCGGCGTGGCCGAGCCGAGCACCAGCGGCACTCCCTCGGCCTTCGCAATCCACTCGGCCACGTCGCGGGCGTGGTAGCGGGGCGCCGTCGCCTGCTTGAACGAACTCTCGTGTTCCTCGTCGATCACGATCAGGCCGAGCCGCGGGGTGGGAGCAAAGATCGCCGACCGCGCGCCCACCACCACGTTCACCCGGCCCGAGGCGATCTCCCGCCACTGGGCGTGTCGCTCGGCCGCCGTGAGGTGGCTGTGGAGCACGGCCACCGTGCCAAACCGGGCCCGAAACCGGTCGCAGGTCTGCGGCGTGAGGCTGATCTCGGGCACGAGCACGATCGCCTGCCGGCCATACGTCACGGTCTCCTCGACGGCCTGCAGGTAGACCTCCGTCTTGCCGCTGCCCGTGACGCCGAAGAGTACGATCGTCTCGTGCCGCTTGGCGGCCATCGAGTCTTTGATGGCGACGAGGCTGCTCGCCTGCGCGGGCGAGAGTTCCGCGGGCCGGTCGTGAATGATCGCCGGCCGCTCCGCCTTGGAACGACCGGGCCTCTCCACGGCGCCCGCCTCGGCGAGGAGGCCGAGCTTCACCAGCCGCTGCACCACCGCGCGGCTGGCGCCGCTGGCCTCCGCAAGCTGGTCGGCGGTCTTCGGCTCGGTCGCGGCGGCGAGCACCTTCGCCTGAGCGGGCGTCAGCTTCCGAGGCGGCTCGGCCCCCGTCACCATCAAGAGCGGCGAGAGCCGCACCCGGTTGCGCAGTCGCACCCCGGCCGGCAGCACCGCCTCGAGCACCTCGCCCCAGCGTGCCATCCAGCGGTCGGCCATCCACTTCGTGAGTTCGATCATCCGCGCGGAGAGCAGCGGCTTGGCGTCTTCCACGGCGACGACGCTCTTGAGCGGCGCCTGCGGCAGGTCGCCGTGCCGCACCGCCACGCAGTAGGCGAGCGTCTCGCGGTTGGCCCGGCCGAGGGGCACCCGGACGCGGCGGCCGGGCTCAACCTCGGCGGCGAGCGACTCCGGCACGAGGTAGTCGAGCGGCTTCTCCACCCCCTCGGGCAACACGACGGTGGCGATCGTGCCGCGACGGGCATCGTCCTCGTCCCACTGGGGCCGGCTCTCGAAGAGTTGGCGTTGCGACGTATGCTGCTGCGACATGACCCCGAGTAGACCCGCCCGGCGGCCACCCGGTCTATCGGCCGGCGTCGGCGAGCGAGACGGACGGAGGCGACGATGCGGATCGGTGTGTATGGCGGCAGTTTCGACCCGGTGCACCTCGGCCACCTGATTGCGGCGGAATGCTGCCGCGAGCAGGCCGGCCTCGACCGCGTGCTCTTTGTGCCGGCGGCGGTGCCACCGCACAAGCAGGATCGGCACCTGGCCGACGCCGCCGACCGCGTGGCGATGCTCACGCTGGCCATCGGCGGCCACGACGCCTTCGGAGTGTCGACCGTTGAACTCGACCGCGGCGGCGTGAGCTACACGATCGACACCCTCGGCGACCTTGCCACCCGTCACCCGCAGGACACGCTCGTGCTCTTGCTCGGCCCCGACAGCCTCGCGCAGCTCCCGACCTGGCGGGAGCCCCGGGCGATCCTCGATGGCTGGGAGGTGGTGGCGGTGGAGCGCGCGGGCCTCGACGACGTGGCCGCGGTCGTCCGCGATCCAGCGCTCGCCGACCTACTAGGGCCCGATCACGCCGCCCGCGTGATCGAGTCGCGAGTGCGGATGCCGGCGATCGGGATCCGCGCCAGCAGTCTCCGCGCCGCGGTCGCGGACGGTGGGAGCATCCGCTTCCGCACACCCCGTGCCGTCGAGGCCTACATCGCGGCCCACGGGCTCTACCGGGAACCCTGAGGATCTTGCGATCATCGCAGCCGACGCGACACGCATTCGTAGCGTAGGTTTTCAACCTGCGCGAAACATGGCACAGGTTGACAACCTGTGCTACTGGGAAGCGACGCAGCGAGGGGCTGCCCGTGCCCCGGGAGCCGGCGTTGCTTTCTCCGCGCAGCCAGGATGGCGGAGCGGAGAAAGCATCGAGCGAGCGGAGCCCACGATGGGCGGAGCGAGCGTCCGGCGACGGGGCACGGGTAGCCCCGAGCCGACGCAGGACGGCGCGAACATCGCCACCCGTCAGAGTCAGTCAGCCGCCTCGCCGCGGGCGATTTTCTTGAGCCGCGTCTCGAGCAACCGGCTCTTCGGCTCGGCAGCGATTCCCGGATCACCACCGATCGCCGCCAGCAGCCGATCGAGACGTTCCGCAGCGGTGTGCTCGAGATTCAGGAGCACATGCCGAACACCACCAACCGTGCACGGCCCTCCGGGCAGGTCGCCGAGGGCCTCCTCGCGAACGTGATAGCCGAGATCCTTGGCAAGCTGCCGAGCCTCCTCGAGCAGGCCGAGCGTGTCAGCCACCTTGCTATCGACCCCAGGTCGGCAGCCCGCGCTGCTCACGACGCTCGTCCATCGCCCGTCGGTATTCCACGTACCGCGCCCGCTGCTCGGGTGTCGTGGAGTCGATCATCGACTTTCGCCAGCGATTGCGGTCTTCCTCAGAGCCACCCTGCGGAGGGCCACCCCCCGACCGCCCGCCGCTCGCCTGGGCAGCCTGCTGACCGCCCTGGCCAGCGGCGCCCTGACCAGCGGCGCCTTGCCCTGCGCCGCCCTGACTCGCTTGCTGACCGCCGCTCTGACCTCCGCCAAACATGCCGGCGACCGCGCGGCCGGCCTCGAAGGCCTTCCGCATCATTTCCTCCTGGTCGATCTGCCGGTCGAGTTCCGCCTTTCGCTTTTCGGGCAACGCCGTGAAGTAGGAGTCGATCCGCGCCCGCATCGCCGTGCGGAAAACCGAGCCTCCCTGCCGCTCAACCTGGGGCCGGAGATGCGGCGGGAGCGCGTCGACTTTTGCGCGAATCGTGTTCATCGCAGTGACGGCCGCCGTCGCCTCGACCACGGTTCGCGGGCCTCCCCCCTCGGCGAACTGCACGCGGGCCTCCTCCTGCATCTTCTGGATCTCGGCGACCCGCGGATCGGTGCCGAAGCTGATCCACCCGAGAAACCAGGCGACAAGCACCGCCAGCACCGCAACTCCGGCCAGAACGGCCAGCCAGAAGCCCCAGGCAGACTTCTCGTCGGATCGCGACGGCGATTGAGCAACCCTGGAGGAACGAACGGCTGCGGTGCTCATCGGGAGGATCTCCGAATCATGAAAAAAGAGGTGGGGAGGAAGGAGTTCATACGGCCCTCGTCCAAGCCCAACGCCGTAAGGCGTGGGGCGAACCGCCAACCGACGCCGTCTCCAGCAAGATTCGCCCGCGGCCTCACGGCCGGTCGGCTCTCACTCACGATGCGTTTGTACGGGACGATCATCTGCGACTCGTGTCAGAGGTTGTCGACGTGGCCGTCGAAGTAGAGAAAGTTCCGAGAGCCCTCCGGAGGCGTCCAGTTATCGTACGCGTTCGATTCGAGTTCATCTGGCGCAAACATTGCCGTATAGCCAGACATGTGGAACGGACCGAGTTCATAAAGCACCCAGAGCTTCGATGAGGCGAGATTGCTGCCGGAACGGCTCGAGGTCAGCGCCTCCTCCCGCGTCTTGCCCTTCATGCCGCTCTCGGTTCCGGTCGTGACCAGGACTCGGCGGACGGGATACTCGTAGCTCGTTCCCTCATAGGGCACATCCTTGTACTCCGCGGGCCGCTGGGCCGTGGGGATCTGGGCGAGCTTCTGCTGGATCTGCTGGCTGTACTCCGAGCCAGACTCCCGTTCGAAGTAGACGCTGTCGGACGGACAGCGGAAGGCCGCCCGGCTGTTTTCCATGTAGGGACCGAGGGCTGAGACGATGCTTGGCCGAATCGGCTCCGTAGGCCACCGGAGCAGGATCTCAGAACTGGGCACTTGTGCCGCCACTGGAAACCGGCCCTTTGTCTTGCGGTCCATGAACATCGTGAGCGCCAGGCCGACCTGCTTGAGGTTGCTCTTGCACTGCGTGCGACGGGCCGCCTCCCGCACGCTCTGCACGGCGGGGAGGAGCATGCCGAGCATGAGCCCGATGATGGAGATCACCACCAGCAACTCGATCAGCGTCATACCGGATCGGCGAGACGGGCCGTGGGGGCGTGGTGAGGGTGTCATGGCTTCCTGAATCGTGAAGGGCTCGTCGGGCGGACTACGGAACCTTGAACGGTCGAGAAACCCGAATGGATCACCGACCCCAATTGTATAGGGCTCCGCGGACGACCGACGATACCAGCCAAGAGGACACAAGTCCTTACGGGGTCGAGATTTGGGCAGGGCGAACGGGGAAAAGGCTCCCGGTCGCCCAGAGCCTGCTCGATGCGGGGACCTTGCCGGCCGGGCCGGCCACGCGGGAACAGCGATGACCGAGGGCATCCAGAGCGGAGAGAGCGGCGGCGATCAGGAGGGGGAGCCCTCCTGTCGCGGGCTCATCGTGGTCCCTCCGGCGGCTCACCGCGAGGCTCCGCCGCCCGCAACTCCCCTGCCCCGCCCCGCTCCGGTTCAGGCCGCCGTCGATGCCGAGGCCGCCCGCCTCCGCCGCGACCTCGAAGCGACGCGGGCACGTCACGCCGCAGAACTCGCCACGCTCCGCGGGCAACTCCTCGACGCCCGCAAACAGGGGAGCCTCGGCGAACTGCTCGGCACCACGACCCACGAGTTCAACAACGCCCTCACCACGATCCTCAACTACGCCCGCCTGGGCCTCAGACACCGCGATCAGGCCACCCGCGATAAGGCGTTGGAGCGAATCCTCTCGGCGGGCACACGGGCGGCGAAGATCACGGCCAGCGTGCTGTCGATGTCGCGAAACCGCTCCGCGCGGTTCGAGCCGATCGACATGACCGTGCTCGTCGAGGATGTGCTCGTGCTGCTCGAGCGGGAAATGATGAAATACCGGGTGCAGGTGGAGCGGGAGTTTGCCCCGGTCCCCCGCGTGTCGGCCAACCCCGGCCAGTTGCAGCAGGTGCTCCTCAACCTGATGGTCAATGCCCGGCAGGCGATGCCGACCGGGGGCCGGCTGATCCTCCGCCTGGCGCACGACGAGGCGAGCGGGTTTGTAGACGTGATGGTCCGCGACACCGGCAGTGGCATGGCCCCAGACGTGATGCGGCGGATTTTTGAGCCCCACTTCACCACGAAAACGGGCCCCGACGAGACCGGCAAGGGGGGCAGCGGCATGGGGCTTGCCTCCTGCCGCGAGATCGTCGAGGCCCACCGCGGCCGAATCCGCGTGGAGAGCGCCCCGGGCAGGGGTACCGCGATGACGATCCGCCTGCCTGTGCTTGATGCCGCCGCCGAGCGGCGCTCGGCGTGAGACGCCGCACCGCAGGTTACCAACCTGCGGCTACGTAGGTGCAGGTTGTCAACCTGCACCAGCAGCGGGTCCGAGCCAGGTCACCGCAGCTTATCAACCTGCGGCTACGTAGGTGCAGGTTGGCAACCTGCACCAGCGGCCAAGCGGGCGGGACCTGCGTCACGCACTCTTCGTGCGGGTCTCGCGGGCCGGCAGCACCGGTTCGGTGCCCTCGACGTTCCGCTCGTTGATCACGTAGGTCGACCCCTGGTTCTCGGGCAGGTCGAACATGATGTCGAGCATCACGTCTTCCATGATGCTCCGCAGCCCACGGGCGCCGGTCTCCTTCCTCATCGCCTTGCGGGCGATGGCCACGAGCGCCTCGTCGGTGAACTCCAGATTGCAGTTCTCGAGGCTGAACATCTTCTGATACTGCTTGACGAGCGCGTTCTTCGGATCCTTGAGCACGTTGACGAGGGCCTTCTCATCGAGCGGCTGGAGCGACGAGATCACGGGCAGACGGCCCACGAGCTCGGGAATCAGGCCAAACTCGAGGATGTCGTCGGAGTCGACGTGCGGCAGCAGTTCGGCAAGGTCGGCGTCGTGGCGGAGGCCCGTGTGCTGGCCGAAGCCAATCGTCTTCTTGCCGAGCCGCTTGCCGATGATCTTCTCGATCCCGACGAACGTTCCGCCGCAGATGAAGAGGATGTTCGAGGTGTCGATCTGGATGTACTGCTGCTCCGGGTGCTTGCGGCCCCCCTGCGGCGGCACGTTGGCGACCGTGCCTTCGAGCATCTTGAGGAGCGCCTGCTGCACGCCCTCGCCCGACACGTCGCGGGTGATCGAGACGTTCTGGCTCGTCTTGCCGATCTTGTCGATCTCGTCGATGTAGAGCACGCCCCGCTGCGCGGCCTCGATGTCGAAGTCGGCCGCGTTGAGGAGCTTGAGGAGCAGGTTCTCCACGTCCTCGCCCACGTAGCCCGCCTCGGTGAGCGTGGTGGCATCGCCGATCGCGAACGGCACGTCGAGAATCCGGGCGAGCGTGCGGGCGAGCAGCGTCTTACCGCAGCCGGTCGGCCCGAGCAGCAGGATGTTCGACTTGTCGACTTCGACGTCCCCCGCCTCGCGGCCAAGATTGAGCCGCTTGTAGTGGCTGTGCACCGCGACGGCGAGCACCCGCTTGGCATGGTGCTGCCCGATCACGTATTGGTCGAGGTGGGAGACGATCTCGCGGGGCGCGGGGATCGCCGTGAAGAGCTGCTTGCTGGTGCCCCGCCGCTTCTTTTCCTGGTCGAGGATCGACTGACAGAGCTCGATGCACTCTCCGCAGATGTAGACGTCACCCGGGCCTTCCACGAGCGGCCCAACGTCGCGGTAGCTCTTGCGGCAGAACGAGCAAAAGGCGTTCTTCTTCGTCGTCCCGCCAGCGCCCCGGCGCCCAAGTCCGCCGACGTCTTTCCCAGATGGCATCAGATCAGTCCCTCCCGTGCTCCAGCCCGGCAGCATCGACGGCCGGCGAGTGCCGTTCGTCTGGCGCGGGCACGCTGAACCGGGTGCGCGGTTCAACGAGTGTTCTTATGTTTCGGTATTCCTCTTCGCTCAGCACACCCTCGTCGCGGAGATTCTTGTAATCGGTCAGCGTTCTTTCCCAGGTTGCCCGATCGTCACTGGCTCGCATCCGGGAACGAATGGCGACGATCGCGGCCACGCCCGCGGCGACCACCAGGGCCAGCAGGGCGGCGCTGACGACAAACGCGTTCACGGCCTTGGCTCCCGTCCGCCACCCGATCCGGCCGCGAAACATCGTGCGGCTACCGTCTCGGCGCGATTATGCCGGTCAGGAGGATCCCGGGTCCAGAGAAATCCGCCTACGCCGCACGGTTCTCGCATCTTTCCCAAACCCACAGCCGCGTCCTGCTGGCGGGGCGTCATTCTTTACCGATTTTGCCGACTGCATCAGAAAAGTTGACTTTTCGGGCGAACGCCTGCCGATCACTCCCCACATGAGGGTCTTACGGAAGGTCTGGCACTCGCCCGACGCAACGCATCGGAGCCCGTGGCTGCGGTTCGCCGCCGCCGCGATCGCCGTCTGCCTCGGCCTCCCGGCGGTCGGCCAGCCGTCCGCCCAGCCGGGACTCCCGGAACTTCTGCGGACAAAACATCGCACGTTCGCCATTCCGTTCCGAATCCCCAAGTCCGAAGACCCCGACGCCGAGGCAGCGCCGCAGAAGGTGGTGCTCAACGTCTCGACCGACATGGGCGTCAACTGGCAGGCGGCGGGCGAGGCGGCCCCCGCCGCGACCTCGTTCACCTACCGCGCCGAGACTGACGGCGAATACTGGTTCCGCCTGCGGGCGGTCGACAAGAAGGGCCGGTCCCGCGGCGGCGAGGGCCCCGACATCCGCGTGCTGGTCGATGCCGCCGGCCCCAGACTCGCCGGCCGCGTCTGGAAGGGCGCCGACGGTGAGATCATCTGCCGCTACGCCGCTGCCGACGACTCGCTCAGACTCGAGTCGCTGAAGGTCGAATATCGTGGCCCGGGCGACAACGGCTGGAAGACAGTGGCCGCCCAGGCCGTGCTGGCCCGCGAGTCGCCCGCTCACCTCGTCGGCGAGGAGATCTGGTGGGCCGGTGAGAAGGTGACCACAATGACGGTGCGGGTCGCGATCTCCGACTCCTCTGGCAACCAGGCGACCAAGCAGTTCACGCTCGAGCCATCGGACCCCGGCGTGGACCAGACCGCGCTCGCCAAGGAGATCGGCGTGCCGCCGCTGCCCGACCAACCATTCGCCGATGCGGCCCAGCCACCGCCCGTCACGTCGATGCATGCCCCCGCGGCGGCGGCGACGGGATCTGCCGATGACCCACGGGGCTGGTCTCCAGAATCAGCCGGGACGTGGTCCGACGGCCAGCCTGCCACTCCTCAGCCCGCCGCCAGCCCTGGCCGCAGCGTGCTCGTGCGTCCTGCCAACACCTCCGCGGCAGGCCTCCTGCCGCAGGCGGGCCCACGCCCCACCCCACAGCGTCAGCCGCTTGGCGACACCGGCATCGCCCAGTCGGCGACCGACAGCTCGCTTGAATACCGCGGCCGGCCTCTCCAACTCACGAAGTCGCGTCGGTTCGCCTGGGACTACGACATCCCCTCGACGCGGCCCGCAGCGGGTCCGCTCCGCGCCGAACTCTGGACGACACAGGACGGCGGCGTGACGTGGCAGCGGTCGGCGGTCGACAACGACGGCCGCAGCCCGATCGACGTCACGCTCCCGGCGTCGGGTCTCTATGGCGTGCGGCTTGAGATGGTGGCCGACGCAGCTGACGACGGCGGCCCTCGTTCGGGCGCGGCGCCCGATGCCTGGGTGGGCATCGACGAGGAACCGCCGCAGGTGGAACTCGTGGCGATCAGCCGCGATGAATCGACGCCATCGGGTGCGCTGGTCATCCGCTATGTCGTCCGCGATCCTCTGATCGCGCCGCGGGCGGTCCGCCTGCTCTACTCGCCCAACGCCGAAGGCCCATGGGCCACGATCGCCGACGGGATCGAGAACCAGGGGGAGCACCGCTGGACTCCCGACAAGACCGTTCCTGCGAAGGTGCATATCCGCGCCGAAGCAATCGACCTCGCGGGCAACGTCGGGACGGCCGTGTCGCCCGACGAGATCTCCATCGCGGCGCCGCGGTTCGGCGGCAAACTCGGTGG
>Ga0114971_10003662_pt1 | contig 10427 bp, 10 predicted proteins | sample M_140625_MF_Meta_FD_87320 | JGI IMG/M metagenome (GOLD analysis project Ga0114971, IMG submission 87320) | Freshwater microbial communities from Lake Montjoie, Canada to study carbon cycling - M_140625_MF_MetaG | ecosystem: Environmental > Aquatic > Freshwater > Lake | place: Lake Montjoie...
ACCGATGAAGATTTACACCTTTGCACAATTAAATCGCCCTCCCTTCGGGAATGGGACAATTTATCAGTGACGGTTGCCCTTAAATATCTATTGGGACCCCATCAAGCGAAGCAGATGCGTCCTATTATAAAATCTTCAAGGGTGTAAAACGGTAGATTATGATTATAAAACAAATAACAAAAATATATAAATATTCGTTTGATTCTTTACTATTCAATGATATGCGATTTAATAGATTATGAGTCAAACAATAAAGTAAAGAAATCTATATACCATCTTTTGTCGAAAAATTCCAATACAGAATCAAGATCGTCTACGTTTATATCGATGTATAAACTCGCGACGTACGATAAAGATATGATGTGTTTTGATGAACCGTTTACAACGCGTCAATTCAGATCCGTCGTTTTTTCGCATCCGGAAAATCATTTATTGTCATTTTCGCCGCCGCGTTCTTTATCAACAGAGACTTTTTGCGAAGAATACAAAACGGTCGACCAAAATATACAAATTAACGAATTGATAGAGGGAAACTTGATTCATATGTTTTACGATACTCGTACATTGTCTTGGGAAATAGCTACAAAAAATGCGGTGGGTGGTAATTATCGTTTGATTTATACAATTGGAGGCGAAAAACGTAAATGTGCAAAAACGTTGCGCAATATGTTTTTGGAAGCATTGGGTTTTCCAAAAAATACAGACTTTGATAAAATTCCAGGATTCGATTCACTGGATAAAGAATGTAGTTATTGTTTTGTATTACAGCATCCAGAAAACGCAATTATTATGTCGAATGCGACTCCATCATTATATTTGGTTTCGGTTTACGATATTTTGGCCGAGGGAAAAATGGCAAAAATCGTTCCTCAGCAAGAATATGAAGATTGGAAATGTTTCCAAGATATTCCCAAAATTCAGTTTCCTAGATTATACCATTTTTTGAATTACGCGGATTGTGTAAATAGTATAAATACCACAATATCCGATTATTCTATTATGGGATACAATATTACCAATTTGACAACCGGAGAAAGGTGTGTTATAATGAATAAGATATATGAAAGCGCGTATTCAATGAAAGGGGAACCCGATGATATTTTGTATTTATATTTATGTCTACGACGCATTCAAAAAGTGAAGGAATTTTTGGCAAATTATCCAAAATATAAAAAGATGTTTTCTGGGTTTTATGAACAGTATCAAACGTTCATAAAAAATATACACGCCGCTTATCTTGAAAAATGGGTGTATAAGAAGCAGATTCACTGTAAATATTCTAGATATGTGGATCGTTTACATAAAGAAATATATATACCAAGTTTGGCAACCGCGGATCCCAAAAAAATAACAAAAAAGGTAATATTCGATTTTATGAATAATACATTAGAACCAGACGAGGTTTTTTATTTTATGAATTACGACAGGAGAGCGTTTAACGTCTAGATTTGCGATGTTTTCTTTTCTTTATAGAACGCCCGCCTCTTGCACCCGATCTCGACCTAGATCTTGGTTTTGCCGCTTCGGTTCTTGAAGCCGATCTTGATCTTGAGGAGGATCTCGACTGAGATCTGGATCTAGATTTTGACGACGATGCGGCTACGGTGAGATTGCGTCCAGGGCTAGACGATTCGGTTTGAATTTTTCTAAATATAAGTACAGTCTGGTCCGTATTATTTACCCATTCCTTTAATGATCCATCGGGTCCTTTTTTATACTCCAACTTTGCTGGATAATCCGTAGACAAACCTAAAAAAATACCTAATTCAGTTTCCGGACCTGCTCCTCCCGGTATTCTAATTATTTTATAACTGACTGTATATTTGTTTTTAAGTTTATCTGCGATGCCAGTTTCTTTATCATTATATAGTTCAATCAATTTATGATATCCACTTGCGAACGCATCGCCAAATTTAATTTCATCTTCCATTATATTATTTATTTATATATTTATTCGCTGGGTTGATGAGGTCCCTCGGGTTCCAGATGTTCTTCGGGCTCCTCGTTTTCATCTTTTGGTTGAAGAAAAGCGCTCAAATCGGGAAACCCTTCTACATCGGATTGACCGCCGGCTCTCTGCAAGCCCTGTGTTAAAAGCATTTTAAAAATATTCATAAAATCTTCTTGATTAGAATTTTCTCCTAAATTTGAGAATGATTCTTCGTCATCGTCATCGCCCGTTTCCCCTTCAAAATGCTTTAGTTCGATTGTTTCAGCGTTTTCGTCCAATTCAACATCCAACTCTTCCATGGAATCACATGGAATTAAATTTTTTAAAGAAAGATTCTCGAGAATTAGCTCTTGAATTCTCTTTTCTTTATCCAAAAGTTGTTTTTGCAGCGTCTCTACATCATCGGGCAAGGTAATAAATTCGGAGTCCATTTTTATATATTGTAAATATATTTATTTTTACAATATTTTCGGCATTGTATCCTAAATTTTTATATTTAATTTGGCCAAGGACCGCGGACTCCATCATCTCCTGGTGGACCGCGCGCCCCGCCAACGCCAGGAACTCCAATAGGCCCTTTGTCCCCTTTATTCCCTTTTGGACCCAGAGGTATTTGCATGTCAATTGTCCACGTAGCATTTTTAGTTTTTCCGGTGGAATCACTTGGATCGGCGTAATTTCCAACGTTGATTTTAATAGCGTTCAACGCGTTTGGTTTGATTGCCTCTTCGTATGATTTGGTGGTAATGACTCCAGGTTTTATATCTTTCACTTTCTTTGGCAATCTTTCATCTAAATTATTTAACATGTCATTAATTTGTTGTATTTTTGAGTCTAAATTGCCCAATAATTGATTTTGATAGGTTTGTGTAGAAGATTGAACGGAACCTGAGGCTGATCCCGACACTTGTCCTTCTTTTAAACCGATCATTTTCGTGAATAATAAATAGAACAACACAATAAGAACGATCGTTATAAAATATAAAAAGAATTGTCTTGGGTTTATTTTAGCTTTCATACAATATGCGAGGAAAATAACATTATAAGTAAATTATTTAAATATATGAAACCATAAATATTATTCATTTCATATTTAATGACCGAAAAATCTACAATTCTAAAAACATTCAATGTCCAATTTTTCGATTTTTTGACGGACGTTGTAACTATTTTGCCCGATAATACTGATATAATTAATGCAAAAAAATCATTTGAAACCATTAAACGGTTAAATCCTACCTCTATAATAAAAGCGTGGTATACTTATATTTTTGTTCCTTATAATGATGTGATTTCTACGGGCGATTTGTCTTTTTTCTTGAATAAAGATTATCAAAATGATTTGTCTATTTTATCCAATGGTAATGATATTTTGAAGATTATTGACACGTTACGAAGTAAGCTTAAAAATATGGGCGAGGCGAACCAAAATCATTCTATGAAATATATACAAATATTGACGAAGCTGTCTGAGATATACTCAGGGAACTCAGGGAACCTACGGTTCCCCGAACCCCTCCCTTCTTTGGGGTAATTAATTTTGTTAATTTTTGTTAATTTTTTTTAATTTTTGTTAATTTTTGTTCCCAGTAACACGCACAGTAAGGGAGGGGTACAGCAAAGCGGCGGGTCTGGAATCCGCTTCGCGGATTCTGATGACCTTCGCGAAGCAAAAGGTTCCCTGAGTTCCTTGAACCTGAAAGATCATTCTATCGACATAAGCGGATTATTTGATATAAGCTTTGGTACAACATTTAAACCATTTCTGCCTTGGTTTCCTAAATCGCCTTTGCTTCCTGGTTTTCCCGTGTTTCCGCGATCCCCTTGACATCCAAGAGGGCCAGTTAATCCCTGTGGCATTTTAAGGTGTATCATTTGATTAGGCGGCGTTCCTGTAATATATATTTCAGGATCGGCCGTTGGGTCCGGGTTTTTTTCAATGAGACCAAATTGTAAAACGGGATTGAGATTTTCATACATGTCTTTAACGGTTTTAATTTTATTAATTAAATCATCTAATTTTGTATCTATGTTAGTCATATAAGCATTATTGGCTATATTTTGCGACGTTGTCGCCGATTCAGTAACAACAGATTTATATCCAAAAAAATAAAAAAGAATAAGAACAGTAAAAATTCCGATTAAAGCATAAATAGCCATGGTTGTAGTTTTCTAATATACCTTGTTATATATATTATTGGGAATAATGTTTTTGCCCACGGGACCCCTTGTTCCATTTGTACCTTTTTTGCCCCACAATCCCATTGCGCCTGGGTACGGACCATTGGGACCTTTATCTCCACGCTGTCCTTGCGGTAAAATATAATTTATAGTTTGATTAATAGTTTTTCCCGAAGGATCATCGATTGTTACGACGGGAATAGAATTTTCGCTACTCACGTTAATGGTTCCTATAGATAAACAAGACGAAACGTTTTTGAATTTATCTTGTATGACTTTTAATTGTTCCATGTAAGAATCTAATATAGATCTGGAATTGTCGACGTGGTCTTTTATTAAAGATCCGATTTGCGTATCGTTTGGATTTGATCGAAGATTAACCGCGGGGTCACAGTCTGAATTTTCGTTGGACTCTTGACCTTCGCGTATAGAAATGCGATATGTAAAAAAAATAAAAATCAAAATTATTAATACAACAACTAATAAATATTTCTTGCTAAATTTATATATTATGTTCATATATTCATATATTCAGATTATAAACCGATAAAAGGTGTAAATCATTTATCGGTTATTATGTATAACACCCACCGCTACTCCCCCAATAACCGGGCAATCCATTTCCGCCGTTTGTTCCTCCGTTTCCTTGTTCGCCGGGAAGACCTTGATTTCCTGGATCCCCGATGTCGCCCTTTGGAGATTTAATCAACGTAAAGTTAAGCGTGGGATTCGAAACGGTCGCTTTATCTGAATAATCAATTTGTATCGACGCGGTTTTTGCATTTTGATCAACTTGTACGTTATTTATTGAGAATTTGAAATCGGAATAATTCAGTAAAATTTGATTTACGCGTTTGCTGATGTTAGTTAAATTGGTCGTTTGATCCGAAATTCTTTTGTTTATGGTATTTGATCTTGTTTGTATTTTTTCGGCTTCTGGTGTATCGGGTATCACGCATTGCCCTTCTTTGTATTTTGTTATAGACAATGTTAAAATACATATTGTAAGTAAAACAAAAATGAATTGTATATACATCTATACAATTCATATATATTTCTTTGCACGGTTTCACCTTTAACGCGATGAAGATTTAATTCATTTATCGGTTTAAAAACCCAGAATAACTTAATCCAGAATAACCGGATAATCCACTGGTTCCTTTTGAACCTTGAGATCCAGGTGGCCCTGGTGGTCCCGGATCGCCCGGATCCCCTTTATCACCCGGTGGCGGATAAGGTAATCGCATATTTACATAAACGTAGGGCACACCTCCAGAAAATACAACTAAAGGTGTTTTTGTTTTATAATTATATTCTATATTTCCCGCGTAAAACGTAATGGGAACGCGAGCCATTAAAAAATTATATTTATTCGTTAATTCGTTGATTTTTCTATCGTAACACGCTGTATCAATTTCACCGCCGTTAATAGACGGGCACACCAAAACATTTGCGCTCGGTGGTGGTGTAAGAGATTCTTTTATGGAAATGTTTTTATATAAAAGCGCGAATAATAAAATTAATAATAATATATATATTGAATATGCCATTTATATATTTCCGGAAATTAATTCAGAATTTCGTTTTTCTTGTATTTTATCAATAGTAGTATCGTTTGATATTTTATCCGCGGCATACGTTTCGGGTGGAGTGTTGATTGTATTGATGTCTTGCGACGCTGCTACATAATTATACATGGATCTCCTTCCGCCCATCCCTTTTGCACTCAATTCATCGGGAGTTAAATTATAAAAGGTGTATTGTTCTGAAACAATATTCATGCCTTGATTCGACGCCATTAAAGAGGTTCCAACGGGTTCCACGAGTTTATTTACCTGAGTTTGCCTGTTTGGCTCTTGTAATTTGAGTTGATAGTATCGAATAATATCTTCGCCTAAAATAACACGATAATTTTGTTTTACAAGTAAAAGGGAAGGAACGCTTTGTATATTTGGAGGCATAATCACGCGTTTTCCGTCTTCTAAAATTATATACATTTGATTATTGTTTGCGTCGCGCGTTCGTTTATCAATGCATATGAAACTAATCTTGCTCGTCAAATTATTTTTAACTAAATATTGTAAAACCCGTTGGCTGTGTTTACATAAATTACTATAATACAACGTATCCATTATAAATTTGTATTATAGATAGAGTAATTGGTTAAAATTCAAACGCTTTGTTGTGAAAAGTTTTAGAAAACTATTTTATTATACGGAAGTTCCGCTGCACATAGAATACAAGAGACGATTTTGGAAATACAATATCAAGTATCCGAGCGAGGCCACAATAACCGCGTATACATTTACGGATCGCTTTTTAACTAAAGACAAATATAACGTGGAAATAACAAGCAAGACAAGAGCAATGAAAGGAATTATAGAAAGAGCAAGGAACCAAAGGCAAAATTGACGTCCCAGTGGACCAAAGAAAACATTAAAGACAGGATCCATCTTTATATATACTAATAAACATTTTATTCTAGCTAAATATTTTTAACGAAAAACAACTAAAATATATATCCCGGAAAGTATATACTCATGAATGAAGAAACAATATGGAAGATAATAAACTCGCATTTTGTTAATAATCCGCAAACTTTAGTGAGACATCATATTGATTCTTATAACGATTTTTACAAGTCCGATATTTTCAATATTTTTTAAGAGAAAAATCCAGTGAGAATATCATCTCAGCTAAATGAACGAACCGGTGAATTTCGAAACGAATGCAATATTTATTTTGGAGGCAAAAATGGAGACAAATTATATTTTGGAAAACCGGTAATATATGACAATAATCAATCGCATTTTATGTTTCCGAATGAAGCCCGTTTGAGAAATATGACATATGGAATGACAATCCACTACGACGTAGACGTTGAATTTATAACACATTTAGAACCTGGCGAAGTGCCCTCGATAATGAAGAAAGGAGGCGAAACACAAATAGATGATGAAATTGGCGGAGGAAATTACAAAAAAGGCGGAGCGCCCGATTTCATGGAAGGCGGAGACCCGGACGATGAAATAGTTGGCGGTGCACCTAAATCTACAAAAGAAAAAAAAACAAAAAATAAAGATGAACCCGATTTATTGCAAGAACTTACGACAAGCGAGGCCGCCAATATTCGCGAAATGACAGAAAAATCTTTGAGTGAAGGCAATGTACAAAAATACACAATTACGCTGGAAAAAATATACTTGGGAAAATTTCCGATTATGGTACAATCCGATTTTTGTATATTGAAAGGTCTTCCAAGAGAAGTTCGTCATACCATGGGAGAATGCCGCAACGATTTAGGAGGCTATTTTATCATCGATGGCAAGGAAAAGACAGTGGTCGCACAAGAAAAATTCGCCGATAATATGTTGTACATACGCGAAGCAACGGATGATAAATATACTTATTCGGCGGAGATAAGATCCGTTTCCGAAAACGCCTCCAAGCCGATACGCACAGTTTCGGTGAAAATCGTTGCACCTAGCACTACTTTCTCAAATATGAATTTAGTCGTAAGTTTGCCGAACGTAAGAAAACCGGTTCCACTATTTATTTTATTTCGCGCGCTAGGAATAATATCTGATAAAGAAATCATTTCTTACTGTTTGTTGGATATAGAAAAATATGAATCTATGGTGGATTTATTTATACCTTCGGTTCACGATGCGTCTATAATTTCCAGTCAACATGAGGCGCTCAGATATATTGGACTTTTAACGAAAGGTAAAACGGTTTCTAATGCGCTCGAAATAATAACCGATTATTTTTTGCCACATATCGGCGAAATGAATTATGTTACAAAAGCATACGCTCTGGGTAATATGGTATTTCGGCTTTTGCAAGTTCATCTTGGACTAGAAACTCCCACGGATAGAGATAATTTCAAATATAAACGCGTCGAATTAGTGGGTTCATTATTGTATGATTTATTTCGCGAATATTGGAATATTCAACAGAAACAGATTCATCTTGGGTTCGAAAAGGCGCTTTATTACAGTAAAGGTAAATATGACGATAATTTATATAGTTTAATCGATGATAATTCCAAAGAAGTGTTCCGCGAAAGATCTTTGGAAACCGGATTCCGAAAAGCGTATAAAGGGAACTGGGGTGCACAGACACATACCAAACGCATTGGCGTGGTACAGGATTTGAATCGTTTGTCTTTCAATTCTGCTTTGAATCATTTGAGAAAGACAAATTTACCTTTGGATTCTAGTGTAAAATTGGTGGGTCCGCGCGTTTTACATAATTCTCAGTGGGGATTCATCGATCCGATTGATACACCCGACGGCGGAAGTATTGGTTTGCATAAACATTTGGCTATTTCGACGTATATTACACGGGGATCTTCAAGAGAGCCCATTATTGCGTGGTTGCGTGAGGCATGGGCCATGAAATTGATTGAAGAGTATTCACCCAAAGTTTTATCGCAAATGACCAAAGTAATTATCAATGGACTATGGGCGGGTTCTGTTAATGAACCCGTCGAATGTTGCAGAAAATTCCGGCTATTCCGTCGCAATGCTTTGATTCCCGTTTACGCCAGTATAACCTTTCAGATTTCCGCCAATTCTATTTTCATTTATACGGACGCCGGGCGACTTTGTCGGCCTATTTTTTTCAAAGACGAAGAAACGGGAAAAATGTCGTATGAAAATAAGGATATATTAAAAGCATTGGAAGAAGGCAAATTCAATTGGGAACATTTGGTGAGTGGATTTAACGAAAAACGTTCTACAATTCGATATGATATAACGGAAATGAAAATATATTCGTTGCCCGAATTATACGACGGCGTGAATTCTGAAACAAATCCTGCAAAACTGGACAGATTCATAAAAAACAAGGCGATCTTGGATTATATTGATACGAGCGAAAGCGAAAATGCCATGATTGCTATGAGCACAGATAAAATAGAACAAGGCGTATTAAAATATACTCATTGCGAAATACACGAGTCGCTTATTTTTGGAATGATGTGTAATTTGATCAATTACCCGGAAAACAATCCGGCGTCAAGAAACTCATTTTCGTGCGGACAAAGCAAACAGGCGTGTTCCTTGTACCATACCAATTATCAAGTTCGAATGGACAAAACCGCGGTGGTTTTGAATTATGGTCAGATTCCCTTGGTAAAATCGCGATACCTAGACCACATACAAAAAGAAGAAAATCCGTATGGTGAAAATGCTATTGTCGCCATCATGTGTTATACTGGATATAATGTCGAAGACGCAATCTTGGTCAACGAAGGCGCGTTGAAACGCGGATTATTTCGAACTTCTTATTTCACAACATATGAAGCACATGAAGAAAATAGCAAGACAGGAGATAATATTGTCGAAAAACGGTTCATGAATATTGAATCGGATCCTTTGGCTACGGGACTAAAAGAGGGATGCGATTATAGTAAATTGGATGATTTTGGTATTATTAAAGAGGGCACCGTGGTCGATGAAAAAACCGCGCTTATAGGGTTAATAACAACGGCGTCGAAACCGGTGGGAACGACGATGCAGGCCACTCATGTCGATGGATCAAAAATGCCCAAGAAAGGACAGGTCGGTGTCGTAGATCGAACGTTTATTACGGAAGGCGAGGAAGGAACGAGAATTGCCAAAGTTCGACTCTTGGAACAACGAATTCCATCAATGGGCGACAAAATGGCTTCGAGAGCGGGGCAAAAAGGGACAATTGGAATGATTATTCCTGAAAGAGATATGCCATTTACTAAGGATGGTATTAGACCGGATTTGATCATCAATCCACACGCTATACCCACCCGCATGACTATTGGACAATTAGTTGAATGTATAACAGGAAAAGCGAGCGCCATTCTTGGAGGGTTTGGTGATTGTACTGCTTTTGTAAATAAAGGATCCAAAGTGGGGGTTCATGGAGAAATTTTGACTCAACACGGATTTCACTCGAGTGGAAGTGAAATTTTATATAATGGTATGACGGGTGAGCAATTGGACAGCGAAATATTCATGGGACCCACTTATTATATGCGTTTGAAACATATGGTAAAAGATAAGATAAATTATCGTGCGCGAGGACCTCGTTCAGCACTCACTAAACAACCGGTGGGTGGTCGTGCAAATGATGGCGGTCTACGTATTGGAGAAATGGAACGCGATTCAATCGTTTCGCATGGAGCCACTAATTTTTTGCAAGAGTCGATGTTGGATCGGGGTGATAAGACGCATATCGCCATATGTAATAAAACGGGTATAATGTCGATTTATAATCCTTCGAGAAATGTGTTTTTGAGTCCTATGGCGGACGG
>Ga0114971_10003664_pt1 | contig 10426 bp, 6 predicted proteins | sample M_140625_MF_Meta_FD_87320 | JGI IMG/M metagenome (GOLD analysis project Ga0114971, IMG submission 87320) | Freshwater microbial communities from Lake Montjoie, Canada to study carbon cycling - M_140625_MF_MetaG | ecosystem: Environmental > Aquatic > Freshwater > Lake | place: Lake Montjoie...
CGACCCCATTGGTGATCAGTGCAGTGAATGCTGCTGATGGACCGCGGTTGACACCCATGTGACAGTGAATCACTGCTTTGCGACCTGGGTTGCCAAACACCAGTGCTGCTGCTGCTTTGATCGCCTCAAACCATTCTGGAGTGCGCCTGTCACCCTCATCATCTACGCCCAACCAGTAGTACTTAATGCCTGGTGCAATTCTTGCCACGAGTGACTCGTGTGATGCCTCCGCGCGGAGATCGATGATGTCGGTGACACCTTCGCTCACCCACTTTTGAAGTTGTGCGACTGCTTCAGACTCGAAATCGGAGAGGTCTCCGCTGACCGCAATCTTGTCATTTACCCAACACAGAGTGCGCCAAATTGCGCCTGCATTGCTGGGTCTTGCCTCTGGGTTGTATCCAAAGATGTGGTGTGGTGTCTGTCGGTATCTCATCTGTATGCCTTTGTCCTTCTGTCGGTTGTTGTTCCTCCTTTAAACGCACCGATGGGACAAAAGTGTGACGCTACGCAAAGCCGCAGATCACCACTGTGACACCCATGTCTAGAATTACCTTATGGCTACGTCACTTTTCAGGATTGAACCCCGATGCGTATAGACCAACCAGTAGGCCAGAATTTGGCATTGCCGACTTATCGAACACTCCTTGAACAGTGCGTGTTCAACGATGATCCGATCAAAACACTTTCCGGTCACGCCGCAATTTGGTCGGCGTACTTTGCGGAGTATCCAATATCTGCAACGTACACAGAAGAGCAAGCTATGACCATGTATGAGCCTATGGACACATTTAATCTGCTCACTACCGGCGTTTTAATGGACCGCGGTGACGTCAGTCAATCACTTTCAACTGATGACATATTGGCCGCACATGCTATTTCAACTATCTTTGTACTTACATCCCAAATATGCTATGGCTATGACATATGGAAACGAACAGTTGAGAATATTGAAGAACATTCTTTCCAGCAACCAAATATAAAGCCGATTTATGAAAACTTTATTTTGAAGTCGAGTTCATGGCAGCAGCTACCAAGTTTTGCTGTGGCCGAATTGTTAGACCAAATATTTGGTATCACAAAAGTTGAGACTGAGGAGTAACAAAATGCGTGAGGGAGAAATGATTTATACCCTTCTTGGTCCAGAGATGACCAAGAATCTTCATAAAGCGCTCGATTCACTGAACGAGCAACATCTGAGCCCTGACATCATTCGCATCAAAGATGAGCTTTCAGAATGCATGGATAGAGCACCTTGGCTCCTACCGTTACTTGCCGCCGCGGCACATGCTGCTGGTTCGTTTGACTACGCGGGTCAACCACGGGCCAATTTTTTCTCAGAATATGACTATCTATTGAGGTACGGCCTAGAGGCACAGAAACACATTGGAAGTATCGCCTTGCAGGCAGTGGAAAACTTTGGCCTTGGTAGCGACAGATTCCAAGAACTTGTCGAATCAGGCGCAATAAGTATGTTTGATTCTCCATGGCCACCCAAAGAGCAGAGCTAATCAAAAAGTTTTCTAATTAAATTCGGGCGGCGAGACCTGATGCGCGGCGAATGGCCTGAGATACCGCACTTCGCAATACTGCTTCCGAACCAATGATGGTCAAGCGATTCTTGGTACGAGTGATACCAGTGTAAAAGAGCTCACGGGTGAGAATCCGACTCGACTCATTTGGAAGAACCACAATTACTTCGTCATATTCGGAGCCTTGACTCTTGTGAATCGTGAGAGCGTGCACGCTCTCAACATCTTCAAGACGCATTGTGGGAACTAACCGGAATGTGCCACCATCGCTGAATGCTCCAACTGGCTGGCCATCTGCGTCTGGCACGATGATCCCTACGTCGCCGTTGTACAGATCTACCGACCTGTTATTACGCGTAACCATCACTGGTCGTCCGAAGTACCAACGTGTCTCAGTGTAGGCACCAAGTTCACGCTCTACGAAACCATTCCAATTACTCACACCAGTTTTACCCTCGCGATGCGCGCACAACAGCTGTAGCTCTTGGCGTTTGTTAAGAGCTGACTGAGGGTCAGAACTCCTCGCAGCCTCGTGCAGTTGACGAGCATGATCAACAACTTTCTTGCGCGCAATAACGAGATCATCTTTATCGGTGTCTGGATTGATCCATGAAATCAGGCTCTTGTTTGACTGTAGATACTCAATAACTGCATCTACGTGCTTGGGGTTGCCGAGAGTTTGACCATCGACAGGGGTTTCTAGACGCAAGAGACGTGCAAGTCCATCGATCTCTGGTGGGAGACGCCATTGATCTCGCATCACTTTCGTTTGAGAAAACAACACTGAGCCTTTTTGTGTCGCCACCTTGGCAATATCACCGAGAACTGAGCCAGCATCCACGCTTGCGAGTTGATCGGGATCACCGACAAGCAGCAATGCCGCTGATGGATCTAATGCTTCAACAAGTCGATACATCATGGATGATGGCAACATTGAAGCTTCGTCAATCACTACCCAGTCAAATGGCAAGTAGTTGTCGGCATTGAATTTGTAACGCTTGTCTCGAGACGGACCGAACCCAAGTAATGAATGGACTGTGCCGGAAAATGCCGAACCAATAGCCGCATTCACAGCATCCCAATCAACATCTTTTCCCTCTGGCAGATTTTTGAGTTCATCACATTCACGCAACAACACTTCGCGCATACGCGCAGCCGCCTTGCCAGTAGGAGCTGCGAGTGCGACCCTGATATCACGTTCACCTTTTTTAAACCGATCAATGAATTTCATCGCAACTTCGCGAGTTTTGCCTGTTCCCGGTCCGCCAAGAACGATGTGTACGTGTTGTGCATTGTTGCGTGTGAGTGCTGCAGCAATTGCACCCTCTTCGTGATACGACCGACCGAGGTAGACGCGACGGTCATCGACAATTAACGGCGTCGTCGCACCAGGACCACCGAACAATAACGGGCAGGTCTTTGTTGCGGCGAGCCATATTGCTGAATCGGTTGGCCATTCGAGTTGTGCCTTTACGCCTTCTGGTGTGAGCCAGTCAGAAATGTGGTCGAGATCGACACATGTATGTCGATCTCGGGGCGTGCGCAGTGCAAGACACAGCAGCAATGTGCCCAGAAGATCGGGTTCGGCGCCACCGTTGCGAACGACCATCGCAATGAGAGTTTGAGCGGCGGCAACGTCTGATGCTTCGACCACATTGGCATTGAGGTATTGGTTCAGATTGATTTGAGTCATCAGATGGGCTTCTTTCCAGCAAACAGATCGCTCAATGCAGACCACAAACCTGCTGGTGCTTGCCAAGTAAAAACCCCATAACGATGACCGTTTGCGTCGACCGGCGTGTCGGGCCCAACCATTCCACGTAAAAAACCGTAGGCAATCCCTTTAATACACGCATCATGGTTGGCGTTTGGAAGTCGCCAACGCAACATTCGATACACACATGCTCCATAAATGAGTGCCTGCAAGATGTAGTGAGCCTCTTCCATTTTTTCTTGAATGTGCTGTGGAGAGTAGCCAGCAATCGGAGTCGCATCATCGTCACGATGCATCTTGTTGCTCTTGTAGTCGGTGATGGCGAGCAATGGCTGTTCGCTAGTGCTACCAGGCAATCGAAGTAATGCATCGAGCGATCCATTAATCAGCCCAGCGATTGGAATGTCAAAAGAATCGTCGGTAAGTGCAACGGCATAGTCGTGAAGCACATCAGTTGGACTTAATACAGACAACAAGACACGACCGATGTCGCTGACCTGAATGTTTGCATGGCTCAATGCGACCGTCATTTCAAAATCCATTTCGGCAAGTCGATCGTTGGGATCGATATCAGCGAACGAGACATCACCAAACGCTCCACCAAATGGAGTTTCAAGTGCACGAGTGAGCATGGTGGTAAGCGGCTCGTGATAACCACGCAACAGCCTTGAGGTGGCTACTTGTTCTACGGCCCTTCTTACTTCATCGCGCAATGGCCGTACCGATGTATCAACGATCTCAAGAATGTTGTGAATCTGATCTCCAACGTTTTTGCCTAATGGGATACCCGGAATAGCGACCGACTGCAGGTGATCCACCAACAGGATGTTTTCTGCACTCATCAATTCGTTAACTTCTTTTCCAAATTCATCATTTCCGTGCCCAGGTGCCTCGAAATAGTCGCGACGTTGCGACTTTGATCGACTATCCATAATTCCAGAAAATGAAGTACGGCGATATGACTGCACAGTTGAAGCAGACATTTGCGCACAACGAAACTTGCTGGCATCAGGCTTGGAGTGTTTGGCCTGATAATCCTTGAGGATGGCAAGACTTGCAAGCACTCTCTTTGGTGGCATCTGTGGAATAGCAGTGGACAGGAGACTCTTGGGATCCTCGGCAACGAGAACTGCTAGGTGGTACATGGTTCGCGTGAGAGCCACGTACATAAGCCGACTCATTTCAGCATTTTCCGCTGCCTTTACCGCATTTTTCGCAGCAAGTTTTGAAGCTTCTGTTGCGTCGTTGAGCCCATGCACAATGTCGACAACACGTTGGTTTTGATTGTAGAAAACCGGTGCGCCGCGGACCGTAGTCGACTCCTTCCAGAGATCACTTACGACGACACAGGGAAACTGTAAACCCTTCGCACTGTGGATTGTCATGATCTGCACAGCATCGACGTCACTCTCAACTCTCCTACTCACCAAATCACTCGTTGCATCTGCGTCAATCAACGAGACAAATACTTCAAGTGCATGGCTGGGCGAACAAGGTTTGCCTTCGGTGGTCGAATGTAAAACATCCATCACATGAGCAAAGTCGGTGACGTGCCGTTCCCCTGAAGATCCTTTGGTCAATCTGGTCATCATCTGATCATCGGCACTCATTGCACCTGCCAGCGATGCAATTCCTCCAGATTGCAATACAGAACGCAGTTCATTCACTCGATTTTGGATTCGTTGCAAGTCAGTATCAGAAATATCTTGCTCGTGACGCAATGACAATGCGAAAAATGGAGTGCTCGCAACCCGACGTGTGCGACCCACATCAGTAATCCGTGCCATCAGTTCGAGCAGTGATCGAACGTGGCCTGCCATTGCGCCGTCCATTACTGATTCTGTTCCATTGCTTACAGCCGGAATCTTGAATTGTTTGAGTTTGCGCTCAATTGCCCGACCAGTTGCCTTGGTGCGCACAAGTACGCATATGTCTCTGGGCTCAATGTCTCGCTGCACTCCATCAATAGTGAGTTTCCCCACCGTAAGAAGCTCATGCACCACTTGTGCTGTTGGTCTATCAAGTCGATTTTGATTCGTTATCTTGCCTACATCAACAAAATCGATTGCTTTTCCTGGACTGAAACGAGACACTTGGTTTTTAGGGCTGGCATTTACAGGGATATATGGAATCTGGTCTCCAAAGTGCGTACCGATAAGCGCATCATTCAGTTCATCAAGGACCGGCCTATCTGAGCGATGGTTGGTGGTAAGAGTTCGCTTCTTTGCTGGATCTATACGAAGCACAAATGCGCGCACATCAGCACCACGAAAGCCATATATTGCTTGTTTCGGGTCGCCTACAGCGATAAGTGCGCGGTCGATTTGATCTGGTGGAAAAAGAGCATCGAAAAACTCCCATTGAAGCTTGTCGGTGTCTTGAGCCTCATCAACGATGGCCAACTTAAAGCGCAATCGAATGTCGTCAATGAGAGCAGTCCGCGAAGAATCTGTAACTACATCATGCGCGCGCTTGAGAAGATCGTTAAAGCTTGGATGATTAAGAGTCGCTTCTTGAACACGATCCTTGCATTCGTCAATCATCTTGCGGTATTCATCCAAAAACTGCTGATCCTTGGCCGACAACGGTTGTGTCTCGTCGAACGGATTCTGCGATGGATCCAACCATGGCTCGGTGAATGGGTCGGCCAACAATTTGGTTATTACTTCAGCCATGCCTGCTGGACTGATACGAGATACATCAAGGCCGGCAACAGCCCGAGAAACAATCGCATCATTTACCACCTCCGCTACGACACGACCCGTGATGTCATCTTCTCCGACATTGCCCAGACTTACACCAGCCAAATGCAACACCTTTGTACAGACGCTATGAATCGTAGAGATGGTGGCACTGTCAAACTCGACTAAGGCGCGTTGGAGTCGACGAATCATTGCGTCAACATCATTCGGGAATGTGGTCAATAGATGACTTGCAATTACATCGTCCTTAATGGCCTTTTTGCTGCGTAATTGATCGCAAGTGCTGATTGCAGCACCACGAATACGATCACGTAGTTCGGCGGCAGCAGTGCGGGTGAACGTAGTTACCAACACCTCACTGATGCGAAGATTTTCGTCTGTGGCTAGTTCGCGCACCAATAATGCTGCGACAGAATATGTCTTTCCGGTGCCAGCACTGGCCTCAGCGACCATCCCATTGAGAATTGGTTGCTGTGCGAGATCGAGTTCAATGTTGCTCATGAAATTACGTGCACTTTTGGATTATTGATTGCAGGTTTCTTCGGCACAGTAAATAACTTCTTGTGCTTTTTCCAAAAAGCAAGAATCGGACTCTTTGCATGAAACACATCCCCAAATTCTGGGTCACTACCAAAAACAATGAACTCATTTGATTTATGGAAGTTATCGCCTGAAACAAATACATCGAACTCATTACTCTTCTCTTGATCTTCCGCTTTGGCAGTTTCGCCAAAACTGGCACATGGCGAAACCAGTGCAGTGCTGGCCATGTCACACAAATCGGCTAATCGCTGTTGGGCAATGACTTGCGTAATTTCGGGGTCCAACTCAACCGAAAGTTCACGTACAACGTATTTTGGTACCTTTGCCGAATTTTTATGGCGCGCGAGAATATAACCCTGGGTGACTGGTAGCCCGGCAGCTCTCGCAATCAACAGTCGAATAGCCATGCGCCTATCTGCGAGATCCCATTCATATTTCTCGCTATATGCCCCAAAATAGAAAGCAACCGTAATCATGTTTGGCCCTTGAGTGCACATCGGAATGGCGCCAACAACCTTTACACCTGGCGCGATATCGATGTTTACTTCGACTGATTCAAGTGCTGCAAAGTCAATTGATTTTGATGCAAGTTTTGACTGCATCTCTTCCACCAATTTGTGCACTTCATCAATCGGAACATCGCTAAACGGTGCTGGAGGTATTGCTCCTGAACGACGAACCTCAGCATCCCAGTCATCAGTTGCACCCGGAGAAGGATTGATTGATGTGTAGAACAGTAATTCTTTGGCTAAACGAGCCATCTCTTTCTTATCGATTGTTAACGGGATTGTTGCAGGAATCTCTTTTTCATTCTTTCGGTGCGAAAAAATGTCGAGTGTTAGACGTACATAGACATCCAGTGGTTCCATGTATGTTGTCTCTAACAACTCGGGCGTGAGCACTATCGGGCTTGTATGGGCCACAGTTGAAAGTGGACCTGCAACAACCGCATCACCAAGGGTCGTAGCCGCCTGACGCGCAACATCGTCATGAGCCCAGATAAGACCTGACTGAACTTCATCTTTGAAAAAATTGCGCACACTGGTGGTGTGTCGCGGATGCTCAACCTCAATGGCACTCAGATGCTTATTTGTCGGATGATTGCCCACACCAAGCCGGCGTGCAAAGTCGACGAATTCGGCAAGTGGCGTGGCAAGAGGAAGCCGTTGATTGTTTTTGATGCTTTGGCCAGTACATGTAATGATCAGTCGATCTTGAGCCGCAAGCACTGAGTCGAGCAAAGCGCGTCGAACATCAAGCCGCGCATCTTGATCGCCGATAAGTCTCTGGCGTTCAATTATGTCCTCGCCTTCACCTTCATTTGATGAAAGTGACTCTTCATCAAAACCAACAACACAAACAACACGAAATGGAACACCTCGTAATGGAATCATTGATGTTGCGGTAATGGCTCCGGTGCGCAACGGCTGCCTACCAGGCAATTGGCTGAGCATGTCACTGAGTTGACTCGCAACATCGCTGTATGGAATTTCAACTGTGCTGTCAACAGCCGAGGCTCGCAGAAAACCAATTTGCTTGCTTGGAAGTGCGAGTTCGTCACAGTTTTCGCCACACAGCACAATCATGGCCGACTCAATTGCGTCACACCAATCATTTACAGTTCGGTGATTTTTCGTCAGATCCGACAGAGTTAACACTGCATCAAACACTCGAATTAATGCGGCGATCTCATCGAGGTCTGAAAGATCAACATCATCAAGAGCGTCTACTCCTAAAGCTTCAAATGTCTGAGTGCCATCGGGTACGAGTGCACCCAACAACATCTGCTCCAATGCGTTGCGCCATGTATGTGCGCTGAGGTTTGGTGCATCTAATCCGTGTTGTTTGCGATGCTCAACAGTGAGCCCCCAACGCACATTGGCGTTGTCGGCATAGCGATACCAGTGTTCGACTCCTTCAGAGTTAACAACAAGATTTTTGAGAACCAACGGTGATGTGGCTATAGAAAGCACTCCATCGACCGAACAACGGGACCGAACAAGATCTAACAGTCCGACCAACAATGCCGCACCTTCATTGACCTGGCGAATGCCGCGATCTGCAACGACAAGTGGAAGTTTGACACTGCGTCCTTCCACTCTTAGTAATCGGGCAAACGTAGCTTCCAAATAGGGAGCCGCCGCTTCAATATTTGGACACAGCACCACAATCTCATGGGGCTGCAGATCTTTGAGGTCGGTAAATGCATGAAGTAATGCGTCGTGCAGCACCTCAATTTGGCGACTCAAGTTATGGCATCGATGAATCGTGAGCGAACGATCCTCGCTCTCGACTGACTGCTCAACTGCAATCAAATGCTGAGACACCGTTTGCTGCATACGATTCAATAAATTTTGTGAAGCAGAACCAGCATGTGCAACGTGAGTGACTTCAATCTGTTGGGATGCAAGCAATGTTTCGAGCTCCTGTGAACCCAACAACCATGCATTGACTAATGGGTCGATATCGGCCGGCAGGGATGGAGTTGGATTGCGCTCAGGAATCAAGCCAACCGAAGGATCGGCAGTAACCCCCCACTTGTGCGAGATTGCAGGAGATGGGTGCACCAAAACAACGCGAACTTCCACATGGTCTTTGAGTTGTAATAACGCATCTATCTGGCCTGGGCTGAGCGACTGAAACCCGACTACCAATATTTGCTTTGGTGTTTTGGATGACAACTCTGGCTTACGTACGGCTGGGCTCGGCTGACCGATTCTCTTACGGACCTCACTCCACAATTGGAATTGCCACATGTCGGTAGCGTTCAGTTGTTTTGCGTTTGGGTTGTGAGCTGTTGGACTTACCGTTGCCTTGCCTTGCTCCCACAAACGAATCATTGCTGGTCGGCGCACGTGGTAACGATCGAAACGATCGGCTATTGCTCTGGCGGCAATAAGTGAGCCGCCCGATCGCTTAATTATCGGTTCGTACTGAGCATCTGCAGAAATGACATCAAGCACATGGAACGTCAGATTCTCGATCAACCACGGATCTCGCTCACCCATTACCTGGGGCTTGAGAAACTTTGTAAGCGAACCAGGAAAATCGACTTCGACATTGGCGATGATGCCATCTTGCGAATTTGAATTACTTGTTCCAAGTTGTTTTGCAACCTCGGACATGAACCAAGCCTTGACACCGGCAGTTGGTACAACAATGTGTTGCTTCGCAAATATGTCAACAGGCTGACGAAGATATTCAAGTGCAGGGGCAAGCACATCCGAGAGTCGGCTGACGTATTGAACTTGAAGACTCATGAACCTCCAGGGGGAATTACAGATACTTTAGTGAAGTGGGACGCTGGTGAGACAAGGCTCAGATTTTGAGTGAACCTTCGACAACCCACTCCTCTTTCCACGCACTGAATGTGCGTGAATAAGCGGTTGTAAATACCGTGACATCACAAGTCGTTAGCTCGGCAAAACGGTGTGCTCTGCTTCCGAGTGACGACCCATCAAATATCGTGACTGCAATCGATGTCTTAAGAGGTTCGTTTGAAGCGATGTCACAGACCTTGCGAAGCACATTGATCAGTTCGTCAAAGATGTCGTCAGGAGAATTTGGGTCAATGCGAAATTCGACGTCTTTGCTTCCGATGCTGCGAACAGACCAGTTTGCACGATCGCCTTCCCAAAGCTCGGCTATTACTTGAGGACCAATGCCGGTGTCATTTTGGTGAGACCCACCAATAACTACAAGTGCTGTTGCAATTCCCATATTGTTTCGCCTTTCGTGAGCGTGACGATTGATCGCGTAGTGATACTACGCACGGGGTGAGGCACCGTGTGACAAGGCATGAAATTGGAGATGTCACACACCCAAGGGGTTGGTGCGTATTGATGTCAGGACAACATCAATCGGAGGAAAACCCCATGTCAGTAGCAGTTCTCGAACAAGCAGCAATCGGTCGGCCAATCAATCGTCTCGGAGCG
>Ga0114971_10003666_pt1 | contig 10424 bp, 13 predicted proteins | sample M_140625_MF_Meta_FD_87320 | JGI IMG/M metagenome (GOLD analysis project Ga0114971, IMG submission 87320) | Freshwater microbial communities from Lake Montjoie, Canada to study carbon cycling - M_140625_MF_MetaG | ecosystem: Environmental > Aquatic > Freshwater > Lake | place: Lake Montjoie...
GAATATATATGATTTTCTTTTTCATATCATATATATTACATCTAAAAAAATCCCTGTCTACCTACCTACCAGTAGATCCAAACCCGCCTTCTCCTCTACTACTCTTTACACCCAAATCACTCTCATTTTCAACCAACTCAACATAAATAGGACACATAGTAGGCGCACATATTTGTAACAATCTATCCATATAATTAATTTTAAACTCATGACACTTACAATCAAACATACCGATAATATTTCCACGATAGCCAGAATCAATAACTCCTACTGAATTAGCCAATCGTAATGGTGTCTTGCTTAAACTAGACCGTGGAAAAAGCATATAACCAGTTACATATTCTGACCCATCTTTATACAAAATACTAGCCGAACATTTAACCTTGAAATCAATTTTATTCACAACCGGAAGACCATGACATACATGCCCGCCCGCCCCGGGAAAAAACAAATCAAACCCAGAATCAAAAAAAGGTTCCTCCTCACAAAAAACCTTTGCGTTATGCATAAAAATGTGTTCTACATAAGCTTTTTTTATATCAAAATCACCATCCACACACACCTTCAAAAACATAAAGGAACCATATTTCTTTAATAATTTATCCATAACATCGTTGTTACCATCATTATTTTCAGTGTTGTTAGCAAACTCAGACATATTGTTAGTGATATTTACAAGCCTATCTATCTATCTATCTATCTATCTATCTATCTATCTATAAATAGCATTAACACGAAATCTTTACATCATTTTTACATATGTATTTTTTCCCTACAATACCCCCAGATACTCTAACCCGGAACAGCACTGTCATTTTTATCAGATGTATACCAAGCAGGTGGTGTAACATAGGTAACATTTGTCGTATTACAACCACCATTTACACCAAAAGGAAATGGTTTATTTTTTCCCTTTGGTAATGCACACCCACGTTGCATATATGTAGTATATTGACTAGAGTTAATCGGATTTTTAGTATACTTGGTATATGGTGCATTACGAACCATACTATTAAATTTAAATCGAGCAGTTGTCGTATAACAATCCGTAGGTCCATGATTTACTACATGACACTTATATGTATCAGAATTATTAATATCAATTTTACATGAATTTGCATTAGATACATTTTGTATATACGCACCTTGACTAACAGTATCAGTTTGATTACCAGTATAATTAGGTTGGACCCAATAATTAGGATATTGACCGCTATTAATCCATCTATATTTTGTATGCGTGGCCTGATAAGCTGAAACATTGGATGGTTTTATATAATTAGATTGATCGCCTAAAACAATAACACGATTCACATTATAAACAAAATCACGGTTATAATATTTATTGCAACAACCACCAGAACCAAAAGCATTCACACCATGAAAAGGAGTGCCATTTCTAGACATGGCCATACTTTGTCCTACATAACCAACATTTCTATTTCCACCTACCAATGAAAACCCGACAGCACCCCCAGCACCAACGGTGCCTCCCTTCCCAAATGGTCCACGATTTAGCCAAACCCCACCAGGTGGCTTACCTGAAACATTTGAACCATATAAAATAGCCGATTTTTTTTTAAAAGCTACGATAGACATATACTTATACTTATACTATTTTATATGTATGTATGAAAATGTATACTATATACTATATTTATGAAATATATTATATATATCACATACATTTTATTATCTAATCTAATCCCCCATCAATCAAACTAAACCCATAATAAAATTCGTTTTGAATCATCATTATGCAAACAACGAATTATAAACCAATAAAGCTTTGTGTTAATAATAACTGATAACATTTGTAGAGGTACAGCATCCTCCTCGATAAAACATATATTTTTATGAAACATACAATAAATAATCAAGGAAGCTAAATGATAATAAGTAGCAGAATAGACGATCCTAAATGGTAATTGTTTCATATTTTTGATTTCCGGACAAATAAATAAACAAGTAACATCACCACCACCAGCACCACCAGCACCACCAGCACGCATTATCATCATTTTCTCAGGAAAAGGCACATTAAAATGAATCATTTTCTCTCCACCTCCACATCTAATATCGATCAAGTGTTCGATCCCCAAATAAATAAACTTATGATTGTCTACAACATAAACATTGTCTAATGAAAAACAATAAAAACACCAACCATTATCAGCAAATAAATGAATTTGTTGACAAAGACTATCAGCCATAAATACAGCTTGGTCGTACGAAATGCAACCACAACCAGTTCCACCACTTTCACTATAACCACTCCCGTAACCACATCTATCTACGATCCTTTTTAAAAACACCCGCAAAGAACAAAAATCTTCTTTCACATAAAAAAAGACACTATTATATTCTTTGTTTGTAGTAAATCCAATCCATAATCCCAACCGAGATAACAATTTAAAAAAAACTTTGTTTCTCTCTACCTCTCCTCCTCCTCCACCCGAAAATTGCATATTATATTTTTTATCATTATATAAATCTTTTTTAACTATCACGTTTTTATACATTCTATATGTTATTTTTATTACACATGTTGTGTTTAATTTCTATATATCAATAACTATATTTGGATTTATTCGGAGTCAATTTCCAAAACCAAGGAAAATCATAAATTACTTTAATGTCTTTTCCCGATGACAATCGCTCAATTGCTTTACTAGAATTTTCATTGTCAAACCACTGGTTAAAATGAATAAATGCCACCTTATAAACATCCCCATTGTTATTTTTATGAATAATATCAATATGCGATATTTCACCCAGACCAATATCATTTAAAACGTCCTTAATAACATCCTTACTTATATGATTCATAACACGAGATATACATAGACTTAAATTACTATTTTTTGGTCGCATATCACGCATATCTCGCATATCTCGCATATTTTTATAATTAAAATGCTGTATTGTAATATCAACCATATTCAAGATAAAAACCAAATCAATTTTATTAAAAAACTCAAAAAACAATATAAAAAGAACAACATAATTAATAAGACCAGCTTTAGCTCAGTTTGGTAGAGCAATTGACTGTAGAGGTAAAACACAATCTGATTGTTATCAATTGGTCGCTGGTTCAAATCCAGCAAGCTGGAAACAAAAACCCAACAAATTAATAAAATTTTTACGAAATATACATAAAATATATTTCGTAAAATATACATAAAATATATTTCGTAAAATATACATAAAATATATTTCGTAAAATATACATAAAATATATTTCGTAAAATATACATAATGGAAAACAATTTCTTATTTGATATAGTAATTTGTGTAGGTCCAAATGATATTAATATTGTAGAAAAAATAATTCCTTTTACAAAACAAAATATTATAGGATATAGAAATATTTATTTGGTGTCTTATGATCCAAATATAGAGTTACCTGGAACAATAACAATTGATGAAAATACATATCCATTTACAAAAAAAAATTTGATAGAAAAATTTGGTGATAATTCTAGGAATGGATGGTATTTACAACAATTATTAAAAATGTATGCAGGTAGTGTCATACCTGGAATACTAAACAGATATTTAGTAATTGATAGTGACACGTATTTTTTGAAACCAATTAGTTTTATAACAAACGATGGTAAGCAATATTTAACTGCTGGATATCAATATCATGACCCTTATTTTAAACATATGAATAAATTACATCCAGCATTATATAAACATCAGGAATTAAATGGAATATCAGGTATTTCGCATCATATGTTTTTTAATAATGACAGATTGAATGATTTATTTAAAATGATTGAAACTTATCATTCGAATGGTAAATTATTTTGGGAAATAATGTTAGATACAATTGACAGAACCCATTATATGGGTAGCGGATATTCGGAATATGAGATTTATTTCAATTATATGTATTTATATCATAAAGATGATGTAATTATTCGCCACTTAAAATGGCAAGATTTATCATGTTTAGATGTTGATAATAATAACGATAATGATTTTGTAAGTATTCATTGGTATATGAGAACATAAATTATATCGTATCTCTCCATAACAAACTAATATATATTATCACCATTATCACAGCAAATATTCACACGATTTTGAAAAGGATCCAATAAATTATCTATAAATGGATTTAATTTCAAAGGATTCACTACCTCTCCTCTTATATCTTTTTTACACCATGTAAATTCTAACCAATAATATATCCAATATTTTTTACGAATTTCAGCATTGTTTATTTCTTGATGAAACATTTGATCGATGATAGAAAAAGCGGATTTCAAAAGTAAAATTTCCTTTATCAAATCTTTTTTGAGAGAAAACAAACGTATATATTTTGCTTCGTCCAAACCATCCAGACCACCCATACCAGCCCCACCACCCGCCTTAATTCTTCGACGATTCATATAGCGTATCTCATTCTTTATATTCTTTAAACTAGTGATAGTTTTCTTACGATAATCATCTATTTTTTTGATAATAGAAAATATATTTGTATTGTAAATAATCGGGTACCGCATCCGAATATCTCTCGGAATAATAAACTGATTCATCTCCTTTATTTCTGATATTTTTTTTTCGACTTCATACAATTTTTTTGTCATTTCCTGCTCTAAATCTTTTTTATAGTTGTTTATTTTCACATTCAATACATTTTTTTCCTCCGAGGATACATGAGTTTTATACAAGCTCTTTTCCATTTCACAATCACGAAATAATAAAATAGATCCGGATGTAAATATAACAGAACTTTGCAATTTATCATATTGATGTGCCGATGTTTTATGTGCTTCCGATGCGGCATCCAATTTAAAGTAATTTACTAATGACAATAAAAAAGCAATAAATGCGTTGATGGCTGATATTAACATGTACCCCCATCCATAATTGGAAACAATAGAAGCTAAAACAGTAACACATGTTGATAATAAAATAGCCGGCATCATTAATTTATTTAATCGTTGGTCGCAATAATGCTTCGATTCCATATAAATAAGCTTTTGTCCCTTTAGATAACTAGCAAGTATATCCAATGCAGATGAATATTTATGATTGATATCAGAATAATATTTATCAATTTTACTCTCAACATTTCTATAATTCAATTTCCTGTATCTATTTAGATTATCATTATCATTTCTGTTTCTATTTCTATTTTGAACACTATCGCTATCACTATCTGAAATATCGCTATTACTTTCAGACATGTGTGATATATCTATTGTATATTTGTCATCTTTTCTATCCCCTTTTTTATTATTTTTTAAAATATTAAAAGTATTTTTCAACAAATGAATTTTGATTGTATTTTCATCAAAAATATCTGATTGATCTGATTTAATATTGTTATTCGAATTATTCGAGTTATTCAAATCACACAATGTATTCATCGATTCAATTTTTATTAAATCCATCAAGACTATTTATATTATACTATTTATATTATACTATTATAATCTAATATCAAAATAATCTTATTCGAATAATATATAACACGACAACATATTAAAAATGCCAAATGCACCTTGGAAAGGATGGAAAAATGAAAAACCGGGTTTTCATCAAAAAACAATGATGTTAAAAAGATGTGGTAAAAAATGCTTTTTAGGAAAAGGTAAATCATTTCCAATTTGTAAAAAAAACACGTGTAAAGTTTCCAAGAAAGGAGTTTATGCTGCATACATCCGTTCAAGACAATATAGAAAATTCAAAAAAAATAGAAATGTCACCAAAAAAGCGAAAAAACTTTTGAATAAAATGTAAAAAATAAAAAATTGATATTATTAACCAACATAACCCAACATAACTCAATTAAATTAGCACCTATATAAAATAAATTATCTAGTAACAATTATATATCATCTATATAACATGAACAATATATATAACAACGAATCAGAAAAAGAAGATGATTGGGGGTGGTTTATTCGATTAGATTTGGATAATACTACACCCACTACAAATACAAAAACAAATTGCATTTACCAAAATTTGCAAACTATTGATGAAAATAAAGAATATTATGACATCATTTTTAAGCCATCCCAAAACCCTAACCCTAACCCAAGAAAAAATACATATTTTATATTGAAAACAAAATATGACTTTTTCAAAAGTCTATTAATTTATGGTTTATTTTATAATTGTATATATTTGGAGAATATTTATAAATGCATCAATCCATTTTCATGTTACAAACACAAAACATGCAATTAAAATAAAAATTGAAATATTCAACAATTTTATACTATCAAAACAATCAACAACAATCAACAACAATCAACAACAATCAACAACATGACACCAACATTGAAAAAAGACATAATAAAAACAATTGTATATAGCGTTTTTATTATGATATGTATTAAACTAATGGTTTCAACATATAGAAGATTAGAATATTATGAGGCAATGGATAAATCTTGTATCAAAGACAAATAAAAATCACCACAAAAACAATCAAAAAAACTTCAACTTTCTATACGATAAATAATTATTTATTCCACAACATGTATTTCCAAACAATTCACCTTTAGGATCGATATTGTAATTTTCATAAAATGGTGTATTTAAATTTGGATTAATAGTAGTAGGTGACACACCACCAGGAAATGTTTCAAGTACAGTGACACCAGCTAAATCTTCTTTTGTAATTAAATTAATATTTAATTTTGTATAATCAATATCATCATTATAATTACAGCATTTAGTATTGCATTTATTACGATAGCAGAATTTCTTTCCATATATATTGCAATTTTGACATCTCGAATTAAAATTAAAATTATTTGCTAAATTGAATTTATTTTTATTACTTTGAAGAAGAGTACTAATAGATTTGTTTTTAATATAATCACTTCCATATAATTTCGGTTTCATTTTACCGAAAGCAGGTTTTGCGGGTATACAATTTGAATTAGACATGAATAAATAATATAAAATACGAATACGAATACGAATACGAATACGAATACGAATACGAATACAAATACGATTACGAATACAATTACTAATATTATATATTATTATAAATTTTTTTTATTATATTCCATCCCCCTATATATCCCCCTATATATCATAAACAGTTTGAAATGATAAACAAAAACTAAAATCCATATTATTTAAATTAACAACCCTTCCATATTCATCTAATAATTGAACGTTTATTTTTTGAACATCTACAGGTCCAAAATATTGCCTAGGATAACTAATAACAGATAAATTGTTTTGACTAGTAGTATTATAAATGTTTGATTGTTGTAATGAAATTCGAGCCAGTATATTTTTATTTAATAATGAATTTGTAAAAGCACTATAAAACCCATTGTTTACATTATTATTATAATCATCAACAACTAAAAATACATATTGCGGTCCCGAAATATTACTTAATCCTTCAGAAACAAACACACAATTATTTTCATAGGCACCATTTCTAAAACCTAACATCCAACCTAATTTCAATGGTAAGGGTGTATCATCATTATTTTCATCTAGACTTAAATCAAATCGTAATGAGAAATTAAATAACTCCTTGTCCTTATCAACGTCTAAATAACTAGAATTAATACCCACAATGGTTTGTCCTGAACCACTAATTCCTAAAAGAAAAGATCCAGATGTTATGACATTAGTTATATTGGATGTGAAAAAAACATATTTTAAATAAACAGTATCCTTAAACACGTTAGATATATAATTATTAATAAAACTAATCAAATCACTATATAAATAACTACCAGTGGGTAGAACAATTGTTCCTCCCTCAATTGTTTCACCAGCATTTACAATAATAGTAAAAAAATTGTTTCCCATTTGTTTTGAAATATTCATAAATGTTTGTGGTATTTCAATAGCGGTTAATTCCATCGTTAAAACTGATGATAATTTAAGTGGCAAATCAACTTGAAAATTTGTAGATGAACTTCCATAATAATTCTCTCTAAATCTCGTATCTATATTCAACGTATTCCGAATAGTAGTTTGTTTAATAGGATTGATTGTACCTTTTACAAAATTATTTACATATGCGTTTGCATAATGGTGTGGATTTTGCTCTTGAACGACATGATAACAACCAGATTCAACAACATTTACCGGTTTTAATTTAAATTCAGCGTTATATACATCTTCTAAAACTTCTATATTATGTTTAAAACTATCATGAATTGTTGATAATATATTATTTTTTGCGTATTCTATAAATGAAAAAATCAATGCTTTTTTTTCATCTGGAATAGAAAGATTCATCATTATATTTTTTTTCATAATAAATTCTTTTTCATCTAAAAGATCTTTATTATAAACAGGAGGTAATTCAAAAATGTCCTCCAATTCTTTTTTATTATAATTATTAATATTGAGATCAAAATTCATTCTTTCTGGATATTTATTATTTATTTACTACTACTATACAATAATACAATAAATAGTTTTATATTTTTTACCTAGTTTTGACAAAAACCAAAACACCAAAACACCAAAACAAACAAAAAAGGATTTTTGTTTTATTTAATTAAAATTACAAGTACAAATACAAAATCAAAATCTATCTAATAAACTAAATGTGCGTACATATCATCTTCGACGTCTTCATCATCATCATCATCATCACTATCAGAGCATTCAATTAAATCTGGCACATCATCATAGAGATCGTCTTCATCATCACTAATAAATGCAGTATTTAATACATCTTCATCTTCATCTACCACTCCGTTATCCGTATCATGCTCATTTTTCCAAAATGTATGAGTTCTAGTAGGTACAGAATCAACTTTGTCAGCCACATAAATACTGGTTAACTCCAAATCAGCAATACGTTTTCGCATGTTATCCATTTCAGCTTGTTGTTCGGTCATTTTTTTTTCCATTTCACTAATCATGACAGCCAACTGGTGAATATTTAATTTTGTTTGCGGAATAGGATTCTTATTTGGTAATAATAACCAAAAAGCATTTGAACTACTTTGTGATTGAGAATAGTAAAACTTGTAAGATCCTTTATGTGTAATCTCCCAAAATGCTATAGCAGCATTGTTAGAATTGTACCAATTATTTACATGAATGAATGCATGACAAACGTTTGTCTTTTCTGGAATTTCGACGAAATCAACACGAGATACATTGCAAATATTGTAATAGCCAAATGTACTGATAACATCCTTTTCAGTAAGACGTGAATCAACGAAAGGAATATAAATACTGGTCATTGGTGACATGTTTGACATTTTATTTAAATACAAAATTAGTAAAATACAAGATGTGGCCGAAAATAGTAAAATAAAGCCGAAATTAAGGTTAAAAGTTGTGTTAATTGTTGTTTAATGAAATAACCAAACAACAATAAAATGAAATCAATTTTTTATTTATAATACCAAAAAATCAAATCACTTAAATTTTTTGATTTACAAACGTTTTCTTTGTCCTAAATAACCCGCAGCAGTTCTACCAACCATTCCACACGCACTGTGTGGTTTATAAATATAATTTTTACTATACGTGTAACATAGCGTGTTATTACAATTATTATATTTCTCATTATATGGCAATAGTGTAGTGTCAAACATGGTTTTGAAATATCCAGAACGATGATTTGAATTCGATGGATATGCTATTTGAGGTGAAGAATTAAAATATAGAATAGATAAACTCGACATTTCTTTTATAATACCTGATGAAAAAATATTTATTTTCCACAAGAACTACATCCAGAGTTTTTAATATTACTTATTTTATCAATCATAGATCCTCGTCCAAATGCTCTTCTAGATCCACCAACACTTCCTACACCGTTAAGTACTCCAACAGTTGTAGTTGGTCCAACCGATGCAACAGATGCAACCGATGCAAGTACTGCATTACTATAATATGCAGGTCTTGCATTCAATGACAAAACCATATTCATTTTTTTTGTACTAGTGCTAAATGGCATTGTATGTTATATATTTATAAATATATTTTATTTATAAATAATTATAAATTTTCAAAAATATCACTCAATCACCCAATCACCCAATCACTGACACATTTACGAACTACTTATTCCTATAACATTATCATAATTTAACGTACAATCTTGTAAAACACCATCTTCATTATAATATTTTACAGACAATACATCATCGGTTCCACATGATTCTACACAATTACAATTATCAGCAACCCCTGTAGTCAGATCAGTTTTTAATTCATTGTCTGAATATATATCATAATAATTCAAAGTCAATACTTCTGTTTTCTTATTATGATGAAATTCTACTAAATATTCTGTATTGCTATTATTAATGTTTTCAATTATAGCTCCACTTGTTAATGAATTATCATACATGAAATAAACTGTATCATATAAGTTATAAACGTGTTTGCGTATACTATTTTTATATGGGTCATTTAATAAAACATTGCTATCTAAATAAACACTTTTTTGA
>Ga0114971_10003669_pt1 | contig 10422 bp, 15 predicted proteins | sample M_140625_MF_Meta_FD_87320 | JGI IMG/M metagenome (GOLD analysis project Ga0114971, IMG submission 87320) | Freshwater microbial communities from Lake Montjoie, Canada to study carbon cycling - M_140625_MF_MetaG | ecosystem: Environmental > Aquatic > Freshwater > Lake | place: Lake Montjoie...
AAGTAGAATCTTTTTTTAAAAAAGAAAGTATTTTTATTTCATTCCATAAAAAAGAATCTAGATAAGTATGTTTTGTATAAGACTTTTTATCATACAATGTCAAAGGTAATTTTAACATAATATCAAAAAGATTAAAAAATAATCTATTAAAAGTATATGGAAGAAAATTATGAAGATTTTTATAATATAGGTTTTCAAGATGCTCTTCGTCTTTACAAAAATCCAGATTTATATGAAATCAATCGAGATTATACAGAGGGATATAATGATGGAATAACATTAACGATAGATATGGCAAAACAACATAGTCAAGAAGAGCTTCCATCTACAAAAGGTATTTATACAGATTTTCCAGCATATAAAAAAACTTATAGAGAAGGATTAGAACAAAGAGGAGTAAATATGAGAGAATATGAAAGAGGATATAAAAATGGTTCTCTTGTAAGACCTATAGAAAATCACGAACCATCTTATTTATTAGGATATATAGATGGAAGTAATCAATCTCAACAAGCTTATCAAGAAGGATATACTGGATATAAATTAAAACCCGGACATTCAAATGAATTTATAAAAATATATAATAAAGGAAGACAACGTTTAGAAAGAGGAAGAGGAAAAAGAACAAAACATAAAAGAACAAAACATAAAAGAAGATAATTAATGAGTTAAACTAAAATATCTATTTTTAAATGTTTTTTTAATTTTTAAATGTATATCCGAACGATCTTGATATCCTTTTTCATTTAATTCATCTACAGATAATTGAATAAAATCAGAATACAATTCACAAAATTGTATAAACATATCTTTTGGTTTTTTTTCTAATTTTAAATTGTCAGTAATATAAGTATCCATTTTTTCTAAAAGTTCTCTAGAGATAGAAATATATTGCTCTCTTTTTTTGGGAATATGTTTTTCTAATTTCTTTTTACGAAAATAATAACGACTGGCTTTATACATTTTTATCAAAATATCTCCTTCATATCCCAAAGCTGTTAATCTTTCTGTTTCTTTTAAAATGCAATCGTTATTTTCTTCACACCATAACTCCCATTTTTCTTTGTAATCTTTTCTTTCCTCGAATTGATACATCTTTGAAAAACATAATATTTTATGAACGAGTTCTTCTGAAAAGTTGTAACGATATATACTAGTCATATTTTATAAAACTTTTTTACCCAGTTTTATTTCAATTTTATTATATTAAAATTGATAACTATTTTAATATAAGTTATAAAGAAAAATATGAAAGAAAGAGAAAAAGAAATAAAAGAAGAAATAATAAATTTTCCTCAAGAAAAAGAAAACATTGTAAAATATCTTTGTCAATTAAACGAAACAGAATGGAAAGCTTTTGTATTAGCTAGACAAATATTAAAAACATCTTTTCATTTATTAAAAAGCAATGGATATATAGAATGGAAGTTAGTTCAAGAATAATTTATGTAATCTATTTTTAATTTTTAATGTCTTTTGATTAAATAAATGTTTCATTTTTAAAGATTGATGTTTTTTCTTTTCATAAGAACCTCCTCGATGGGTTGAAATAGTTGGTGTTGAAATAGTTGGTGTTGAAATAGTTGGTGTTGAAATAGTTGGTGTTGAAATAGTTGGTGTTGGTATGGTTAGTTTTGGTATAGTTTTTTCTTTTAAATTACTTATATCTTTTGATGTTTTTTCAATTTCACCTGCAAAAGAGTTTGAATCCAAACCTTCAATCATTTCTTCATCTTTTTTTATATCATCTTTAAATTTATTTCCTATACCAACAATATTACTAATCATTTGAGTAAGTCGAATAATGACATCTACAGGAAAAGTATTATCTGCTAATCCATATACAGATGTACCAATGGTTTGAAAACATTGAATTAATAAAATACAAGTTTTATAAGTAAATACCGCAATTAAATTAATCAATTTACTACGTGCTTCGAGTTGTTTTTCAAGAAAATTATTTTTAGCCGCTAGCAAAGCTTCTTCCTCTTCCACTGCAGAATTTTCTGTTTTCTTTTCATTCATGGATTTCAAAGATTCATCAAATTGTTTTAATTGATCGAAAACTTGGTCTAGTTTTACAACAACTAAACCATATACAATAGGTATAACTAACATCATTACAGCTAGTGCGGCTTTTTCATTTACAATACTTCCCAAATTAGTTATATTTTCTCCCATATCTTTTCCTTCCTCTTTTCCTTCCTCTTTTCCTTCCTCTTTGCCTTCTTCTTTTTCTTTCGTACATTCTTTATGTTTAAGCATTTCATGAATCTCATTTATTTGTTTACCAACTTTTAAAATAATATCTTTTTCATTCAAATCGGGAGATGGAGAAGAATCTGGAGATGGAGAAGAATCTGGAGATGGAGAAGAATCGAGAGATGGAGAAGAATCTGGAGATGGAGAAGAAGTTGAAGATGGAGAAGATTGAGTCATTTGTATTAAATAAATTTATTTTTATAATCAGAATAACTAATTTGTAATTGTTTATTGGTATTTTTGGGTGATATTTTTTGTAAAAAAGAATAATTACTTAATTTGCCTTCATATGTATAACGATTTGCTTTTTCTTTGATAGGAATCTTTTTCAAATTAATTAATTGATTTTTGGTTTGTTTTAAAGGTTGAGAAATACGAGTAGACATGGAATTATTTTTATTATAATTTTTAAATTTTGCAAATACACTTGATTTATTTTCTTGTTTTGTTTCCTTTTCTTCTTCTTCTTGTATAACTGCCATCTTTTCCAATTCTTCGTCCACAAATACATACAAAGAAGCACAATGAAAAGTAATAATATATCTTCTACCAATGGTTTCTAAAAATCGATAAGGAATATTAAAATCAGAATAATAAGAAAAGCTTTCTTTCTCATGATTATAAAACATCAATACATTTCCAACAGGTGTTTTTTCCATCAATACATTATTTTTTAGTTGTTTTAATTGTTCTAAAGACAATTCTGAACGAACCATTTGTTTGCTTTTTTCTAAATATTTATCTTCATATCTTTCTTCTTTTTTTATTTCTTCTTCCTCATTCTCATCCTCCCATTCTTCCTCATCCTCCCACTCCTCCTCTTCAAAAAAGGGTTTATATTCAATCTTTTCAAAAAAATAAAATGAAAATAAAAAAAGAAATAAAGATGCTAACCACATAATTATTCTTATAAATAACTTTTAAATTCATTACTTTCTTTTATAAAAAGTATCCATACAAACAGAAACACAACAATTTTGTTGCCGTTCATCAAGACTCAAACAAACATGAGAACATTTATCAATATATTTTTTTTCCATTATCATTTCTACTTTTTTAAAAAGACAAGCAACCAACAAAACAGGAATAAACATATATAAGAGAAACCATTTTCTTCCAGGCTCTTGGAGATAACGTCTAGAATAATAAGGCATTTTATTTATTTTTTAAAATGTTTATAATTTATTTCAATTTTATTTTTTCAATTCTATCTTGAACTAACAAAGAAATAGTATTACTTAAATCAGGAACTTTGATGAGTTGATAATTTTTACAAGAAGGGTGAAGTTGAACCAAATACAAATGAGTTACACTGACTCCATAATTTTTTTCAAGAATATATTTATAAATATTTAATTGTAAACTATAATGCCAAAAATTTGTATCAGGTACATTATCCAAACAAGAAAGACCATATTTATTAAAAGGGTTATTTTTAGTAATATCTTTGCAACGTTTCCAATCATAAATCATCAAACTACCATCTAAATTTTTATACACCATATCAATAGATCCAGCTATTTTTAATTCTGTATCATAGATAGTCCATTCAGTACGATAAGGAATAAAGTTAGGAAACATATCAATAAAATTCATAAAATAAGTCCATTCTGTTGTTTCTACAATAGGATCTGAAAAAGGAGAAGATAAAAAGATTTCTTTCAAGTCATGATGAGCTGCTTGTGTCTCACTAGAAGGTAAGTTCATAAATTGTTCTATATAATAATGAAGTTGTGTTCCTTGAGAAGATACTTCTTTACCATTTTGATTCCATTGTTCTTTGATTTGTTTTTTTGTCATTCCAAAATATTTATTTTTTTCATTCCATGTTTTTGCTTTCATCATGTTATCAATGATTTTATCAGCATCGAATTTTTCAAAGTGGTTATGAAGCCAAGTAGTAACGGATGTATATTTACTCTCATGATCACATATTATTTTATATTGATGTCCTTCTTCATAAAAAACAACATTTTGATCTAATTCATGGACGTTTTCAATTGCAAGTTTGGTTGTCATTTTATATACAATCCAGTTTGTTTTTAAAATGATTCAATTTTATTTATTTAATAATTCAGCTAATTTTTCTAAAGATTTATCTAAAGGCAATGGAGGATTGGGATTAATATGAAGAACTTGCTCTAGTTGTTGATCAGGATAAACGGCTTGCAATTGATCTTGAAAAGGTTCTGGATTGCTAAAAATCAAAAATAAATTATACAATAATTTATTCATTTCCGTTTCATTTAATTCAGCTTTCCATGTTTCTTTTATTCCTTTTTTGTTTATATGTAAATAAATTTTAAGCATGTTACGTTTATAATGTATACTAAATTCAACAAATTCATCTGCAGCACGAACATTTAAATTAGGTTTTTTTTTTAAGGATATATTATTAGGTTTAGGATTTTTATTTTGGTTGGCTTGTTCCGGAGGTATAACTTTTTCAGGTGTTTTGGGAGAAAAAATAGAAAATATATCCATTATATAATAATTATAATATTAATTTAAATTATGGAACTTATAATCGAAGAAAAAAAACCTGAACCAATATCTTATGAAAGTATATTAAAAAAGATGAATTTAAAAGTGGTAGATGGAAAATTAAGTAAAGATCAACCCACCAAAAAAAATGTATATTTTTATCCCGAAGAAAATAAATTTTCTTTACCAACTTACTCTCAACCTCAACCTCAAGTTAGCAACCAACCCATTCTTACACCCAAACAACAATATATAAAGTATTTAATTCATAAAATAAATCAAAAAAAAAGGATAGCACAAATAAAATCAAAAAGAATGAATTTTTTATAATTACATACTCTTAAAAAGAATAACTCCAACCACAAGAATATAACTCATGAAAAGAAGAAGACCAGTAACCCAATTACAATTTGAAGATTTTACTACAGGTATTTCTTTTACATTTTTTCTTGTTAAATAAGCAGTTATTTGCTTTTGAGCGTTATCAACAACTCTTCTTCCAGTTATTTTTTCCGATTTTTCATCCGCATCATTCCATAATTCCATAATTCTTTTAAAATATTTTTGTTCTACTATTTTTAATTGAATGACAATATGTTCTAATTCTTCCTGAGAATACAAAGAACAACATTCAGGAGAATCAAAATAAGAATGATCTTGCATTAAAAGAGATACAATTTGAGATTCTGTTAGCATGTTTTTGATGAATGAATTGATTCATTAAAAAGATTTCAATTTTATAATATATTTAAAAATAAATTATAAAATAAAATATGAACTTGTTGAAAGAAATGAATAAAAACAAAAATAAAATACAAGAATTAACAAAAGAAGAATTTGAAAAATGTATAAAAACAGCTAAAGAACATTATTACAATAAAAAAAGTATTATTTCCGATGATTTATATGATTTGTTGGAAGAAGTATATCAAGAAAAATATCCAGATGAAAAGGTGGAAGTAGGAATTTTACCTCAAGCAAAAAAAGTAAATTTACCTTATGAGATGTATTCAATGAATAAAATAAAAAATGATTCCAATAAATTAAAATTGTTTTTTCAAAAATATGTGGGAGATTTTGTAGTATCGGATAAATTAGATGGTGTCAGTGCTTTGTATATAAACAATGCTACAGAAAAAAAATTATATACAAGAGGAAATGGAAAAATAGGTCAAGATATTTCTCATTTGTTGCCTTTCTTACATTTACCCAATTCAGTAGAATGTGTATTGAGAGGAGAATTAATTATTACCAAAGAAAAATTTGAAAAATACAAAGCTAATTATTCTACAGGAAGAAATTTTGTATCCAGTATGGTAAATAGTAAAACTCCTGCTTCAAATTCTATTCAAGATATTGATTTGGTATTTTATGAAGTCATTCATCCTTCTTTATTACCCATCGAACAAATGAATTGGATAAAAATCAATCATTATTTGTATGCATATTATGATGTATTTTCTTATTCTAACAAAATCAATCATGAATATTTTAAAAACATATTATTAAAAAGAAAAGAAGAGTCCATTTATGAAATCGACGGAATGATTGTTACACATAATTTAATATATCCAAGAATAAGTAAAAATCCTTCTCATGCATTTGCTTATAAAAGAGAGATGGATTATCAAATTGTAGAAACAGAAGTGGTAAATGTGGAATGGAATGTATCCAAAGATGGATTATTAAAACCAAAAATTCAATTAAAACCAGTACAAATTAATAATATTCATATTGAATATGTCTCAGGATATAATGGATTTTATATAGAATCGAATAAAATAGGAAAAGGGTGTAAGGTAGAAATCATACGCAGTGGAGATGTAATACCAGTCATCCGTTCAATTCTTTCTCCAGCAGAAGAGTGTATTTTTCCTCAAGAAGAATATGAATGGGATAGTAATCATGTAGAATTAAAATTATTAAACAAAGAAGAAAACAAAAATTTTTTGTTAAAAGAAATAATTTATTTTTTTAAAGGATTAAAAATAGATAAGTTAGGAGCCAATTATATAACAAAATTATATGAAAATAACTACAATACCATTGAAAAAATATTGTTAATGACAGAAGAAGATATAAAAAATATAAAAAATATAAATTTTAAAACAAATATTTCTTTTTATGAAAAAATTCAAGATAGAATAAAAGAAATAAGTTTATTAGAGTTGTGTTGTTTGTTAAATATAATGGGTAGAGGATTTTCCATAAAAAAAATAGAAGGTATTCTCAAGATTTATCCCTCTTTGTTTGATTTTACCATTCTCATACAAGAAAAACAAATAGAATTAGAAAAAAATAAAAATACAAAATTATATTCGCAACATATTAGTGAATCTTTATTAAAATTTGAAACTTTTTTAAAAAATATAAAAAAAATTTAGTTATAAATATTTTTATACAAATAAAAAAAAATTGAAAAATTTTTTAACGTAAAAAAAAAGTACCTTTGGAAAAACGTTTGCAGTCATGTCATTTCAATTGAATCAATCGCTCAGTCTTTACATTCCGTTCATTCAGGAAGATATTAATCTGGATTATGTCCGGTGTATCTTCCATATGAACAACATAGGTATGGTAAGTCATGTAGATTTCATTAACACCAAGAGTGGTCGAACGCGGGAGGCGTTCGTTCATTTCAAAGAATTTTACGAATGTGAATCAGCGTACAAGTTTCAACAAAAACTGGAAGAAGAAGAACGTGTTCGTATGGCCTACAATGAAAACAAATTTTGGACCATTTCCAAAAACTTTTCCAAGAAGCCGACTTCAGTCTTTATGACTGAAGATGAAGAAGAACAAGAAGAAATGGAGTCATATAATTTGGATCAATCGCTCAGTCTTTACATTCCCTATGTTCGTGATGAAGTTACATTGGAATCTTTTCGCTGTACCTTTCATTTGAAGTGGATAGGGTATGTAAGTCACGTGGACTTTATCAGCACACCAGGAAGAGAATTGCGTGAAGCCTTCGTCCATTTCAAGGTATTTTGGGATGAAGAACCAGCTTACAAATTCCAACAAAAACTGAAAGAAGAAGAGCGTATTCGCTTGTACTACAACGAAGAAAACTTTTGGACCATTTTCAAAAACTATTCCAAGAAGCCGGCTACTTTGGGAGGAAGAAGAATTCGTCTCAATCTGACAGAAGAAGCTTTCAACTACGAAGACCCGGAAGAATTCGTGCAAGAGCACGCAACACCAGAAGAGATGAAATGGGTAAGTAGCGATTATGTCGCTTGTTTGGAGAAAGAATTGGAGATGTTGCGTTGTGAGAAAGAATTCATGGAAGTGGAACATCTGCATCAACAAGGAGAAATACAGAAACAAGAAGAAGAAATCAAACTTTTGTATTGGCATTTGAATCAACAGCAAGCAGTCATTCTCCAAGCAGCATCGATACAGAATGAGTGGTGGGAAACATCTCAAGAAAGACTCTTCAGTACTCTGTTGAAAAATGGAATTGAAGAAATGAAAGAGATGGATCGGTTTCAAACAGAAAGAGAAGAGAAATTGGTGGAAATGGTTGAAGATATGAAACAAGATTGGTCGACGAAGATGGAAGCATATGGGCTAGATTCCTATTCTCATGAATTTCAAAAACAAATGGTCCATTTAAAAATGATGATGTCAAAGCATCAAGATAGTTGGGCTCATTTGACATGGGAATCAGAGTTAGGATATCATCATGACACACAAGCACAAGACGGAAATCCTCAATGCGAACATCCAAATGTCAGTCGTTTGAAGGATCTGAGAACATTCAAAGGACTCGCTCAAGAATATTCTCAACAATACATGGTTCCTCAATCTTATCATGCTCTTCAACAATGTCCTATCTATCAAATCATTCAAAGCGGTAAAGTAGCAGATGACTTTCCTATTCAATCCTTTCATGCTTAACCGACTAACCGACTAACCAACTAACCGACTAACCGACTAACCGACTAACAGACTAACTGACTAACAGACTAACTGACTAATAAATATAAAAAAGATCCAATCTTTTTTATTGTAGTCATTAAAGTCTTCTGCGTTGAGCTAAAGAACTAGCAGCAGTTGTTCCTACACTTCCGTATCCAGAATGAGTTTTATAAATATAATTATGATTCCAAGTATAACAAAGAGTATTATTACAATTGTTAAATTTTTTATTGTATACAAGCGGTTTATTAAATAAAGAATAAAAATTCGAAGATTTATTTAATAAATTAGATGGATAAGAAGGTAAAGGTGCAGTAGGAGAGGGCATATATTAATAACATATTATTTTCCGCAACCACAGCCAGCTGGATTTGCTAAACGTGTAATTAATCCTTGCTGAAAAGTATGTTTGGGTCGAGCAAAATATTTTATAAATCGAGGTTGTAAAAGAGGTTTTTTATTAGGCAATCCAAAATAGAATTTTTTATTGCGAAAAGAAAAAAACTGATTCATATATATAATTAATATTTTTTACATCCACAAGGCATAATACAATTATTAATAATATTTAACTTTACTAATTTGTCTCCATAAATAGGAAAAGCTCTATTAAAAGGTAATTGAGGTAACAATATTTCCTCAGGAATAATATCTTTTTTATAAGGACCTTTTCCTTTAATTCGATTTAAATAACGAGCATAAGAATTATGTTTGATATCTACACCAATTCCTCCTGGAGAACAAGCTCCTGGTTTACAGCTGGTTTTTGTAGATTTTAAAGTATTGCAATGAGAAGGAACGACGACTCTTTGTGTATGATAGATTAAGCGATCACTGCTCTGATTGCAATTGGTTTGATTGTAATAAAAAGGTTTTTCAAATACATTTAAAGCATTTAAATTATCTTGATAAGAAGTCGAAGAAACGCGAACAACCTTTTGGATAATTTTTTGTTGCTGTAATCGATTCATTGTAGTATTGGAATTGGAATAATCACAACCTTTACAGGAAGAAAAATTTTTAATATTGTTATCTGTATTATTTAAAGAATCCAAAGAATTTCGTAAAAGAGAATAAATACGATAATTTGTAGGACTATGTATAATTTTTTGAAGATAAAAGCATATTTTATCTTTTCGAGGATTAGATAATAATTCTTTTAAAAGTAAATAAATATTTCTATCTTTAGGGTTTGTAAGAATATTTCTAAAAAGAACACATAGTTGATCGTCACTGACATTTTTTTTCAAGATATCATAAATTTTATGGTTAATTTTATTTTCTACAATTTTTTGAAGAACTTGTTTAGTAGTATCACTATAAGAAAGAAAATCCGCTAAATAATTTTCATCTACGTCTTGATAATATTCATCCATATAATAGAAATAGATTAAAATTGATTTTTTTCATAACAACTATAAGAAGTAAATGCCGAAATTAATTTGTCCTTTTTGTAAAAAGGAATACACAACTCAAGGAAAATACGACGATCATCAATTAATATGCAATATCTTAAATGACAAAACAACTGAACTTATTTATTCTGCCAAAGATATGTCTAAAATGTTAATCTTATTATGTAAAAAAGTAGATAAATTAGAAAACGAAAACAAAGAAATAAAAAAAATATTAAATAAATATGATAAAAAGAAACAAAATATATTAGAATTGTTAAACAATACTTATTTATTAGAAAAAAATATAGATGATTTTTTAGAAGAATATTTAAAAGAAATTAATTTATCTTTTATT
>Ga0114971_10003670_pt1 | contig 10422 bp, 6 predicted proteins | sample M_140625_MF_Meta_FD_87320 | JGI IMG/M metagenome (GOLD analysis project Ga0114971, IMG submission 87320) | Freshwater microbial communities from Lake Montjoie, Canada to study carbon cycling - M_140625_MF_MetaG | ecosystem: Environmental > Aquatic > Freshwater > Lake | place: Lake Montjoie...
CAATTATTAAATACATATTCACACCATACCTTCATAACATACATATTGGTGTCAATAACTATCTTGTTTTTTGATTTCTCCATAAATAGCTGCTCGGCTTTTTGAATAGCCTCCTGTTCTAATGTTAATTGCCCCTTGGCAATTGTTAATAAATCTTCGAAATTATATTTTGTACCATTTTCGTGTAAATATTGTCTAGCATATTCTTTACAATCCACCACTCCATAGTGTTTGGCTAAAGCTTCTGATAGGGTTGATTTGCCAGTGGACTCTGGGCCCAAGACCACAATTTTTTGCAGCTTTGTATTTAAACTATGTACTTGTTTAGACATTGTATACTTTGATGCTTTTTAAGCTTGATTAATATTTTTAGTACTATTTGCTTTTCTATTCCACTCTATCCATCCCGCTATGGCTAATATTAATAATACTATAAATTGAACACTTGTAAAAGCATAGCCTTTTATAAAATATAAGGGTATAGAGGCAATATTGGTAACCACCCACCAAAACCAACTCTCCACTTTTTTCTTTGCCATTAGCCACATAGCTGTATACGCAGAGGCACTTGCTAGTGCATCTGCCCAAGGAATGGCTTCTGGTGCAAAGGATTTTTTTAAATAGACTAATGAAAAATAAATAAGCGCATATACGCCAGTAAAAAATATAAACTGCTGTATTTTTTCTTTAGTATTACTATTTGTTATTTGTAAAATGAATTCCTGATTGCTTGTATTTTTTCTAGTCCATAAATACCATCCATACAAACTCATAATGGTATAATATAGGTTCACACTAGCTTCTCCTAGTAAATGTCCTTTTAAACTTAAAAAAATATAAATGGTCGTATTCAATAAGCCCGTTGGAAATACTAAAATATTTTCTTTTCTACTATACCAAACAGAAACTATACCCGATATAACTGCTATGGCTTCTATCCAAGTAGTTTGCACTAGGCCGTTATATATAGATTCTAAAGGGGTTGACATGGGTATAAAATTAATACAAATACTTATGGTATAATTATTTTATTAGGTCTTGTTATGTTTAGATTCTTTTTTATTATAGATTCTAAGCGTTTTTCATTTTCTCTAATTGAGCTTCTAACCTAAACATTTCATCTCTTAGCTTAGCTGCTTCCATAAAATCTAATGCCTTTGCAAACTTATCCATTTGCTTTTTGGTTTGCGCAATGGCTTTTTCTATTTGTGGAATGGTTTTGAATTCATCAGAGGCGTTTGCAACCATTTCAAGATCGTCGCTAGTTTTAATATTTATATTATTTAGCGTAAAGCCCCTTATATCTAATACGGCGCTTTGTGCCATAACTTGTTCTATACTTTTTATAATAGTAGTGGGCGTAATATTATTGTCTGCATTATATTTTATTTGTTTGGCCCTTCTTCTATCGGTTTCGTCCATGGTGCGACGCATACTTTTAGTTATTTGATCGGCATAAAAAATAACGCGACCATTTACATTTCTGGCGGCCCTGCCCGATGTTTGCGTTAGCGATTTTTCATTTCTTAAAAACCCTTCTTTATCTGCATCTAAAACCACCACTAGTGATACTTCAGGTAAGTCTAGCCCCTCTCTTAATAAGTTTACGCCTACAAGTACATCAATAACACCCAATCTTAATTCTCTTAAAATTTCAACACGCTCCAGTGCGTCTATATCACTGTGTATATATTTCGATTTAATTTGAATACGACTTAAATAGCGGTCCATTTCTTCAGCCATTTTTTTAGTAAGTGTGGTTACTAAAACGCGGTCTCCCTTTTCAACCTGCATGGCAATCTCTTCCAATAAGTCGTCTATTTGGTTCTTAGTAGGGCGTACTTCTATCGGCGGATCCAATAGGCCAGTGGGTCTTACGACTTGTTCAATTATTAAGCCTGCTGTTTTTTCTAATTCATATTCTCCTGGTGTGGCACTTACAAATATGGACTGACCTACCATATTTTCAAACTCATTAAAATTCAATGGCCTATTATCAATAGCACTTGGAAGTCTAAAACCATATTCCACTAAATTCATTTTTCTACTTCTATCTCCTCCATACATTCCTGAAATTTGTGGAATGGTTACATGGCTTTCATCTACTACACATAAAAAATCCTTAGGAAAATAATCTAGTAAGCAAAAGGGTCTGGTGCCCGGGTTTCTTCTATCAAAAAATCTTGAATAGTTTTCAATACCCGTACAATAACCCAGCTCTCTAATCATTTCAATATCATATTCAACGCGCTCCTTTATTCTTTGTGCCTCAATATGCTTTCCTGTATTTTTAAAATACTCCACTTGCGCGCGCATTTCATCTTGTATTTCATAAATAATTTCTTGTACTAAGTCCTTCGGTGCTAAATATAAATTTGCTGGAAAGATAGCAGCATTTTCCATGGTCTCAATTCTTTTACCGCTTTCCACTTCAATACTTTCTATAGATTCTATTTCATCTCCAAAAAATGTAATTCGGTATCCATAGTCCACATAGGGTAGTCGAATGTCTACTGTGTCGCCGTTCACTCTAAAAGAGCCTCTATCAAATTCGGTTACCGTTCTATGATAAAGACTATTAACTAATGCATGTAAAAAGGCTTGTCTAGGCAAAACCATGCCAGCATTGATTCTTATAATACCTTTTTCGTATTCAGTAGGATTTCCCATACCATAAATGCAACTCACGCTGGCTACAATAATAATATCTCTGCGGCCGCTTAATAATTGTGCAGTGGCTTGTAATCTTAATTTATCAAGCTCTTCATTAATGCTTAAATCTTTTTCTATATAAACACCAGAAGTGGGTAAATACGCTTCGGGTTGATAATAATCGTAATAAGAAACAAAATAGCCCACTGCATTATTAGGAAAGAATTGTTTGAACTCTCCGTAAAGTTGAGCCACCAACGTTTTATTATGCGTTAAAACAAGTGTAGGCCTTTGTACATTTTGTATAAGGTTGGCAATGGTAAAAGTTTTACCACTACCTGTTACTCCTAAAAGCGTATGATATCTTTCTCCCTCTAGAACCCCGTCGGTGAGCGCTTGTATTGCTGCAGGCTGATCGCCCGACGGGGTATAGGTAGATTCTAATTGAAAAGGCATTTGCAAATTTACATGCTATAGTGCATCTAAAAACATAGAAAGTTTTTCGATAGCCTTAGCTGTTTCTGTTATTTGTTCTTTAGTTTCTGGCCAATTTTTTTGTTCTATAGCTTCGCGTACTCCAGGAACAGTTTTAACACCATATCCTGTATAAAATCCTGGTGCGTAAATGGTATGCTTAAACCAAGGTCTGCGTGGAAGACCCGCATCTGATAATAATCTTTGTTCTGCTGTATAAATTTTTGAATTCAATGCAGCTATTTGTGTAGCATTTCCACTTGCTTTTATTTCTTCTACATGTGCTGCTGCTTTTTCTAGTTTCGCAAGCGCATTTAAAATCGCAGAAAAATCTATATAAGGAACTTCAGCTGTAAGCTTTGGTATAGTTAAACCTTCGGCGGGATCTGCCGCATAGGCATATGCTTTTTTGTTGACTAGCTCGTTTTCAATAAGTGTCTTTTCTCTTAACTGATCTACATTATTGATTAATTCACTAATATATCCTTTGATCGTGGTATGAAGCACTGTATAATCAAAAGGCAGAACATCTGCATCCGCTAGTCTTAGCGCAGCTCTTCCCGCTGTTTGTGCAAGTGTTACTCCATAAATAAAGGTAGGGTCCTTGAATCTTTTATACATATCATAAGAGTCATAAATAGAATGGTACTCGCCACCTTCACCTTCACCACCATATCCAATATTTAAAGAGGGTATACCTAGGTGTTGTATAAAAGAAGAATAATCAGAGCCCGATCCCATGGCGCCTAATGGATATTTTGTGGATGCATAAGCTTCTTTTTTTTCTGCAGTACTACTTGCATTGGTTGCTCTTGCTGCTTTAACTCTTTCAAACACAGTAACCCCTGTTTGTGGATCCATTACTGTTTTACTAATTTCTGTAATTAAAGGTGAGAATGCGTGTGATCCCTCTACTCCCAAAAATCCTCTTTCGTTTCCATCAGAATTTATATAAGCAACTGCTTTTGCTTGTAATTCTGCAGCATGATCTTCTACCCATTCTGTAGAACCCATTAATCCTGGTTCTTCTGCATCCCAAGCACAATACACTAGGGTTCTTTTGGGTCTCCATCCTTGTTTTAATAATCCTCCAATAGCAATGGCCTCTTCTAATTCAGCAGCCATGCCACTTATAGGATCGGCAGCACCGTTTACCCAACCATCATGGTGATTACCTCTAATTACCCACTGATCAGGAAATTCAGATCCCTTAATAGTAGCAATTACATTAATTCCGGGTCTTAGTTTCCAATCAAATGCTAGTTTTAAATGTACCATTGATTTACTTGGACCAATATGATAAGTAAAAGGAAGTCCGCCTCCCCAATTTCTTGGAGCAACAGGACCTGCCATATCTTTTAATAAAGGAGCAGCATCTCCATAGCTAATAGGAAGTACGGGTATTTTTAATAAATTCACCGCATCGTTGTGGTCTACCCTTGCTGCATTAGCAGTAGAAGCAATATTAGGAGTGGTGGGGTCTCCAGGATATATAACCATATCCATTATAGAACCCCTTTGAACAGTTTGATCATTTTTAAAAGAACCAATTGGATATTCATCGCCCGCCCCATAGCCATCATCTATTGGATCGGAATAAATTAAACAACCAATCGCACCATGTTCTTGCGCCACTTTTGGTTTAATGCCTCTCCAGCTCCTACCATATTTTGCAATCACAATTTTTCCTTTTACATCAATACCATATTTGGCTAGTGTTTCGTAGTCTTCCGGCAAACCATAGTTTACAAAAACTAAATTAGCTGTAACGTCTCCATCCGCACTCCAACAATTGTAAGTAGGAAGCTGGTCGGCTTGATTAGATGTTGCGTCTTCTTTAAGAGGTGTTTCTTTTAATTTTGCTTTATAATTAGTTGCGCCTGACATTTCAAGTACGCGCGTTAATGGCATTGGAAACATGAGTTGATAGACTTCTGTTTTGGTATCCCATCCGGCCTCTTTGAATATTTTTACAATTTGATCAGAAACAAATTTTCCTCCCACCGATCCAACATGGTGCGGAACAGAAGAAAGAACTTTAATATTTTGTCCAACCCTTGTTGCGTTTAATTGTGCATCAAAATCTTTTTCAACCTTGTTTTGTTTTTCAACATTTTTAAAACCAAGTATGGTGTTTTGAGCAAAAGAGGGGTTGGTTAGAATAAATAATGAAATAAAACAAAGGCTAGTGGCTCTGATTGTTTTTTTTAAAAATATGTTTTTCATAGAAAATATTGAAGCGTTATAAATTAAATGTTTCTTTTTAAATAATGGGTGTAGTCGGGTAGTTTGTATTCATAAACCTCTTGCATAAATCGAGAAGTCATTAAAAAATCGGCGGTAGTTCTATCACAGGCCATAGGTAGGTTCCAAGCCACCGCTAGTCTTAATAAAGCCTTCACATCGCTATCGTGTGGTTGTGCTTCCATGGGATCAAAGAAGAAAAAGATAACATCAATATCTCCTGTTGCAATCATGGCGCCTATTTGTTGGTCTCCCCCAAGCGGACCGCTTAATAATTTTTTTACGGGTTGGTCTAAGGCTTCTTCTATGAGCTTTCCTGTAGTACCGGTGGCCACCAGTATGTGTTTGGCTAAAGAGGCTTTATTATATACGGCCCATTCGATTAAATCCTTTTTTTTATTATCGTGCGCAATAAGTGCAATTTTTTTCCTTTTTTCAAGCCTTCTCATATTGTTTGCCATAATAATATATTTGAAAATTAGGTAATTGACATGGTTTGATTTCTTAATAAAAACAACAAGGCCAAGGTACCAAAAATTATTGGTTGTGGTATACTAATAAATTGTAAAAGAGATATTATTAATATAAGATAAATAGGGTATAAGAAAAATAGCACACTAAACAAAACAGAATCAAAAAAAACAGTACCCTTTGTTTTTTTATCTACAAAAGCATACACAAAATGATAAAAGGGAAGGTTTAGATAATAAAGGGCGTTTTTTTTAATATGGGGGGTGTGAGCGGTGGGTAGTATTAAAGCAGATAGTTTTGAAAAAATAAGGTTGTTAAAATCTACGCGGTCTTTTGCTGTGATAATGGGCTTGTCTTGGGTGAATGTATCTAAACAAAGGTTTACTCTTTTTCCTATTCCTTTAAAATTATTATAGGCAATGCCAGCCAGATGAATTTGAGGAAAAAGATTTTCTGCGTTACAAGCTTGTAAAATTCTGGTGGTTCCTTTTTTAAAGGGCTGAAGCTGGTTGGTGTTTAAACAGGTTCCTTCAATAAATATTAAAACCGATTCATTATTTTTTAATAGTCTTGCCGACTCTATAAACGCATATTCATTTAGGTGTAGAAACTCCTTTCCTTCTCTTAACCTATACACAGGAATCATATTTAATAACCTTAATAAAAATCGGTGAATTTTTTTTGTAAAAACATCGCCCCTTGCTAAAAAATGTATTTTTCTATTGTATCTAGAACCAATAATAATAGCATCTACAAAGGAGTTGGGGTGATTGGCAATAATTAATAGGGGCCCGCCGGTATTTAATAAATATTTATTCTTTGTATTAATTTCAGCGCAAAAAAGCCAGAGCGCCGCTCTAATAAAAAGTTTTAAAATGGTTATCACTCTTTTTTTTATAAATATAAAAAAACCGCACCATAATTGATGCGGTTTATACTAACTAACCCTAAAAAACCAAAATCTTTAATTTAATTAACTATTTAGCGGCCTCTTCTGCTTTTAAGGCAATTTTAGCTCTAATTTTTGCTTCTATTTCATTGGCCATTTCTGGATTATCGTGTAATATGGTTTTTACCGAGTCGCGTCCCTGTCCTAGCTTATTACTATCATAGCTAAACCAGCTTCCGCTTTTTTGTATAATCTCTAATTCTACACCCATATCAATAATTTCTCCAATTTTGCTTATTCCTTCTCCAAAAATAATTTCAAACTCGGCAGCTCTAAACGGCGGGGCTACTTTATTTTTTACCACTTTTACTTTTACTCTATTTCCTATTGCTTCATCGCCGTCTTTAATTTGTGCCATTCTTCTGATATCTAATCTAACAGAAGCGTAAAACTTTAAAGCGTTTCCTCCTGTTGTTGTTTCTGGATTACCAAAAACGATACCAATTTTTTCTCTTAACTGATTAATAAAAATGCAAATAGTATTTGTTTTATTAATAGTGGCTGTTAATTTTCTTAATGCTTGGCTCATTAATCTTGCATGTAATCCCATTTTACTATCTCCCATTTCTCCCTCTAGTTCACTCTTTGGAACTAGAGCCGCCACTGAGTCTATCACTAGTACATCTATTGCTCCAGATAAAATTAAGCGGTCTGCAATTTCTAAAGCTTGTTCGCCATAATCTGGTTGAGAGACTAATAAATTATCTACATCCACTCCTAGTTTTTTTGCATAGGCACTATCAAATGCATGTTCCGCATCAATAATAGCACACATTCCCCCTTTCTTTTGCGCTTCTGCAATAACGTGTATTGCTACAGTTGTTTTTCCAGAAGATTCTGGTCCATATATTTCTACAATTCTTCCTTTTGGTAAACCGCCAATTCCTAATGCAGTGTCTAATCCAATAGATCCAGTTGAAATTACTTCTTGTGGTTCCTGGCTTCTTTCATTCATCATCATCACACTGCCTTTACCATAATCTTTGTCGATTTTATCAATGGTTAATTTTAAGGCTTTTAATTTTTCTACGTTTGGGTTACTCATGGTTAGTCGTTTTATGTTTTTCTTTAAATATTTAGGTGAAGGTAGGGATAAAATGTTAATAAACTAAAATATTTAGTATTTTTTTTACTAATTAGCTTAGTTTTTATATTTATACTGGCTTAATTTTTATTTAATATATTGATTATCAATTAATTATTTATTTAGTAACAAATTTAGTATTTTTTAGTATTTCTTTTTAAAGTATTTATTTTAGCTAAAATAGGGGTATAAATAGGCATATTTTGATTGATTTTATTGGAATATTATTGGCTTTTCTTGCACTTGATAAAAGTAGTTTATTTTAAATGATCTTATAAAAAACGATATGTGCATTTCTACTGTAGTATTAAGTATTAATACATTTATATAAATAAACTAATACTATTACACCTGTGTATATCTTAATATCTTTGTTATACACTTTTTATATTTTAAGAATATAAAATTTTTATAAGGTCTTTAAATACAATACTAGTAAGCATTACACAGAATTTCAAAAGATTTTAAAATTTAATATTTATAGTATTTTTTTACTAACTCACAGTTTACGCACTGTTAATTAACGGGTATAATTCTGTACTTATTGGTGTTGAAATGGTATAAGGATACATTACACAGCATTTTATTCTTTATTTATGCAGGTTTATTGACCCTAAAACCAGAGATATCCCCGAAATATTTAATTATCCACCTAGTCTATGTTAGTTTTTTATTGCCCCTTCTGCTTAAAAAAGCCCAAAAACTAAGCTTATACCACCTTTTACTTGATAGAAAACATTATTTTTGCCCTCCTATAATTATATATATATGTCAATCATTCAGAACATTAGAGAAAGAGGAACTTGGATCATCTTCAGTATTATTGCAATTGCCCTTATTGCCTTTATCCTACAAGATGGGGTGGGTAGAAAAGGGGGTAATGATATTACCGCTCTTGGAAAAGTAAACGGCCAGGCGATTAATAAAATAGAGTTTGAAGAAAAGCTTGAAATACAGTTGCAAAACTATGCTGCACAGGGCGCAAAAAGAGAACAGTTGATTGGTTATTTATGGAATCAAGAAGTGGATCGTCTATTATTAAAAGATGAAGAAAATAAATTAGGCTTATCTGTGGGCACAAAAGAATTAACAGATGTTTTGTTTGGAAATGAATCTCCTTTCAAGCAAGAATTTACCGATCAAGCCACTGGAGAGTTCAAAGTGAATGAAGCGAAGCAGGCCGTAGCACAAATTAAAAAAAGCAAAAACCTTGAGCAAATTAAACAAATTGAAAAAGTATATATAGAGCCTTCGATTGAAAATAGATTAAGAAATAAGTATCAAGTACTTGTTGTTAAGGGCGTTCAAGTTCCAAAATGGTTAGCGGAAAAACAATACGCAGAAGCAAACGCAATTGCTAGTATTTCTTTTGTGGGAATTCCATATACTACAATTGTTGATGGTGACATTAAGGTAAGTGATGATGAGGTCGCTTCTTATTTAAAAGAAAACGCCGCAGCCTACCAAGTTGAAGAAGAAAGCCGTTCTATTTCTTTTGTAGGTTTTAGTGCAGCCCCATCCGCTGCAGATTCTATCACCGCAAGAAATGATATTGAATCTTATAAACAAGATTTCAAAAATAGCACAGAGACCGCCAAGTTTTTAAATAAAGTAGGAACAGAGATTCCTTATTATGATAGCTACATTAGTAAAAGTTCTTTACAAATTCCACAAAAAGATTCTGTACTAAACGCGGGTGTGGGCGGTATATATGGTCCCTATGTAGACGGAAGAAACTTCACTATTGCAAAAGTGTTAGGGGTGAAACAATGGCCCGACAGCGCAAGCGTTAGACATATTTTAATTGCAACGGTTAATCCACAAAATGGCCAACAGGTTAGAGAAGATAGTGTTGCTAAAAAATTAGCCGATAGTATTAGCTTGGCTATTAGAGGTGGCGCTTCTTTTGAGGAAATGGTAGGCAAATATTCTGATGATGCTGGAAGTAAAACCACTGGCGGAAAATATGAAATGTTCCCTCAAGCTAAAATGGTTCCTGCATTTAATGATTTTTCTTTTGATAATGCGGTAGGAACAAAGGCTGTTGTTAAAACAGATTTTGGTTATCACTATATGGAAGTATTGAAACAAACAACAAGAGGACCAGCCTATAAGATTGCTTATTTATCTAAGATGGTAATGCCAAGCAATGAAACTATTAATGCAGCCTCAACCGCTGCAGCGCAGTTCGCTTCAGGTAGTAAGGATAGCAAGTCTTTTAATGCGGCTGCCGTGAAATTAGCAAAACAAGCCATCCCTGCCGCTGGAATTAAAGCAAATGATTTTGATATTCAAGGAATAGGAACTGCAAGAAATATTGTAAGATGGGTTTATGAGAAGGATGTTAATGATGTTTCAGAGCCATTTGAATTAGGAGACAATTATGTTGTAGCAGTCATTACCGCAGAAGAAAAAAAAGGTTTAGCAAGCGTTAGTGCCGCAAGACCACAAGTGGAAGGAGTTATTAGAGACAAAAAGAAGGCAGAAAAAATTAAAGCAACCATAAAAGGCAAAACACTAGAAGCCATTGCAGCTGATGCAAAAGCAA
>Ga0114971_10003675_pt1 | contig 10411 bp, 3 predicted proteins | sample M_140625_MF_Meta_FD_87320 | JGI IMG/M metagenome (GOLD analysis project Ga0114971, IMG submission 87320) | Freshwater microbial communities from Lake Montjoie, Canada to study carbon cycling - M_140625_MF_MetaG | ecosystem: Environmental > Aquatic > Freshwater > Lake | place: Lake Montjoie...
CGCAAATAATATGACTCTTAGTCTTGAATATCGCAAATCAATTATGCGCGCTTACGGAGACAGAATGAGAAGTTATCAAGATGGCTTTAAGGCGAAAATTTATTTTGATTCGCTTTTGCTTGGCTTGGGTTATCAGTTTTAATTGATGATTTGTTTTTATAAAGTTATTAGCGTGAAATGGTATTATACCATTTTCCACTAATAATTATAAATTTATGCTTCATAATTTAGGTCTAAAATTTCAAATAAAAATCATCCGTATCGCTTGATAAGACTGATTTTTCTTTAAAATTTTATCCTCTAAATTATTTTGCCTAAATGTATAATTATTAGCGTGAAATGGTATTATATTACAAACGCACCGCTAATTTTTCTTTCGCTAAAAATTCTTTCGCTTCTTTAATTGAAAATTCTTTAAAGTGAAAAATTGATGCGGCTAAAACTGCGTTTGCGCCAGCATTTAAGCCATCGCATAGGTCTTCTAATTTTCCAACGCCGCCAGATGCAATTAGCGGAATTGAAAGTTTTGAGGTGATCAATTTTAACAAGTCTAAATCATAGCCAGACCTTGTGCCGTCTTTGTCCATTGACGTTAACAAAATTTCTCCAGCGCCAAGTTTTTGTGCTTCAATTGCCCATGAAAGCGCGTCAATTCCGGTTGCATTGCGTCCGCCATGGGTGAAAATTTCGTAATTTCCGGCAGAATTTTTCTTGGCATCAATTGCCACAACAACCGCTTGAGCGCCGAATTTATTGGATGCTTCTGTAATTAAGCTTGGGTTTTTTATGGCAGCGCTGTTGATTGAAACTTTGTCAGCCCCACACAGCATTAGTTGCGAGAAGTCGCTTAGCTCTTTGATTCCACCGCCAACAGTGAATGGAATGAAGCATGTTTTTGCGACTTTTTTTACGACGTCAAAAATTGTGGCGCGATTTTCGTTAGAGGCTGTAATGTCAAGCAAGCAAAGCTCGTCAGCGCCTTCGTGATAATAAAATTCGGCTTGTTTTGCGGGGTCGCCGGCGTCGATTAAATTTTCGAAGTTGACGCCTTTAACAACGCGCCCGTCTTTGACGTCAAGGCAGGGGATGATACGATTTTTTAGCATTATAACATCCTTTTTAAAACGTCATTTTCTGGCTTGTCAAAAAAGCGATGCTTTAATGCGCCAAGAAAATGCAGGCCAACTGCAGCAAGTAACGAGTAGGATAAAAATTCATGAGCTTGCGCGAAGATTTTTCCAAATTCGGGGTTCGCGGCAATTAAATTTGGCATTGTGATTGAAAATAAATGCACAGGAAATCCGTAAGAATTTGACATTAAATAGCCAGAAAGCGGCACTGCAAGCATTAAAATGTAAAGCAAAATGTGAACTGCGTGCGAAGCAAATTTTTCAATTTGCGGAAGGCTTTGAGGAAGCGCTGGCGCTGGTTTTAAGAAGCGGTTTATAATGCGCACAAAAATTAAAAGCAAAATAACAACCCCAAAAGATTTATGTAAATCGTAAATTTGAAAACGATTTTCAGCGTCGTGCGATAAAAATTCGGTCATATAAATGCCAAGCCCTAAAAGCCCGATGATTATTGCCGCCATAAGCCAGTGAAGAATTCGCGATGAAATGTGATATTTTTCGGTCATATGAAATAATTTTATTTTAGGTGCATTTATTAGATATAATTATTTTGTTAATGTCAATTAACTATGGAATAATTTCCTATTTTTTAAGCTTTGAAATTATTGAAAATAAAGTTAATAATTTCTTGCTTTTAAGTTTGGTTTGTGGGTTAAATGTTTGTTTGGAAATTTGTTACAAAATATGTTGCGGGAAGTAAATATTTGGTGACGTGATGTTATGCCATTTTCATAAATAAATCTAGCACTTGCGTTATATTTATTAATTTTAATCTTTAGTTTAAAACCTTGGTTTATCTAGATAAATAGGCGCTTTTAAACTAAATCTACAATTAAAAATATTTAGCAAGCGTTAGATTTATTTATGGAAATGGTATTATTTTTATTGATTAAATTAATTTAAGATTTGTTTTATGGCGAAAGGTTCTGCGACGACAAAAGCTACGGTGCGTAGTTTGGAGATAAGACTTGAAGATGAGGCAAGTATTGCAATACTAAAGCCCCCTAGAGATAAGCATACTCAAAAAGATGCTGAAGGTTGTGGGTATGCATTGTGGATAGGTAAAGATTCTGCTCTTGGTGATAAAGAAGGTTGGATGTGGCATGACCCAATAGAAGATGTTAAAAAATTTCACACAAAAATTATTACAGATTTAGGATCTTTGGCTGAAAGATGGAGAATTAGAAAATTAACGGTTGATGAAAATGCGGAAGGCGAGATTGTTGGTGTAAAATCAGAACTTGGATTAACTCAAGAGCAGTGTGAAGCCGTTATTCAGAAGTTTAAACAAGTACCGCAAGCACAGTGGGATAGTGCTCCTATAGTAGGTATGAGGAATGAGGGTCCGCTTGCTAGGCATGGATTTACAGCTGCGCCGTCTCCTCGCCAAGGCGGAGCCTCTGCTGTTTCTGCGCCTGCGCCAGCAGGGCCTTCTGAGATGAGGCCAGCGATAGCGCGTCGGCCTGACCTGAAAGTTACGCCGCCAGTTCCTGCGTCGCCGGCCTCACCAGCTACGCCAGCGCCATCTGCGGCTTTACATGCCGCTTCGCCAAGAACTCCCTCCTCTGCATCAAGTGCTGCGCCTTCGGGTGCTGGGTTAGATGGTGATTCTGTTGCAGCAAGGCGTAACGCCGTCTTTGCTGCATCTAGGGGGCCTGTTTCTGGGGATGAGTTATCTGCTAAAAGGGCATTGTTTGAGTCTGCCGCCGTTCCTTCTTCCGGAACCTCATCTGCCGCTTCTTCTATGACGCGGCCTGTTGCGGCGCCATCAGGCGGTTCTAAAGGAGGAGGTGATGCCGCCGCCCATTCTCCAAGAACTCTTTCTGATAAACGGCCTGAGGCTTCAAAATTTTTACCGTCGACAGTTTCGCCATCGTCGCCATCGTCGCGGCAACCTGCTGTTGTGCCTTTTGCAGCAAGACTTTCTGAGGGTAGGTCGATTGGTTCTTCTATGCCAAAACCTGCTGCGCCTTCCTCATCATCCGTTGCTGAAAGAGGGTCTGGTTCTTTTACTCCACAAAAACCGCTATCGCTTCCTAGGCCTCCGGTTAATTCTTCGCTATCTAAGTCTCAGCCGTCGAAACAAAGTTCTTCACTAGCTCGGTTAGGCGCTTCAACCCCGCTAACCCCGTCCAAAATGGTTTCGAGTATCGTGGGGAAAATTGAGGGCGCAGGTGGGTCTTCTGCGTCGTCAGGCACTCCTTCGGCATTGCCAGTTCCTCCGCGCCCAGGAAGAGGTGCAAGTGCTTCTTCGTCACCTTTAGGCAGAAGTGCTGGATCAAGAGATTCTACGTATGTTGGCACAAGGCTCAACGAAGGGCGTGGCGTGGATGCGATTGTTGGAAGTATTGGTCATCAAATTTCAGACTTTGATGCGCTGCGTGAAGTAACTAGGCAGTTAATTGCTTCGTTTGAAAGAATGGCTCAAGCCGTGATTGCAAATCAAGATATAAGCGATGCGCAGAAAAAAAGAATAGTTGTGGCGCTGCGGAGAATTCATGATCTTGATGCTCAGAAAACAGAGATTACTCTTGAAGAGGCAGTTGTAGATTTAAATCGACATCTTGCAACTGGTTTAGAAAGAATTGTTCATGATAAAGAGGTGGATGGAGGCATTTTAAGTACTATCCATAATCAGGCATTGCAGGCAATAGAGGGTCTTGGTAATCATGCTAGTATGCAGCCTTTTTATCAGAGAGATGTTGATCTAATACGAGCCGAAATTGAGCAAAACAGAAGGGGGAGAGGATTTTTTATTAGCTTAATGGATGTATTTAATCGGGCAATTGATGGCCATAATTACTCACGAGTTAGTCGACTAGCTGGGATTGCAACAAATGCAATCCGTCAGGCTGGTTACTATCATACTCTGCGAGTGGGGGCGGTTTCTGGCGTTATGGAATCTGCTTCTGCTGGGGCTCGAAGTGTTTCTCCAGATGGGTCTGACAAGAAAGAAAGGTTTGAAGAAGTTTTTGGTAGGGTTTTAGGGGGTGATTCTAATGCTGATCTTGATCTTTTGAACGGTGATCCTAATGCTGAAGATGCAATTAAGCGAGATGAAGAAGCAATTAAGCGATTGGAAGAAGGGCTTAATCGTCTTGATGCTATTGCGATGGGAAGTGATGGTCGGCGTCGCGCTATGGTTACAACAATTGATGCTGAGGTTCAGAGTGATAGTCTTAGGGTGGTTGATGTGGTATCTCAAAGTGATGCTGTAGTGCTGCTCGGAAGTGCCGCAGTTCGTCCTTCTGAAGCGCATCCAGCAGAAATGGGTGATGAAGGAATTTTGAGAGAAATTTTGCGAATAGTTAAAGTATTGGAAGCAAGGGATAATCTTAAAACGGATGTTTTTAATGCAAAAGCGGAAAGACTTACAGGTCTAATCACGCAGTTAAGATTGCGTGAATCTGCGGCCGCTAGTGATTCGCATGGAGAAAGATACGACGCCATGAGGGCTGATGTTGATAGGGCTTTAGAGGCCATGCAAGAATCTTTGCGCAGTAATGAGGCAGTTGGTGGCGATGTGGCGAGAGTGATGGAAACATTGCAGTCTGCTATTGAAACTTTAAATGTTAGAAGTCTTGGGTTGGATAGGCTTGGTGCGAAGTTGGATAAGAGCGCTGGGGTGATGGTTCAGAATTTTGGTTCTTTGATGGAAATCGCTCGTAGCACTGCTTCCATTCAAGAAAATCAGAGTGCATTACTGGATTCTCAAGGGAAAATACTTGATGCAGCGGCGGATGTTCAGCGGCAAGTACTTGCGCAGCAAGCGCAATTGGCTGCACAATGCGCGCAATTACTTGAACAGCAAAAGCAGCTTGTTGCAGCACAAGAACGTCTTGCAGAGCAATCAGGGACTGTTAGACTTGCTGCTGAAATGGCGAAAGTCGCTGCTGAAAGGGCAGAAGGTGTAGCCACTGCTTTAGAAACATCAGCTGATTCTTGGAGAGAATCTTTTGCAACTCGAGAAGTATCGCGCACCAGACATAAAAATTTAGAAGTAATATGTGGGGCGAGCCAAGAAGAACCTCAATTTGCACAAATTCTTGCAGAACTTACAGAGCTGAAAGAAAATATTGCTGCGCTTACGAGAATTAACCCGCGTGATGTTGGTGGGCGAGTTGGCGATGAAATGGGTTATGCTGGCGTGGCCTTTGCTGCTGACTCTGCAGCCATGCCAGCCCAAGAAGAAGGCAATATGCAGCGTCTTATTCAGGCAATAGAAAGATTAGAGGCATTAGGTGAGGTGGCAGATGCTGCGCAGGGTGATGAAGAAGGTGCAGCACAGGAGCGTGAAAGTTTTTTAAAAGAAATAGGAAGAATTGTTAATGCAGCATTATCGCCTTCGCACGACGGAGGTAGTGCTCTTGTTGTAGAAATTAGCAAAGCTGTTCAAAGTCAAGTACAAGATATTTTACGAGCTCAATCGCAAGAAGATTCTACTCTGTCATCGCGTGCTATTTCTGAAGTTAGTGAAAGTGCTCAATCGCAGATTAGGGAAGTTATTCAGCAAGCTAGGCAGGTTTTTGATGGTTTTGTTGCAGTTACAAAGAGTCTTCCTGTTGAGGGGGATGGAAGAGGTTTTGATTTTAAGGATGTTTTAGAAGAGCAGAGAGCTAGTTTTGAAAGATTACTTATGTTAAAATTAGAAGCCTTTGAGAAAAAGTTTTTTAGCGCGTTAAGAGAAGAAAATATAGGTCTTTCAGGGGGACGGTGGACAGAGCATTATTCTGGGGTGCCTAGTGATAGAGGTGCTGGAGGGTTTTTATGGTCAACTCCAATGTTCTTTCCGACTTATGGACAAGAAGGAGTTCCAAGTGGACCAAGCACTACTCTAGGTGGTCCACGTTCCCCTAGGTCACATTCACCTTATCCTTCTGCGCAGGGGCCGATTAGCGAAAGTTCAAGGGGTGGCAACGCGGGGGCGTCGCATAGTTTTGCTGGGCATGGTGGTGGGGCTGCTGCTCTTGTTATTTCTGGGCTGGAAGATTTTGAAGGAAGTGGCTTTGGAGCGGTAGCAGAAGGGGTTCCTGTTGTTGAAGCGGACAAAATGGAGCGCGCACTTTCTACGATGGTTAAAGAACTCAATACCGCCTCTGGGAATCTTCAAATATTATTAGGGCGATTTCAAGAAATGCTGACTAGCGCTGACTTACGTGATCAGTCGCAAAGAGACGAGACGTTGAGGATAATTAATTCTGCGTTAGATAATTTGGCGCAACGAAGTGCCTTATTATCACGGGCTGCAGCTGAACGTGGTCGTGGTGGTGGCGAACATTTGCGCCACCTCTTTGGGGCTGGACCTGCAGATGGTCCTGGTGAAGGTGGGGACGCTTCATCGTTAGCAAGAGACTCGAGAAGTGCAGCGGAAAGTCTAGACCTCGTTATTAAAGAACTTAGAGAGCTCTTTGCAGACGAAAGACAGTGGCATACAGGACAGAATCAAGAATTTGCATCTCAAATAGAAAGGATTAATCGTAATTTAGTCCAGCAAATTCAAGGATTGGAGAGAAGATTTTCAATGTCATCAATTACAATAACTCAAGCTTCTGAAGAAGAAGGTGATGGGGCTGATCCTGTTGTTCTTGAGGATAGAACTTTACTTACTGTTAACTATAGGGGAAGAGCGGTAACACCAAGAGGTGGTCGTTTTGACGCTCCAGTTGCTGGTCCAGCTGCTGCTCCAGCTGGTGTAACTAGGCGAAATTCTTCTTCTGGCGGCGGCGGAGAAGGCCTTACTTCGCATTCTGTTTATCATCATGGTGTATCTTTGCATTCTGAAGACTCTGGTGAAGTCGAATCTAGCGAAGATGGATCTTCAATTGATGAGCGGGGGGGGCGGTCAAGTAGGCTAGGTCGACCACAAAGAAGACGTGCCGCTACTTCTTCCGATGATTCTTGGGAGAGTATGTATAATAAATTACTAGAATTAATGCGTAAACGTGATATGCAACATAAAGATCTCATGAGAGATGTTGCTACTCGAGGTTTAGGGAATCTTGAGGAAGTTCAAGCAGCTATGAAAAGACAATTTGCAGAATTTAAAGAATTCATGGGGCAAGCTATTGCGAATCTTCGTCGTGTAGATGGCTTTAGAGGCGGCAGAGACGCTAGCAGTGGTCACGAAGGCAGAGCTGATGAAGGAGGCGTTAGCGGATATCTTGCTGCGGGTGGAGGCAGCACTAGTAGAGCTAGTGTAACTGTAGGTGATAGAACTAGAGAGCCTGTTGAACCTTCTGCTGGTGCAGCTGCACCTGCCGCAAGAGCTTCTGAAGGTGCTGAAAGACTGGGTGAAAGGTATGTTAATCCAGATTTAGATAAATATTATGATCGAACAGAACGCATTATAGAACTTCTTGAAGAATTACATGCAAAAGAAACGGGTCACAGTGATAAATTGATCGCTGCTTTAATTTCAGTGCGCCGAGATTCTAGCGCTAGACCTGCTGCGCCAGAAGCAGCAGGGGCAGTAAATTCTCAAGATGCTGCTATTCTGGCAATATTGCGCGAAAGTCAAGCTGGTCGCGAAAGAGATATGAATGAAATGCGTCGTTTATTAGAAGATGAAAGAAGGCGTCATGACGAAAGGGCAGAAAGGCAAGCAAGAGAAGCAAGAGAGGCAAGAGATGGTTCAGATGTTGTTATGCAAAGAAGAATTGATAAAGCGGCACTTGCATTTAAACTTCAAATTGAGAAACAGCAACAATTGCATGATCGAGAAGCAAGGGCAAAAGAAGATGAATATTCAAGGCGAGAAGCTGCTTTTCGAGAAGAGCTTGTGAGAGCAAGGATACATAGCACTGAAGAAGCTTCAAGAGCAAGGACGCATAGCGATGAAGATGCCGCAAGGGCAAGAATTGCTTTAGCTGAAGAAGTCTCAAGAGCAAAAAGTGCTTTAGATGATCAATTGTCAAGAGAGAGGGCTATTCGCCAAGAAGCAGCTGCTAAAGAAAGAGATCTTTTTGAAAGAGTGCTGCGCGAAAAAACCGAGCATCATGAGCGTTTAATTGCAGAGATTCGTCGTCAAGCGGAAAATTCCGTTGGAAGATGGTCGCGAGATGGTGAAGGTTTTGGTGGAAGAGTGGCGCAAGATCACACATCCGATCGACGTTTTCATGATATTGATCAGCAATTAAGAGGATTGCATGATTCAATTGCAGCCTTGGGAAGGGGGGGTGATGGTCGTGATGGTAGAGGAGGTAACGTGTCGGTAGTGGTGAATAACGGCCGCCCTTCAGAGAGTGGGGATGATAAAGAGAGGGCGGAAAGAGAAAGAGCAGAAAGGGAACCTGCACTCGTTGCGAATCGTCCGATGGATGTGCGACCTTCCTTTGATGCGCTGCTAAGTCAACCTAAAGCAATTATTGTTGAAGGACTTAGGCCAGATGCTTATTCTTCTCCTCAGATGGGCACTGTAGTTGAAAATCCCATTTACGGTCTTACGCACTCAGGGCGCGATGCAGCTGTAGTTGAAACATATGGTACGCCACCACGCCACGCCGCAAAAGCAGGAAAAGAATTCAACCTAACTACTGCCCTAAGAAAATCATCAGATTTTCTTTTTGGTCGCGCAAGTGCATTTGCCGATGTACGCGATAGTAGAAGCGGAAGGGATAATAGTACTGTAAGAGTATTTTTTGATGCATATAGAAAATTGTTAAATGGCATGAAATTATATTCACCAGGAGATATTTTAACACAAAGGCCGCAGAAACAAGATAGACTCGCTAAGTCTTCTGATAAGATTCGTTTACAAGAAAATGCTAAGATTGCTCAAGAAAATCAAGACAAGCTATATGATAATGAAGTCGCAATTTTTATTTCTACATATTTATATTTGAATGGTCGAGACAATGAAATGGATATAATGGAAGGGTATTTTAGAGGAATTGCAATGGAACAATCTAGGGATAACGATTTGGTAAAAAGTTTGTTTGTTGAAGCCGCGGAATTTTTTGCGAAAGAAAGAAATTTAGATCGCGTAGAAACTTGGTGTACTCAACGTGGAGGAGAGCATGATGGTGGAATAGCCAAAGCGGTTCTTGTCAATAAAGACAGGTCAGGTCATGCAAGTAATTTACAAATTGATGATAAAATTATAGACGCTATTTATGCAGCAAAGAGTAGGATTGGGTCGGCGCAAGGCGGGGGTAATTTTGGAGGGGTGCCTAGTGAACGGCGTCCTTCTGCACAACCTGCTGGCGGAAGCGCTAAATCTTTTACGAGACGGCCTAATTTGCATGGTAGCAATGGAGCAGATTGTAGTCATTGGTAAAGAGCTGTAAATTTTAACAAAAATTGTAGCGACATTAATAAATTTAATTAACAAATAAGCGCGTAATTGCTTGATGTTAATTTAAATTTTTTTACAAGTGTTTTTGCAGTTAAATAATTTTTGCTAAAATGTTGTAAACTATTTTGCTGTGGTTATTTTTGCATTGTGAATTTAATTTTGATTGAAATTTATGCATCCTAAAGATAAAGGTACTTCTGCAAAAGATATTTCTGTTGTTACGCGTGTGGCAGCGGCAGCGGCAGCGCAAACGCCAACCAGAGGAGGCTCAACACCAAGGCTAGCAGTGCCAGCGACAGTATCGAGAACGCCATTACCAACTCCAGCAGGAACACCAGCAACGACTCCGCCATCAACGCCAGCAGCAAGAAGAAGGGCGGCACCATCCGCAACATCGTCAGTAGCAGGGCCGGCAGCGCCAGAAGGGCTAAAAAAAGTTTTCGAGCCAAGCCAAGCTAAAATTCTAGAAGATTTTTTTGGAGAAGCTCATCCTTTTGATATGGAGGATGGTGACCTTGATTATATACCAGTAGCTGATGCCGCTATTAGCAAGAGAACGACAGAAGTCCTTTCTGCTAAGAAACTGACAGATAAAGAAGCTTATGCTTATTATATTGAAGCAAAAAAGGAGTCGATAGAACAGGGGACGGGTCAGAACACGGCGGCCAGGGTAGAGGGAAGAGGTCAGGACACTGCTCGACTTAAGGGAAATCAGCTAGGAAGATTTCCGTTACGGTTACAGGTAGAAACTACGTCACCATCTAAAAGTAGTAAGCCAGAAGTCTCTATTTTGGACTTGCTTGGCGCGGCAGCTACAACTTATCAAGTTAGCGGCAAGGGCGGCAATGTGGGAGTCAAGACGATAAAAGCAAGAGTTGAACAAAGCAAGCAAGAAGTGGCGCAAATTTTTGCAGTTTTTTTAGAAGCGTTAAATGAAGAGCCTTTTAAATATTTTAGCTCTGGTAGTGGTGGTGCAAGGCTTGCAGAA
>Ga0114971_10003679_pt1 | contig 10395 bp, 7 predicted proteins | sample M_140625_MF_Meta_FD_87320 | JGI IMG/M metagenome (GOLD analysis project Ga0114971, IMG submission 87320) | Freshwater microbial communities from Lake Montjoie, Canada to study carbon cycling - M_140625_MF_MetaG | ecosystem: Environmental > Aquatic > Freshwater > Lake | place: Lake Montjoie...
CGTACTGGGTGTTCGACGCCTGCGGCTCGTTGTGCAAGAGCGACATCGAGTAGAGTGCGGACTTGTCGTTCAAAATGAACAAGGGCCCGGCGATGGTGTTGGGCGCGCTCTGGATGATCGTGCCCACACCGCTGCCCCGAACCGTCACGCCGATGGGCACGGTGAGAGTCTGAGAGACGGTGTAGGTGCCTGGGCGAATCCAAACATCAGCAGCAAGGGCCGCCGCCAGACCAAGGGCCGTCGCGATGCCCGTGCCGTCGCCGGGGTCCGCAATGTAGGTGAAGCCCGCTGCGGTGCCGGTTGTGTCGTTCGTGTCGCCCGCAGGCACGTTGCCGACGAGGTACTTCGGCGCGAAACGGTCGAGGGACGAGCCAGGAGGCGGAGGACCGCCGCCGCTTCCAGGCTGTGAGATTCGTACGGGCCAACGCATGGTTCAGCCGATCGATTCCTGCACGAGCGAGTTCGTCGTGCCAGTCTTCCATCGAAGCAGGAGTCTGACGTCGTCGCCTTCTCCAGGCTCGGAATTCCACGTAGCCTCGTACGTGAACCCAATCGCCACGCCGTGGGCAGGGTAGTAGAACGATGCCGTCCGAACCGGAAGCTGACCCGGCAGCACCGTGGCCGCATACGCCGGGTCGTTCGGGTCTTCGAGGTCGAACGTCCACACGTCATCGAGAAACACCGAGTCGCTGTTCGGCAGGACGGGGATTGCCGGCGGAGCGGTGTTGTAGGGCGTGATGTCAAGCCGCTTGGGGCTCGGGCTCCAGCAGTACCGGTTGTCCGTGCGAGTGCCGCCAGAAAAAGCAGCTTGGTCGATGCCGAGCCACGAGGGCACGCCGGGTGCGCGGAACTCGATGTTCTCGCAGAGCCACCAGGGCTTCAGGCGCAGGCGGGTGAGCCAGTTGCCAGAGCCCTCGGGGTTCTGGAAGATGGTGAGCTGGTACCAGATCTGCTGGCCGATGCGGTAGGCGCCGATTGACGACGGCACCTCCCGAATCGCCCCGTAGTTGATGTCCCCGCCTCCGCCAGACAAGATCAAAAAGCTCTGCGCCAGGTCGCCGAACTTTGCGAGCTGACCCGTGCTGTTGAGCGGCTGAATCCCACCAAACTCTGCGCCCTGCATCACTTCGCCTTGGTTCGAGCCGCCGCAGCAGCGATCTTTTGAAGATGGGTCGGCATCGGTGAGGTCATGTCAGACCAGCAGCGACCGCAGTACGCTCCGCCGCCATGCGTGTGGATGATGACCGAACCCATAGGCTGGGCGCAAGACTCGCACACAATCGGGTCGGAATCAACCTTGACCTCCGTGTGAAGCTGGCCGCCCCATCCGGCGGCTTCCAAAAGCTGCTTGGTCTGCCTGGTCACAGCCGCTGCCTTGGCCGGATCGGACGATGCAAGGATGGCTCGCATCTCCTGAAAGCTGAACTGTCCGCCACGTCCGATGGCAATCTCGCCACCGTCTGCGGAGGGCGCTGCGATGGTCAGGTCAAGCCACTCGGCCGTTGCCATGTCGAGGCCCATCAGCAGGTCAACCCGCTTGGCCGCAGCAGCCTCTCGGCACAGCGACTCAAGGCTCGCCAGCAGACGCTCGGTGTCGGCAGGCTCAAGGGGCGCCTCGGCGGCGGCAAGCGCAAACCTGCGGATGTCCGCAACGAGCCCCTTGTCGATCCATCGCCTGAAGACCTTCGGGTCTTCGCCCCACGCAAGCAGCTCGTCGGGGATGTTCAACTCATGCACGAACCCGTCGTGCTCCACTCGGCTCTGGTTCAAAACGGCACCTCGGATGTCTTCGGTTGCAGGTACCCCTGCATCAGCAGGAGAAACTTCTTGGAGTCACCCCAGCACGAGAGCCTTCGCTTGCCGATGGTGCATCGGCCAGGGGACGGCATTCGCTGGGATGCGATCTCGATGGCACGCTTGTAGGTGCGTGTATCCATGACACGCTCGGACTGATGAGCCCAGTCGTCAGGCGGATGCTGGACTCGATCAAGCAGAGTTGACTGTTTGCTCCGGCCACAGCTTAAGAGAGTAATTAAAGCCTGGGCCGGAGCAAACACGTTACCCTGCTTTGCAGCATCAATCTGTGCCAATCCATCTGTGCCATCAGCCGTCAGGACGTGTGCCAGACTGCTCGACCAGTACCCCATCCGCTCGTAGATTGACAAAATGGCATCTGCCATTTCCTCCGGGTTGACGAACGCCGTGAGGCTGTCTGAGGTGATGCGCTGCCCCTTGTTCTCGTCGACCTGCAAGCCCTCGTTTTCGGCGCTCCAGGGGAAGCGAGCAAAGCTCGTGGCTGAGAGAAGCTCACGGTTCAGCGGGATGTGGTGCCCGAAGACGACCATCAGCTTGGGCGGTGCGCCGCTCGGGCGAGGGATAGCAGGTCGGACGCGGTGGATGGCCTGGGCAAGCTCATCGACGCACTTGCGGTCGAACACGGAGCGCAGGCGCTCGTCCATGCTGGAGATGGAGTGCCCGAAGCTCTGCCAGCCGCTGCGCTGCTTGCCGCCGCTCCAGTGCTCTACCCTTGCAAGACCAGGGTAGAGAGCGTTGGCGGCGTGAACCAGGCCGTTCATGTTGGGGATGTACTCGGTGGCGGCGATGAACGTGTCAAAGTCCTTGTACTGGTCCTTGCCTCGTCCGCTACCAAAGTGCTCGATCGCCCACTCTTTCATGCCCCAGCGTGATTCAGTCTCCAGAATCCACTCGGTCAGCCACTCCTTGACGGCCATGTGGCAGTACATCAGGACGCTTCGCCCGAACTGAACACGCAGCACATCTGCCACACCTGCGTTCAGGTACGTCCTGAACTGCTCCTTGCTGTTGGCGATGTCTGAGAGGCTCGACCTGGACAAATGCCTCATCAAGTAGGCGTTTTCTGGCCAATGAGCCACGTCTTGGATGACCGTGGTCTGGTATCTCGGGAAGAGGTGCGCCGAGTAGTGATCTGGCCTGGCGTACGCGTCCCCGACGATGATCGTATGGTTCGGGACCATGTACGACTCGTGCTGATGGGTCACGAACTGCCATTCGCCCCCGGAAAGCTCCAGGCGGACCTGGTAGCTCAGCCTGGAGTTCGCTCCCGAGGCCCGGTCTGCATCGACCGCCCAGTATTCACGGTCCAGCAGCTCTGCGATGGTGTAGAGGCCCCTGTGCGGGTAGGCGGCGGCGACCTGGGCCGCGCTGAGATTTGCCAGGGTTCCAGGGGCTGGGGCGAAGTCGGCGTTCTGCGAGAGGATGGAGCGCACCAGGTCTCGGGCAGACTTTGTCTTGCCTCGCGCCAGGGCTGCCATCATCGGAGACGAAGCGGATTTCTCAAGCAAGTCATGGAGTTCCGTGGATACGTAGGTCGATCCTCGGGGCGAGTGGATGGCATCCGACTCCGACGGCTCGGTCACGCTGGTCCAATGACGCGCCTGGGCCACCTGCCGTTCGTAGGTGGCGATCCTGATGGATTCGGCCAGCAGGGCGCTCAGTTCAGACTTGGGGTCTCGCGGGTTGCGGTAGTTGAGGTGGTCTGACTGGATGACGTCGATCTTTTCAAACGCGGCCGACGGGTCTTCGTCGAAAATGACCGTGTTCACAGCCCAGAACCGGCCGTAACGCGAACGAGCAAGGCGCTGGGCCTGCACGGCTCCCTGGTGGGTCGTGAGGATGATCGGGAACCTGGCCGGGATCATCCGCCTGGCGACCCTGTACTCCTGCGTCGCCAAGAGCCTGGTCGTGTAGTACGGGCAGATTTCGGACGGGGACCCAGTATTCTTGGGATAGCTGTCGCATCCCACGCATACGGTGCTTCCGGGCGAGTAGCCGGATGCCACAGCCGCCTCGATTGCTGAATAGTTCCAGCAGTTTGACTCGTCCCGGCCGGTGATGACGCGGAGCCGCACCATCGTCTTGGCCTTTCGGAACCGGTCGGCCACCTCCGGGATCTGATCTTTGCTGAAAACCGCAAAGATTACGCGACGTTCGTTGTCTTGCTCGTCGCACGCGGCCTGGACCAGGGCAAAGGTCTTGCCGGTTCCAGGGCTTGGTGCGCTAACGAGGAGCTGCCCCGGCCGCTGCCGTGCCTGGTGGACCCATTGGAAGGTCTGGAGCAGCACAGATTGGCTGACATCGGACCAGTCCTTCGTTTCAGGAGGGTCAACGTACGCGCCACCTGAGCGGGCCTTCTTGCCCATGGCCTCGATGGCCTCGTTGACCGCGTCCTGCTGGCAGGTATCGCCTACCTGCTCCTCAGGCGGCTGCTCGGTACCTTGGAACGTCGCTTCGAGGTCTTCGTACCGCCAGTCGTCGCACTCCAAGATGAGCTGACGCTCTTCCTCTGGGAGCTTCGCCCACGTGCTGGCGTCCACCTTCCAATCCGCCCAGCCGGCTTCCTCGTCGCCCCCAACGGGGGCCTCTTCGACCGTGCCAGAGGCGAACGAGTCGGCCTCGATTGTCAGATTGTCAAGCTCGTCTGCGCTGTGCCAATCTCCCGCGTCGACACCGACATACGCATCACGACTCGACACCGGACGGGCGGCCGAATCACCCTGATCAAGCAGAGCTGTCTGTTTGTCGAGGACCACATCGTGACAAGCTGGCGCGAAATGGTCCTCCAAAAAAAGCGGAGTTGTCTGTTTGTCGAGGACCACATCGTGACAAGCTGGCGCGAAATGGTCCTCCTGAAGCAAGGTTGTCTGCTTGGCTTCGCCTGACGGCGACTCTTTCTGCTCAGAGAAGAGGTCGAACTGGGTGTTCGACGGGGGCAGAAGTCCCCTATCGGAGAGCTTCCTCGCCATGGTCTTGCTCTCAAATGAGAACTTGACGAGGACGTGTTGGCTGCCCGCCCTGCGACGTGCGACCTGGATCTCGACGCCAGGCTTTGCGAAGCCGAGGCACGGGTTCACTGGCGCGGCGCAGAGTCGGGCCAGCGCGGCGTCCACGGCCTCGACGCTGCCTTCCATGTCGACCAGCTCAGCGAGAAGCTGCCTTGCCCTGGTGCCACGCCTTGCGTCGATCCACCCTGGCTTGTCCCAGCCTGTGTAGACCTCGGACTCAGGGGCGGTACGGTACCACTCGTATAGCTGGCGAAGCACCTCGCTCATGACCGGTCCTCCTTATTGGAGGTCAGATCAGCAGAGGGTTGTCCGCAGGGGGAAACGAGGTTATAGTCGGCTTCAGAGTTCATTACGTCGGTCAGGTCGGCGTAGGCTCAGCGGATTCAGAGGCTGCGACCCCTCTTTTTCCGCCGCAATAGACCCAGGGGGGAGTACCTCCTGGGTCTTTGTGTTTCATGGAGCGTGCTCGGCCACCCTGCCCTGCCCTGAGCCGCCTGTCAACGCATGGGCCTCTGCGGCGCGACGAAAGTTGCGCCTGCCTCAAGAAACCGTTCAGTTCTTGGGTCTGCCAGGATTCGGCCGATCGTCCGACGGGCCCACCAGCATGGCTTCGACCCGCAGGTCGTCGATTTCCAGCAGCATCGCCTCGATGCGCCGCCTCAGGGCCTGGTCCCGAACGTCATCGTGCTTGAGGACGTCTTCAAGCACAGCGTAGGCGGCATCCAGAAGGCTAGTCATCGTCGTCCTTGAGTGAGCGGATGTAGTCTACCAGCATTCGCATCAGGACGAGTTGCTCGGGCTCCTTGTGCCCCTTTTTGTAGAGCCTGTGCATGACCGACAGCGAGGCCCTGAGCAGCGTCTCAGGGTCTTGGTCGACCTCCTCGTTGACCTTCCCCGCCATCTCTTCAAGGAAGTCGATGCGGAGGTTGTATAGCGTGTCCTCGGCGTCGGCGATTTGCCGAGCCACGGCGTTGGCTCTCTTGATGGCAGCGATCTCAAACTGGGTGTAGGGCGTGGGCGAGACGCGTCGTCCGTCTGCGTACCCGCTCTGCCTTGGCCCAACGGCTCCAAGCAGCTTTTCTCGCTCCTTGGTGAGGGAGTCGATCTGCTTTTCAACGTCGAGGATCTTTTGAGCCTTGGAGGTCACAACTTCGAGCGCTCTCGGATCGAACGCTTGCACTCACACCAGCAGCAGGGCCTCTCTTCTTCGTCGACCTCGCTGCAATTGCATGAGCGACCTGAAACGACTCGCCAGCAGAACCGAGCGAACTCGTCCTGGTCTCTGTTGAACGGAAGCGGGCTCCGCTCTTGGTGGCTCACAGGCTCTCGTGCTCCTGGTGGTCGTGGAAGTAGCTGGGCGCCCATGCCCCTCCGCAGCGCTCGGTGCGAAGGTGCGGACAGGTCCATCCTTTGGATGCGAGGGTGTCGCATCGGACGGGCATCATGTCGGAGGTCTGGTCCCACTTCATTTCGGTGTTGTCAGGATCATAGCGCGGGTCAGTCGAGCTGATCTGGTGGAACAGCCCCTTGCCGGCCTCTCCGAACCTGTGGAGCTGGGACGCGAGCGCCACCCAGAGTTCGTAGGTCAGCTTGCCCTCGGCCATCTGCTTGAAGAACTCACAGAAGTGGGCGCTGAAGTCGAGGTGCGTGTCGTCGGCCTTGATGACTCTCAGGGCGTACGCGCCGTCGAGGCGTCGGTATCCTGCTGGAGGATTGAGGTCGGGGACGCCCGGCGTCTCCGCAAGGCCAGCGCGAAGCTCGGAGACTCCCCACGAGCGCTCTTCCAGAGCCTTGCTCGCCCAGAACCAATGCCGGCCGTCTGGATCGAACTTCCCCTTGGAGGCCATCTCCGGGCAGATGGGCAGGGTTCCGCCCTTCCTCTTTGCGAGCTTGCCGTTCAGTGGGCTTCCGATGAGGTTGCCTGGCCGCCTCTGAGAAAACTTGGTCAGCCCGGTGAGCAGGGTGTCCTGCGGCGGAATCAGCCTATCGAAGCTGGAGGGCACATCGAAGCTGTCTCCCTCTTCTCGGACAACCTGGGCCTCTTCAAGCCACGCCGTCATCCATCTCCTTGCCATCCACGCGGGCACAGGCTCTTTGAAGAGCGCCCTGACGTGGGCACCGTCTCCAGACCTGGAGCGGTTGACCAGGATGGAGCATCCCGTCTCAAGCATGAAGGAGGTCGCCCTGGTGACGTCGGACTCCCAGTCGGACCCGGTCCGCTTGCCGTCGAAGTCAGCGGCTATCCACCAGACCGTGGGAAGCTCGTTGCCGTTCGGAAGCAGCGGGTAGCTGCCGACCTCGACGTCACCTGTCAGGTGCCTGACGAGCATCGAGTCGTTGAGCTTCCCGTAAACGGGCCTCCAATGCTCTTCGCCTCGCAGCGCGTAGACGTCGTCGGCGCCACGGGTGAGTTCTCGGAGTATGCGAACCTTGTCTTCAGGGGTCATCGCGCCAACCTAGAGGACCTGTTGAGTGCAGGCTTTCGCATTCGCCGGAGCAAGCCGACTTGCCACCAGACGTCAGAAACACGTGGTCGCACACGGGGCACCTGCCGCTTGGTGCGCCAAGCTTTGCCATGGCTGCGATGCGAAGGTCTGGCTCGCGAGACTTTCTTCTTTTGACTGCCTCAAACCAGTTGTCGGCATGCTGCCCTGGCTTGCGAGCCGTGACTCTCATTGTCTGCGGGCGCCCCTCGTGGCCTTGATATCACGCTGGCGCATGATGATCTGACCAAACGTCTGTTCGATGCCGATTTTATCGGACATGGCCAAAAGCAGCTTGCCGCAAGCCTCTGCGTCATCCCCTGCCCGATGGGCATCCTTGATGGAGATGCCGTGCCTCTCGCATGACCTTCCGAGGGTGTTTTCGCCTCGTCCGTTGTTCCCGTGGAAGTGCCGCGACCACACCATCGGATCGATCCATGGGAAGTTCGGGTCGAGCGCTGGGATATGGGAGAGCGTGTTGTAGATGCCGCACCTGTACGCCTCTGCCCAGATGAACTTCTGGTCGAAGTCGGCGTTGTAGGCGACAGGAATGGCGTCTCGCAGGATTCGCAGGGCCGACTCCATCACGTGAATGAACTTGGGCTGCCCTTCGACGTCGCGGTCGGAGATCCCATGGATGTTGGACACCTCTCTGGGGATGGGCTTGCCTGGGTTCAGCAGGGACGACCACTTTTCAACAACGACTCCGCCCTCGATGCGGACAAGGCCAAGCTCTACGACCCGCTCGTTCTTGTGGTCGAGGCCCGTCGTTTCCACGTCGATGCTGACCATGGGTTGCTTCAGCCAAGAGGAGTAATGGTCAATCATCTTGAGCCCCCATACTGAGCGATGAGCCTCGCCGCCTCGCCCTTCGTGATTCCATTGTGCGTTGGCGCTCCAAGCACGTGCAGGTACCTCAACTGGCCGGCGGTTGCCGGCTCTCTCTTCTTCAGGTCTCGCTCCGTGAACACGGCAGAGAGCGCGTCCGACATTTCTCCAGCGGTCGATGGGAGCTTGGCCTTTTTGCCCTTCGCGCGCCGGAACTGTTCAATCTGACGTTCGGTCGGTGGCTTCGACCTCCATGCCGCATCAGAGCGAACCATGTGTTCTTGGACGGTCGGAAGCTCTTGCTGGCCGTTGTCTCGAATCTTCTGAATCCACTCGCCTTCTACAGGACCCTCCGAGTCGCTCGGGGTGGCGCTTTCGCCGCCTCCGAGCGGACTTGAGCCGCGCCTGGAGGTCATCGCGTAGACCAGGCGGTCCATTTCGCTTTCGACCATGCCGTACGCAAGGTCAAAATCCAGCGCCCGCGTGGTCAGGCGAATCGGATGGTCGCTCTTACGGCTCGGCCTCTGGTCGTAGAAGAACACGCTCGACTTCGTCTTGGTCGCGTCCATCCAGCCGACGAGGAAGTATCCAAGGCCCGGGACCGACAACTGCCAGCCCGCAGAACTCTCTCGCCATGCGTACTTCTGGGTTCGGCGACGGGCTCTTGCCTGGAAGTCGATAATCCTGCCCGAGCCAGAGTCCGCGTCGTTGACGACAAGCTCGCCCTCTTCATCGGGGCTGTCGCCCTCCTCTTCTTCGCCCCCTTCAAGCTCTGCGGGCGTGCCGGGGGCCGAGAGCCCAGCGAGGGTCGCAAGCTGAACTGGGCTGTGCCGTTCGGAGTTCCCGACGCAGTCGATGATGAGTGCCTCGGTCTTGCCGGGGTAGAGGCGAAGCGCCCTTCCGACGACCTGAAGGTAGAGCCCTTGCGACTGGGTGGGCCTTGCGAAGAGGATTCCTTCGCACGACGGATCGTCATAGCCCTCGGTCAGGACGCCCACGTTGCAAAGCAGCTTGAGCTTGCCAAGGCGGAAGTCGTTGAGGGTCCTTTCTCGCTCTGCATCCGGCATCGCGCCCCAGACGCACCCTGCCGCGTAGCCCGCATCGCAGAAGTCCTGCGCGAGGCTCTGGGCATGGGCCACGTTCACGCAGAAGACCAGCATCTTGCGGTCCTGGCCGTGCTGCATCCAGGCTCGGACGATGGCCTGCCTGACAGGCTCCTGGTCCATGACCTTGGCAAGCTGGCTTTCGACGTAGTCGCCGTCTCTGGTTGCCACCTGATCCAGGTCGATGTTGATCGGAACCTGAACGCCGGTCGGCGGAACGAGCCAGCCGTTGTCGATCATCCAGAAGATGTCTCGCTCGTACGCGATGCTGTCGAACATCGTGTCGAGGCCGGTGCCGTCCGCGCGGCCCGGGGTCGCGGTGATGCCCATGATGACAAGGCCAGGGTTGACCTCTCGAAGCCGTCGAATCACGCGGTCGTACATCGATCCGCTGATTGCATGGTGAGCCTCGTCCACGATCACCAGGCCGATGGGACCATGCTGCATCAGGTCCGCAAGTCTGGCCCCACTGCTGTGGCCAATCGTCTGAATCGATGCCACCGTCGCCTTGCGACCAAGCTGGTTCGTCTTCGCCTGGACGACGCCAACCGATACCTTGTCGCTCACCGCGACGATCTTGCCCCTCGTCTGCTCAAGAAGTTCCTTGCGATGGGCAACGAACAGAGCGCTAGACATTGGGTTTGCGGTGCAGAAACGGTGAATAGTCTCTGCGGCGAGAATGGTCTTGCCGCTGTTGTGTGTGACGGTGAAGTCGTCAAGCAGGTAGCGATGATCGCCGTCGAGGACGAAGCCAAAGTACGGCTCCACCGTGCCGGTGCGGACAACCTTGAACCCAGTCCTCAGCACGTCTTTCTTTTGCAATCGAGCGCCGGAGGACTTCCTGGCGATTCTATTCGGAATCTCGCTGGTTTCACCGGTAATGGATACCCGCCAATAGTCTCCATATGCGCCTGTCTGGCAATGCTTGACGCATCCACTCACGTATGCCGCGAGCCCAACGCTCCTCGCGATGAACGCAACATCGTTGGAAAGCCTCTCGCTTTTTGATATAAAGTCCAAACCCTTTTTCGTTGCGTGACCATCGCCATCGATGATGCCGGCAAGGAACGAGAGTCTGTCCGAGGCACTTGAGAGCTTGTACAGGTTGGGCACGAACCTGTCTTCCGACCCGCACGGCATCACGCCGAGAGACCGCAG
>Ga0114971_10003681_pt1 | contig 10394 bp, 7 predicted proteins | sample M_140625_MF_Meta_FD_87320 | JGI IMG/M metagenome (GOLD analysis project Ga0114971, IMG submission 87320) | Freshwater microbial communities from Lake Montjoie, Canada to study carbon cycling - M_140625_MF_MetaG | ecosystem: Environmental > Aquatic > Freshwater > Lake | place: Lake Montjoie...
CAAAGTTTTTGCCGCAGGCTTAATGGCGACCGAGCCAGAATCAAATGTGAAGTCGCTTGAGAAGCGCAACATTCCTGTGCGCGCGTCAAAGGTCAACACATCTGGATATTGCGCGGCCAAATCGGCGAGCGCTTTGTTCAACTCCGCTGGAAGCGGACCAACACCCATTTCGCCAACTTGCTTGAGCAAGCGTTCGTAATCGGCGAGCAATTTATCAATGTCGCCCTTGGCGCCGTTGCGCATTCCAGCGAGCGCCTCAAGGTCCGCCGCGGCCGCGGCCATCTGCGCGCGAAGGCGCTCCTCATTGGTGCGCGCTGTTTGCAAATCGCTTTGCGTGGCGAGCAATGTTTGCTCTTGTCCGCGGTAGGCGGTCAACAAATCATCGTACTTTTGTTGAGGCACGCACGCCGCAAAGAAGAGTGGAACAAGAACAAAGAATGTGATTCGCTTCCATGCCATCGAAGGTTCTCCAGTAAGTGGGTCGAATGCGATTTCTAGCGATCGCTTAAGGTGGTCAGTGTAGCGCAAGTGGATCAAACGCGACGAGGCGAAACCACATGAATTCATGAGGTGGGCGTTGGTGTGAATGACGCCACACATGGTCAACTGGCGATGGTGGTAGGAGTGTTGGTTTGCAATACATTTTCACGTATGGTTGACCTACGCGAAATCGAACCTAGGCTTCAGTGATTGAATATGTTGCTTGTTGCAACACAGTCGTTGCAGACAAGTTTCAAGAGTCATTCAACCGATAGAACAAACGAACCGTGTCACCAGAGCAAACCCAAGAGCCCAATCAGCACCCCAACCAGCACCCTAGTATGGATGCTGATTTGAAACAGCTGGCCGCGAAAGTTGGTCCCTATCCGTTGACGGCTTACCGATTTGTGCGCGAGGGTTTGTCTCGCACCGTTGAGATGTCCCAAGGTTTGGATTCCTCCGAGGCGGATCGACATGTTTCCGGGCAACAATTGTGCATGGGTTTGAGGGAATTTGCCATCGAGCGATATGGATTGTTGGCGCCCGTGGTGTTGCGAAGTTGGAATGTGCAACGAACCGATGATTTTGGACGCATTGTGTTTGCCATGATCGACGCAGGATTGTTGAGCAAGACTCCGCAAGATTCATTTGAAGATTTCCGCGGGGTGTTTGATTTTGACGAGGCCTTTGGACGCGATCGCTTGGTCGATGCAATGCAACATCGTTGAAGCCAATGGGTCAATGGGCGAAATGCAAACCTGTGTGCGCCACTGCCGCCCGAATGGGTGGAATCGCTTAGCATTCTCCGCATGTCCGACGAACAAGACTCAACGCGTCTGTCTAAATTGCATCTGTGGCAAATCCAAGGCGTGCGCGACGCGCTTGTGATCGCTTTGTTCGTGGTGATTTTCTACGCGGGCTACGCCATGCGCTCTGTGACCGTGCCGTTGTTGATCGCATTTGGTTTGGCGTATTTGGTGGAGCCGCTTGTGGAAAGTTTGTGCCAGCGGTTGCGCATGTCGCGGCCCGCGGCGGTTGGGACCATCATGGGCACGGTGGGGCTGGGGTTGCTCGTGGCATTGGTGATCGCGGTGCCGATTGTGATTGGTCAAAGTGTTTCATTTGTGGAATCATTTCGAAGTGGCCGCTTCAACTCCGTGATTGACCGCGCGCAAGCGGTTGTGCCGGAACCGTATCAAGATCAAGTGCAAAAAATTCGCTTGTGGTTTAGCGAAAATGTTGGTTCTGGCAGTGGCATTGCGCAGGATTCATTTGCCGTTGATGCAAACTCTGCGACGGCGAAGCCAAACAATCGCGACGCGGTTTTGGATACAGCAACATTGAAGACGCCCGCTGGCGCGGATGCCGCAAAGCAGAAATCAGAATCGGGCGCCGTCGCGAAAGATGTTGCGGGTGCGGATCAGCCATCAACAACATTAGTGAACCAAGCGGCCATTGACATTGCGGTGGAGGAGGCCTTGAAGAAGCGTGGGTATTTGGGCGCGCAGGGTGGCGCGCAGGGCGGCGCACTGGGTGGATCGCTGGGTGGGGCGGGATTTTCATGGACCAACATGTTTGGCTCCAGCGTGCAAGGCGTGTTGGCCACGGCGCTGGAATTTCTCACCATTGGATTCTTGACGGCGTTGATTCCGTTTTACTTTTGGTTTTTTTCGGTCAGCTTTCCATCGGCTATCGCCAAATTGCGCGGCTTGATTCCAGAGAAGCACCGTGAAGGAACAGTGAAGTTGATTGTGGAAATGGACCACGCGGTGAGCGGATTTGTGCGCGGACGAATTGTGATTAGTTTGATCATGGCGATTCTGTTTGCGATTGGTTGGAAAGTGTGCGGCGTGCCATACGCGATCACGTTGGGACTTGTGATTGGGCTATTTAGCGTGGTGCCTTACTTAAGCGCGGTGGGTTTGCCGATCGCAATTGGTCTGTTGATTGTTGACCAACTTGTGTTGCCCGAAGAGGCGCGCATGAGTTGGATGTGGATTGTGCTTGGGCCCTCACTGGTGTATGCGATCGTGCAATTATTAGAGGGATATGTTTTGATTCCAGTGATCGCCGGACGCGCCACGGACTTGGGGCCAGTGAGTATTTTTGTGGCGGTGCTTGCGGGCGCGGCATTGGCGGGCGTGTACGGAATGTTGCTCAGCATTCCGGTGGCGGCGTGTTTGAAGATTTACGGGCGCGAAGTGATCATGCCGCGCGTGAAAGCGTTCAGCAGTGGCGAGGCGGATGATTTGTTGCCGCTGAATTAGCGGTTTTTCAGCGCTTCTTGCGCGACTTAAATTTGCTCTTGATACTTTCGGTGTGGGTGGACTTGCGTCCCATCAACGCGCCAAGATTTGGCATGCCGCCAGGGCCGCCGCTCGCCATGTCCTTCATGGCTTTCATTTTTCCCATGGCGCCAAGGCCGGCGAGTTGCGTGGTCATTTTTTGCATGACTTCGAATTGCTTCACAAGTTTTCCAACCTCCGTGATCGTGGAACCACTGCCCGCGGCGATGCGGCGAGCGCGGCTTTTTTGCTGGTCAACACAGCGCACATCTTTGCGCTCAGCGGCGGTCATGCTTCGCGCGATGCCCTCGATGCGATCGAGTTGCTTGTCATCCACATTCACATCTTTCATCATGGATCCCACGCCCGGAAGCATGCCCAAAATTTGTTTCATGGGCCCCATGCGCCGCAGTGATTTTAACTGCGACAGAAAATCATCCATGGTGAATTGGCCCTTGGCCATGCGCTCGGCCATGCGTTCAGCTTCATCTTGGTCGACTTCTTTGTGCGCCTTCTCAACCAGGCTGACCACGTCGCCCATGCCCAACATGCGGCCGGCGATGCGCTCTGGATGGAACGGTTCAAGCGCGTCAAAGCGCTCGCCCACGCCCACGAAAAGAATGGGCGCGCCAGTGACATATTTCACGCTTAGCGCGGCGCCTCCGCGACTGTCGGAGTCGAACTTGCTGAGAATGATGCCGTCGACATGCAATTGCTCATGGAAGGATTTCGCCGCGATCAACGCGTCTTGACCGGCCATGGAATCAACCACCAACAAAGTTTGATGTGCCTCCGTGGCGCGGCGAACGCCTTGCAATTCGCGCATAAGCGTGTCGTCCACATGCAGACGGCCGGCGGTGTCGACAATGAGCGTGTCGAAGCGGCCCTCGCGCGCGGCGCGGTAGGCGCGTTGCGCCACGCCAACCGCAACGCCAACGGCTTTGCCATATTCCGCGCACTTGTCGGGCTCGCCAAAGAACGCCACGCGCGCGCCGCCTTTGCCTTCGGCGGCCACTTGCTCGGTGACAATTCGTAATTGCTCAACGGCGGCGGGGCGTTGCAAATCGCACGCCGCAACCAGAACACTGCGGCCTTGCTCGCTTAAGCGCGCCGCCAATTTTCCAGCTGTGGTTGTTTTGCCCGCGCCTTGCAAACCGCAGAGCAGAACCACGGTTGGTCCTGGCGTGACGGACATGATGTTGGGATCCACCGGACCCATCAAACTCACCAGTTTTTTGTGCACAAGGCCAACAATTTCCTGCGCCGGGTTAAGGCTCTTTGTGACTTCGCCGCCAATCGCTTCTTGCACAACGGAGTCGCAGAAGTCGCGCACCACTTCAACATGCACATCGGCCTCAAGCAGAGCGGTGCGGACATCCGCCATGGCCTCGCGCACATTGTCCTCGGTGATTTTTCCGCGGCCAGAGAGCCGGCGAAGCGCGCCGCCTAATTTTTCGGAGAGTGATTCGAACATGGTTGAGCAATCCTAGGCGAAAGACGGGCGAAAGAGGGGCGAATTCACAATGCAAAAATCGCGCTGTGGACATGCTGGTAACGCAAGGCGAAACATTGAACGTGATGGGCGTGAGTGAATTAGGAAATTATGAAACGCGAACTTTGCTTGGCGTGGTGGTACGAGTAGCCTTGGGAGCGGCTTGCACAACGGCGCGAATGGTGCGTGCGATGTTGGCCGCGTCAATGCCAGCTTCAACAAGTTGCTCGCGGCGCTCGCCTTGATAAATCCATTGATCAGGCAAACCCATGCGCGTGATGAGACGCGTGTCTAGGCCGCGTTCATTGCAGGCTTCCAACACGCAACTTCCAAATCCTCCGCGCACGGAATGATCTTCCACGGTGACCACGGGAATGTTTTTGCTCAGCAGAGATTCAAGCAGTTGAATGTCCACTGGCTTTGCGAAACGCGCGTCGTACAAGTTCACGCGATATTCGCTGTCAAGAGATGTGAGCGCGGTTGCGCTTTCAATGGCCATGACGCCGTAGGCCAACACCGCGACATCGGGCGAATTATGCTCAACCAGCGCGCGCGCCTTGCCCACAACAAATTCTGGGCAATCTTGTTTGGTGAATAGATCGCTGACGGCTTCACGCGGATAACGAAGCGCGCTCAAGCCCGCGTCATGCTTGCGCATAAATTCAAGCGCGGCTTTCAAGCTTGGCTCATCCATGGCGGCCATTAAGACGGCGTTTGGAAGCGAAGCCAACAGGGAAATATCGCAAAAGCCGTGATGCACGGCTCCATCGTTGCCAACCAAGCCGGCGCGATCAAGCAACAACCGAACGGCGAGTCCTTGCAGGGCGACTTCTTGGAAGGCCTGATCGAACGCGCGTTGCATAAATGTGCTGTACACGGCGAAGAAAGGTTTCCAGCCGGTCTTGGCAAGGCCAGCCATCATGTCCATGGCGTGGCTTTCGCAAATGCCCGTGTCCCACGTTCGCTCTGGAAACGCGGCGGCCACTTTGGAAATTCCGGTGCCGTCTGGCATGGCCGCGGTGCATGCGACAACTTTTGCGTCGCGCTTCATGATGTCAGTCAGCGCTTCGCCGACGGCGCTTGTGAATGAGCGCGAACTTTTCTTCAACTCAATGCGGCAACCTTCGCTTTCCATGTCGGGCACAGAGAATGGTCCAGGCGAATGCGTGGCCGATGGATCTGATTCGCAGAATGAAAAACCCTTGCCTTTGACGGTCTTGACATGCAGGACCATTGGGCGGTCGAAGTGCTTGGCCTCGGTGAAGAATTCAATGAGCGAATTAAAATCATGTCCGTCGATTGGACCGACGGCGACAATTCCAAAGTGCTCGAACCAGGCGTCGTGGCTGATGGCGGCTTTGCTCATGTCGCCCATGCGGTGATACAGATCGGACATTTCGCGGCCGCCAGGAATAATTTTGGCGACATCCTTGGCGCGCTTTTTAAATTCCGCGTAGCCGTGGCTCATGCGCAGTCGATCAAAGTAGCTGGCCAACGCGCCTTGCGGCTTGGCGATGCTCATGCCGTTGTCATTGAGAACGACAAGGAATTGGCGGCGCAATGTGCCTGCGCTGTTGAGGCCTTCCATGGCGAGACCGTTGACAATGCTGGCGTCGCCAATAAGCGACACGACGCGGCGTCCATTTGGATTTGTTCCATCAAAGCCATCGCCGTTCAGTGAATCGCCGCGCGCCATTCCAACAGCGGTTGAAATTGCGGTGCCTGCGTGGCCCACGCTGAAAAGGTCGTACGCGCTTTCACGCGGCTCTGGAAAACCAGCCATGCCGTCGCGTTGTCGAAGTCGACCCAGGAGAGCTTGACGACCAGTAAGCAGTTTGTGCGTGTAGCACTGGTGGCCAACGTCCCACAGCATGCGGTCGCGGCTGAAGTCAAACACATAATGCATGGCGATGGTGAGTTCAACCACGCCAAGATTTGGCGCAAGGTGTCCACCTGAAGTCATGCATTGATCGCAAATGGCTTTGCGAACTTCGGCGGCAAGTTGTGGCAACGCGGAGGGCGCCAGAGCTTTAAGGTCGGCGGGGGAATGAATCGTTGGAAGAATTTGCATATCGTTGATTGGTGTGAAAGGCGAAACGCCTAGTGGCGAGTCTAGCGAAATGTTGAGGGAAAGTCACGGGCGCGGACCAAAATTAAATAAGATCCCTTTGCGAGCAGGTTGAGTGTGAAGTGCGATGATGGGCGTAGAAAATTTGAGGCGAGGCATATTCAAACGCTGGTTTTAACTTTGCGCCGGGAAGATTTACTTGGTTCGAGTGGTCAGCAATTGCGCCATGTCGCGCAGTGGTTGCGCCGGCTCGCCCAGTGGCTTGAGAAGTTGCTCGCTGTGATCCAGAAGTTCCTTGACGTGCTCGCGGCTCCAAGCAATACCGTGGATTTTTGGATAGGTCATCTTGCCTTGCGCCGCGTCTTTGCCCGCGGATTTTCCTAAGTGTTCGCTGGATTGCGTTTCATCCAGAATGTCGTCAACCACTTGAAACATAAGTCCCATGGTTTCGCCCCAGCGCGTCAGGCGATCAAGCGTGTCGGCATTGGCGTTCGCGGCGTAGGCGCCCATGCGGCACGCGGCGCGGATCAGCGCGCCAGTTTTTTGGCGGTGGATTAATTCCAATTGTTGCGCGGGGTTGAAGTCGTTTGGAAATCCACCAAGCGTGTCGAGCACTTGTCCGGAAATCATTTCAGTGGTGGATGTGGCCAGTTCATGCGCAATGTGCGCGGAGCCGATCTTGCATGACAGCGCCTGCTCCATGGCGATTGAAAGCAACGCGTCGCCGGCGAGAATGGCCAACGCCTCGCCGAAGGCGACATGGGTTGTTGCGCGGCCGCGTCGAAGATCGTCATTGTCAAGCGCAGGCAAATCGTCATGCACCAAACTGAAGGCGTGGATCATTTCAATAGCCACCGCGGCGGGCATGGCGTGCTGGATGTCGCCACGCGCGGCCGCGCAACAATACAGGCACAGCATGGGTCGAACCCGTTTGCCGCCGCCAAGAAGCGCGTAGTTGACGGCTTCTTTCAGCTTCTGGGCAAGCGGTCGATTGACGATGGTGTGCTCCAACGCGCGTTCAACATGCGTCAGCAGTTCATCGTTGGTGAAATGGTGCGTCTTCAGTTCAAGCATCAAATGCAGTATATAAAGTTGCGTGAAGTGCCTATGATGCCGCCCATGAGCAGTGCATTCAACGAGTTTTTAAGCTTTCTTCAACACGGCGGATTTATTATGTATCCGCTTTTATTCTTGGCCATATTTTCGCTTTCACTCACGGTGGAGCGGATTATCTTTTGGACCAAAACCGGCAGTCGAAAGTCAAAAATACAAGTGGACGCGTTGGTGGAGGCCTTGCGCGCCGGCAAGCGTGACAAGGTGATTCAATTGTGCGATGGAAGCACGTTGCCAGATATGGCCGTGGCGGCGCGCATGGTGATTGACGGTAGCGATGACAGCGTGGCGTCGGCGGCGGCGGAAATTCAACGCCATCGACTTGAGCGATTTTCCGTGATTCTTTCCACCATCATCACGGCGAGTCCGATGATTGGAATTTTGGGAACCGTGATTGGAATTATTAAAAGCTTTCAAGTGTTGGGCAACACCAGTGGTCTGGCGGATCCGCGCGGAGTATCCGGTGGAATTGGTGAGGCGCTGATCACCACGGCAAGCGGACTTGCGGTGGCGTTGCTGACGCTATTTCCATACATGGCGTTCAAGGGTTTGGCGGATCGCGGACTTGGCCGCATGGAATCCGTCATTGCCGCGGCGCAAATTGGTTTGCCGCGTCGGCCAACTCGCTTAAAGGAACTAGACGAAAGTAACGCGGCTTTGCAACGTGAACCCGCGGAAGCTCTTCGTTGAACGCAAATCTAAAACTGTCATATTTAAAAGGTGATGGACAGCCATGCGAATTTGCTCCTGGCAAGGCGGTGACCATTGGTCGCACCGGCGACAGCGTGATTCACTTAAATGATCAGCACGTTTCGCGGCGCCATGCCACGCTGAATTGCATCGAAGGCAATTGGACTTTGGTGGACAACGGATCGCGCCATGGAACGCTGATCAATGGAACTTTGCTGGCCGCGCAAGAGCCATGCGTGCTTGCCCACGGTGATCAAGTTGGGATTAAGCCGTATGTGTTGCGGGTTGATTTAGGCGGCGAATCCATGACGTTGCTTCATCTTTCGCCCGAGGATTCGGGGGTGAATGTGCAATTGATCGAGCAAGATGAGTTGCAGAATTTAGCGGGCAAACGCTTGCGCGTGTTGTTGGATGTGGCCGCGAAGTTGCAGGACGCAAGCGATGAAAAATCTTTGGCACAAACCGCGGCTGTGGCTTTGATTCAGGGAACTGGATTTGCCCGCGCCTTGGTGTTGCGCAGTCAAGATGGCGCAGTGTTTGAGGTTCTTGCCAGCGAGGCGTTGCAATCGCACAGGGATGCGCAGGCGCGCGTCAGCCGCACGTTGTTGCGCGCCGCCGCGTCGGGCAAAGCTGTGCGACTTGAAGACGCGCAGGAGATGAACATGTCGGAAAGCATCTTGACAGAAGGCGTGACCGCCGCTTTATGTATTCCAATTTTTCTTGGAGTAAATATAGAAGGATTTATATATTTGGATTCAACAAGTGGCGTCACTCCTGGCAATGACGCCGCCGCGTTCGCCGTGGCGTTGGGGCAATTTATTGGAATGGGATTGGGCGAAATTCGCCGCCGCGATTTGGCACAGAGGCAAATGCATATCCAAAGAGAGCTTTCCGCGGCGCACGATGTGCAACGGAGATTGATGCCCGCGGAGAAGGGCGCAATCGGATCGTGGCGCTGGACGTTTAATTGCGAACCAGGTCGAGTTGTGGCCGGCGACATTATTGGCGCGGGCGAAGGCGCGGATGGATTCTGGTTTTTTCTGGGCGATGTTGCTGGAAAGGGCATGAGCGCCGGCATGTTGATGGCCAGCATTCAAGCCTATTTAGCGGCGGAGTTGGAGCGTGGTGGCTCGGTGGTGGATTCAATGAACGCGGTCAATTCCTATGTTCGCCGCCACAGAAGCGCCTCTGAATTTGCCACGTTGATGGCCTTGCGTTTATCCAATGATGGCCGCGTCCTGCGCATGGTGGACGCGGGCCACGCCATGGGCGCCATTGTGCGCGCTGGCGCCGCGGCGACCTTGATTGATTGCAATGGAGGTCCGCCGATTGGAGTGCTGGACGATGCGTATGAATGTAGCGAGTTTGAATTGCAACCAAGTGACCGCATTGTGTTGTTCAGCGACGGCGTAAGCGAGCAACGCAACGCCGACGGCGAAGAGTTAGGCATTGAGCGCGTGCTTGATAGCTTGGCCAACAGCCTCGATGAGGCCGAAGACGTTGAGCGAGTGATGAACTTGCTACGCGCGCACGCCGCGGGCGCTCCATTTACAGATGATGTGAGCGTGGCCAGTTTAAGATTTGTATCGGCTGAAGAACTGTCCAAGATTTGAGCGCGGAGTGGGCGTGATTATTTCATTGTGGGGCGCGTGAAATCCAATCAACTTGAGGATGTTTATGGAGCGCGCAACGTGCCAGTGTGGGCGCTGTCATGCCGCTGTGCGGTGGTGAGGTCGCTGAGATTGAGCCATTCGCGCATGTCGTCCAAATCGCCGCCAGTCTGAAGACGTGTGCTTCCATCAGCTTTTGCGGCGGGAATTTGCTTGGAATAGCGCATCAACGGAATGGCTTGGTCGGTGTAAAGGGAAAAGCTTGATGCGTCGGCGCAGTTCCAAATTCGCTCGCTTGCAAGCCAAGGCGGACAGACCCACGCCGCGCCGGAGGCCGTTGGATCTGGCTGGCTGTAGGCGCCCGCGGATTCCTGAAGTGTGGGTCGACCAGATTGAGTTGCCGCGATATTTTTTTCAGAGCCGCCTTGCAGGTCTGCGCCGGGCATGCCTGAGCTTGGCGCGGACGCGTTTGCGCTGAGATATGCGGATGGACAAAAGACGGTCATGCGATCGGGAAACACGATGCCGCCAATTGTGCGAGACATCGCGTTGGCGGAGCGATCGGTTGCGGTGCGCGTCGCGTCGCAAAAGTATGGACGGGGAACTCCAAGCGTCTTGGGATTTTTTGAAAGTTCCCACCAGCCACCAAGATAAAA
>Ga0114971_10003682_pt1 | contig 10391 bp, 6 predicted proteins | sample M_140625_MF_Meta_FD_87320 | JGI IMG/M metagenome (GOLD analysis project Ga0114971, IMG submission 87320) | Freshwater microbial communities from Lake Montjoie, Canada to study carbon cycling - M_140625_MF_MetaG | ecosystem: Environmental > Aquatic > Freshwater > Lake | place: Lake Montjoie...
AAGACAAAGGTCGCCACCACGCGGTGTTTCCAGGCAGTATCCAATTTCGTGTCTGGGCGTCTGAGCTGAAAGACATTATCGATCGCAATGCCGGTGATTGAGATTGCGATGAGCGGTTCGACGATGCGTGCCGAAATGTTGACAAATCCAAGAGCGGCAAGCGCCAGGGTGATGCTGTGTGCAATCGTAAACGATGTCACCACGCGGAGCAGTCCACGAACTGAACCACCGAGCAGGACGAGACCTATCACAAAGCAGACGTGATCGATGCCGATAAAGATGTGGTGGATCCCCGTGCCGGTAAAGCGAAGCAAGCGGATATACCACGCCTCAGGGGACTGCATGCCAGTTGGAGCAAGCTGCACCGTATTTGAATCGTAGACGGTGTCGAAAATCGCGCGGCCATCTTTGTAAATGGTAACCAATGATTTCGCTACTGGGTCATCCGGGAAAATGGCTTGGCGAACCGAAACAGGCTGGCCATTCCATGGAAGACGTGTCGACCAGGCAACTGCACCGCCCTTTGTGTCGACATCCAGTGATGCCATTTTCGCCTCGACACGCTCGCTTCCAGCGTAAACAAAAATCCGTGACCGGATGGCGATGTCCGTGTCGACAGGGTCCAAGCGGTGCCCGGCGGCTTTTTCCAGTGCGAGCTGATGGACGGTTACAGAAATGGCCATTTCATTCCCAGCGAGCATCACCTTCACGGATGACAGCGCAGGGTCATGGGCAAATCCACGCACGGCAAAGAAAATAGGCAGCACCACCAGGCAGAAACAGCGCAAAATAAGTCGCCATGCTACCCGGTGGCTGGTGAAATCCATCATGCTGTGACTATTGTTGCTCAGGAAGCTGCTTTGTTTCAAGGAGCTTTAGGCCATCTGCGGAGTAGATGTAAACCGTACGTCCGCGGACGATAGTCACAAACTTACCGCTTGCCTTTGCGGATACGGGTGGCCCGCCAGGACCACCTGGTCCCCCGGGTCCGCCGCCCCCTCGCATCCCGCCAGGTCCGCCGCCCGGAGGCATCCTAAAGAAGCTTCTGTCCGGCACGCCTTTGAACGAGCGTGGGACAAACGGGAATGTATCCGTAAGGACGTAGTAATAGGTCCCCTTTGGATATTCTGGCGTGACACCCGTGCGGCCGTTGTGCTCATCAAGGTCGCCAAACGTCTTGTTGTATTCAAAGTCGCTTCCAAATGAGCCATCAAATGGCCCGGATGGCCCTTCGGTGCGATCTCCAGAGCGAAGCTTGTAGCTGCTCTTGAGCTTTACCAAGCCAGACTTTGGATCGTTCGGTTTTTTGTAGGCGAGCTGTGCATAGATCGGATAGCCATCCGCGGCCCAGCCGACAAGCGCCATTTTCTTGTCATATTGCAGACGCTTGAGGAGCCCATAAGGCATGCCGTGATAGTGATAGCTGCCATCCGGTTGGACGTGGGCCAGACTGTCATCATTGCCGAGGCGCCCTCCCATCATGCCAGACAATGCCTCGTAGTGGAAGCGAAAGTCATTGTTCCAGATCTCAGCCGTGCCCGGATCAAAGGGAATTCCATTGATGGCAACGCCAAAGAGCGCGCCGCGGCCGGCGCCAGGGTTAGTCGCTAGGGTTGGCTTTACCGGGACCTGATACGTGTGCGGAATTGGACGAATGGTGTTGGGGTTTCCACGATTTGGAAATTGCCCTGGGACATGGTCTGGGATGCCATTGCTTTGGATGGTCCGAATGCCATCCTTGATAGAAATCGAGACCGAGTTCTGTTCACCATTAACCGTTGGTTTTACGGGTGTGGCTGACCGGGTTCCCTGAAAGGCAACGGCACCGGCTGCTACGGCCAAACAACATCCGAACGTCAAGGCATTGTAAATTTTCATCGCATATCATCCCGACCAAGTTTATGGATGTCCTTACGATAGCGTGAAACTGTGAACCGAATATGAATTTAGGGAGAACACACTCGAGATGCTAGATAAAAGCCTTTCTTGGTCGCCAGTTCGATGTTGATGAACATCGATAACGTTGCAACGCTGTTTCATCGGTAGAATCTGGCTATATGAACCTAGGTGACCTTAGCTGGCCGAGTGTCGATGCGACAACGGACCGCGTTCTCATTATCCCGATTGCCTCGTTCGAGCAGCATGGCCGCCACTTGCCTCTGCTCTCTGACAGCATGATTGGGCAGGCGGTCATCGACCGCTTGGTCCCGGATGTTGCAGATATTGCAATCTTTCTCCCGATGCTTTGGCTTGGTGCAAGTGATCACCATTTGGCATTTCCTGGCACGGTTTCTATCCCGCAGGATACATATGTGAAGGTATTGGAAGGCATTGTCGAGTCAGGCATCATGGCTGGCTACCGTAAGATTCTGCTCCTGAACAGCCATGCTGGGAACCTTGTGCCAGCACAGCTGGCGTTGACGAACCTGCAGCTGCAGTTTAAGGATGCCATCCCTGAGCTATACCTTGCACTGACAAGCTGGTTTGATATTGCATCCCGCGAGATCGCAGCGATAGAGGATTTGGTACAGCCATCCGTCAGCCATGCTTGCGAGTGGGAAACGAGCATCATGCTGACCGCACATCCGGATCTGGTCATCATGGCACAGGCCGCGGGGGCGCATATTGACTTTCCAAGCCGCTATTTCCAGCCGGATTATCGGGCGCCGCAGCGCGTGTATGTTGCACGGACGATGGACCAGGGGACGTCTACAGGCGCCTATGGTCATTGCGAGCTGGGAACCACTGAGAAGGGTGAAGCAATTCTCACTGTGGCGGTGGCGGTGCTTGTCGACTTTATCCGTGAGTTTCACTGCTGGCCGGTGGTCACACCGCAACCGGAGGCCTAATGGAACCATTGTCCTGGATGCCGGGGGCTGTATGCTTGCCAACGCCTACCCGGGAAATGCTTGCAGACCTTCCTGAGTTAACGGCGCACAGATCTGGACAGCGGGTCTTCAATGTCGTAACGCCATGTATCGAAACGGATGATGACCTTGCGAATGCCCTGCTTTGGCACTTCACGCAGGCAGTTCAGTGCATTGCAGACACTATCGAGCGCGTCGACTTAATCCTCGATGTCAGCCTCCTAGATGCCTATCCGCAGAACTGGTCGGTAACTGCAACCTGGAAACCATTTTTCAAGCTGGATAGACGGCATATTGCAGCGTTTTCCATTGAGCAGGTGTGGCGTGAGTGCCTCCGCGACCGCGGAATTAGGCTTGCTATTCATCGCTTGGATTCCGCAAGCGATACTGATATTCATTACAATTTAAATACGGTTGAATTTGACAAACATCGCTATTTGACTATTATTGACACTTATAAGCAGCAGTTACATCTAAATGAAAGGAAATATGATTATATACCAACACGCAGCAAGCCCAGATGGCCCAATAAATCCGAGCCCGTAGCCGTCCTTGGTGCGGGTGGCCCAATACCAACATCGGCGATTGAGCTGCTTAAAGAAAACCACGCTGTCGTGCTCTGCGATTATGAGCCCCTCGAGACGATTGCAAGCCGCGGGGCACCCCACCAGCCCAAAGGGGCTCCCTTGCCTGTGTTGCCTGTTCTCCTACCGCATCGGGAGGACACTTTTGACATCCTCGATCGTGCTGCGCTGCGCAATACCTTGACCGGATGCGCAACACTCGTCAACTGTGCCTGCACGCGCTACACGCAAAATGACTTCCGAGTAAACAGCGTTGGTGCGCTTGTCGCGGCCGAGGAAGCAATCGCTTCCGGAGTCAAACGAATCGTGACCACCGGGCCACAAGTCATCACGCTTGAGCCATACACGGGGTTTCACCACGACCATGATGTCCCTATCGATGCGCCCGGTCGCCCCGGGTGTAACCCTTACGGCCTCTCCAAACATATCGGGCAGGAGCTCGTCCGTGTTCTCTGCGAGCACTCGGATGTCCAGGGCATCACTCTATTGTTCAATGGCCTTGCGACGCCGGACAGCATCCACAAAATTGACTATATGACGAGCTTCGCCGATGCCGCGCGCGCCATTCGGGCAGCCGTCGAGGCGGATGCAACAGGCATCACCTACACAGCTCTGCACATCCCGGCACCAATGCCACAAGGGCACTTCCGTCTTGACCGCATCAAGGATGTCCTTGATTGGATGCCCGAAGACCCGCTGCCTTCCATTTGGCGCACAGACATTTAACACAAGGCAGGATATCTGCCACAAATGAAAGAAGTGCTTACGTGACAAACAGTTCTATCGGTCAAGTTTCGGAGGAAGCGATGAAGGTTCCAAAGATCACGGCTATTGAGCGCACACTCTGCTGCGTTCCATTCACACCACGCTGCGAAACGTGGAATGCACTCCTCGTACGTAACTGGCGTGTTGTTGAAATCATCGAAGTTTTCACGGATGCATCCGACATCATGGGCATCGGCGAAACCGTTATCCACTACACCTGGCAGCAGACATCAGATGCCACAGTAGCCCGCTGTATCGGAGCAAACCCTGCGGATCTCTTGTGGAACGATGGCCTTGGCGCAGGCTTGCAACAGGCGATGTTTGATATCGTTGGCAAGGCGCTTGGCGTCCCGGCGTATCGTCTCCTCGGTGCAGAGCAGGTGCGTGAAAATGTCAGCATCGCGTGGTGGAACACAAAAATGCCACCATCCGAGCTGGCCCTCGAAGCCGCCGATGCCCTTGCATCCGGCTACACGTACCACAAGATCAAGTCACGTCCATTTATCGACCCGTTTGCACAAGTAGATGCCATCTCAGCTGCCACGCCAGACCACTATCGCATCGACATGGACTGGAATGACATGTTGCTGAACGCATCCACAGCAACTCCCATTCTGAAGGAGCTGCAACAGCATCCAAAAGTTGCGCTGTTTGAGGGTCCGATTCCCCAGCGCGACATCGATGGCTATAAAACCCTCCGCCGCCGCATAGATATCCCGATTGCAATCCACGCAGGTGTCCCGCCGCTGCCGATTGCGCTGCGTGAGGAGATGTGTGATGGCTTTGTTGTTTCAGAATGTGGAGCCAGCGCCGCGATCAAGACGGGTGCCATTTTGGCACAGTTTGATAAGCCATTTTGGACACAGCCGGTGGGTACGGGCATCTCGACGGCTTGGGGATGTCACCTTGGCGCGGTTCTGACGCATCAGCAATGGCCGATGATCAGCTGTATGAACAACTACGCGGATGACATGATTGCATCGCCATTACAGATTCAACAAGGAACGGTGCGTGTTCCGACGGGGTATGGGCTGGGTATTGAACTAGACTACGATGCGGTCAATCGCTATCGGATGGATGCCCCTTACAGCCTCCCGGAGCGAAAACACATCATTTCGATTGAGTGGCCAAGTGGAAAGAGTGTGAAGTACGCATTTATGGCCAATCGTGTGAGTGGGAACTACCAAGCAAGTCCATTTGCGCATGCGGCGTATGCGGGTTTCCCGATGCTCGAGCGCCAGTGCTGGGAGGACTTCCTCGCCGGCAACCAGCCAATAGAGCCACGGGGCGTACAGATGAGAATCATCCACCCGGATGGCAGTGCAGCATTTGATGAGCTTTATGCAAGATGTCTACGTGGCCCCGTCGAAAATGTAGCGTATCCATATGGGGGATGATTTTTTCGATGTGGGATAGCGGAGAGTCTACGCCAGCGCAGACTTAATGACATCCCCGCTGACATCGGTTAGACGCATGCTTCGCCCTGCATACTTGTACGTCAAACGTGTATGGTCAAGCCCTAAAAGGTGCAAAATCGTGGCGTTCATGTCAAAGACCGTTTTCACATCGGAGACGGCATCGTAGCCAATGTCATCAGTGGCGCCCGTGATACTGCCGCCTTTGATCCCACCGCCCCAGAACCACACCGAGAAGGCCCTCGGGTTGTGGTCGCGGCCCGTACTTCCTTCGGTAAACGGCATCCGGCCAAACTCCGTATGAAACACAACCAGCGTGTCTTTATCAAGTCCGCGGCGCTTGAGATCCGTTAGCAATCCATGCACCGGCTGGTCGATCTCTAAGGCGCGCTTATTATGGTTTGCCACCATCCCGTTGTGCGCATCCCAGCTCTGGTCAAACACACCGCCGCCCGAATACAGCTGCACAAACCTTACGCCGCGCTCAACCAAACGCCGCGCGAGCAGACACTGCCGTCCAACCAGCATCGTTTCAGGGCGGTCCATGCCATACAGAGAGAGCGTCTCTGGAGTCTCCTTGGAGATATCAACCGCTGTTGTGGCCTCAGACTGCATCCGGTATGCAAGCTCATACGAACGCATCCGTGCCGCAAGCTCCTGCTCAAGCGGACGCTCACTCGTAAAACCAGCATTCAAGGCTTCCAAATGCTTTAGACTGGCACGCTGCTCCGCATCCGAGATGCCCTTTGGCGGCGTAAGGTTCAGAACAGGCAGCCCCTGCGAGCGGAACAACACCCCCTGATGGTTCGCAGGCAGGAAGCCGTTACTCCAATTGCCTGCCCCACCGCCGACGAGCGCACGGGGATCCGTCATCACCACAAAGCTTGGAAGACTACGGTTCTCCGTTCCAAGGCCATAGCTCACCCAGCTGCCAAGACCCGGACGCCCCGCGAGAATCGAGCCCGTCAGCATGTGATAAACCGCCGGGACGTGGTTGTTCGAGTCGCTTTTCATGGAGCGGATGAGGGCAATTTCATCCACATGTTTGGCGATGTTTGGAAACAGGCTTGATACCGGCATCCCGGACTGGCCGTAGTTCCGAAACTCCCATGGCGACTTCATGAGCTTGCCGGGAGCACTGCGTCCTCCCGTATCAAACTTAGGGTTTCCAGACACAGCCGTGCCATCCATCCGGGTCAGCTCAGGCTTGGGATCGAAAGAATCCATATGACTGAGGCCACCAAAGCAGAACACGGAAATGACGCGTTTGATCTTGGCAGGGTGGTGCGGGATGCGCGGTGCAAGCGGATCTAGGCTTATAGATGGAGGAGCCGTGTAGCCATCTTCCTGAAGGAGCGAGAGCAAACCAAGTGCCCCAATGCCTCCGCCGGCACGCTGGAGGAAATCCCGACGCGTGATAAAGCCGCCGGGCAGCGATGTCGGTTCTGTCATACGGCCACCTCCCGTAGCACACTACGGAACATACACAAACTCATTCAAGTTGAACATAAGGAGACACAAGCGTGATCGGCCTTGAGCGTTCAGGATTTTGTACGCAAGTTGTGCTTCGTGTGACGTCGGATTTCGCTGAAGTGCGCGTTGATAGACCTTGCCAACCAGCGCACGATCTCTTGCAGGCGTTGCATCCGCGGCGAAGCCAAAGTCCTGAGCTAGTGTTGCGGTCATTACGACCGCTTGGCGCTGCACTAGCGGGTCGTTCATCAGTGTCAATGCCTGCAACGGTGTGGTTGTGCTGTTACGTGCTGCAACGGATGCCGTAATTTCTGGACAGTCAAAGACCTCTAGCTGCGGTAAAAGCAGACTGCGCTTGACTTTGACATACACAGACCGGCGCCACGTCGACATGTCGTCATCGGTGATCGGCCAGTTCATCCCCTGAAACGTATCGGACCTGAGGCTTGGATCGACCGGCGGATAGATTGGCGGACCGCCCATTTTGAGATCTAATCCACCAGCCACTTTCAGAATAGAATCTCGCACGGCTTCAGCTTCAAGTCTGCGAAGCGGCATCCGCCAGAGAAACTTATTGAGTGGGTCAACTTTTGCGGCATCCGGACGGATCATCGATGACTGCATCCACGTCCTTGAGAGCAATATTTCCCGGTGGATGGGCTTTAGCTTCATCCCGCCGGCCTGAAACTTTGCTGCGAGGTAATCGAGCAGCTCGGGATGCGTAGGCAGCTCCCCGTTGATTCCAAAGTCGCTTGGGGTTGCCACGATTCCCCTACCAAAGTGGTGTCTCCAAACACGGTTCATCCACACCCGTGTTGTGAGCGGGTTCTCTAGGCTGGTGACCCACTTGGCAAGCGCGGTTCGACGACCAGTCGTCTTGGCACTCGCGGGCGCATCCGGAATGTCAATATTTTCCGGTAGACACTTTAGAAATCCAGGCTTGACTGGGTCTCCCGGGAGATAGGCATCCCCGCGGCGGTGGATGCGATATTCCCCAAAGGCCGGCTTTGGATCCGTGACTGCCATCGCCACTGGAACCTGCTCGCGGCTGACCTCCACCAAATCGATTTCCTTACGGACAACCCGGTAGCGCTGCATTTCCGCGCCAAGGCCAGCTTCGATTTCGGCCTCCGCTGGCTGCAGCGACCCCATCTTACGCGCCGCCGCCTCGCCCTTCGCTCGAAAGGCACCGTATTCATCGCGCAGTGGTTTTAGCTTGGCTTCAGATTGCGCAATCCGCACCTCGATGGCCTTACGTTCATCCGGCGTGCACAAATCGATATCGCGGCGCTCGGTCGGCGCAAAGATAGCCGCTAACCGATAGTAATCCGCTTGCGGAAGCGGGTCGTACTTGTGGTCATGGCAACGCGCACAGGCAATCGTAAGGCCAAGAAAGGCCGAGCCCGTCGTTGCGACAAGGTCATCCACTTCATTGGCACGGGTCCGGGCATTGTTTTCGACAATGTCTTTCGGCCCAGCGGCCAAATAGCCCGTCGCAACCAAGGCCGCTGGGTCGCCGGGAGCCAGCTCATCCCCGGCAAGCTGATGCTCAAGAAATGTGTTGTAAGGCGTGTCCTGATTGAAAGCATTAATGACCCAGTCGCGATACCGCCAGGCATTCGGACGGTCTTTATCGCCTTCGAAGCCGCCGGAGTCTGCGTAGCGAACGATGTCCAGCCAGTGGCGTCCCCAGCGCTCACCGTATTGCGGGCTAGCCAGGAGGCGATCCACCACTTTTGGCCATGCATTCGGACTGCGGTCTTTTTCAAAAGCCTGCACTTCATCAAATGTCGGCGGCAGGCCCGTTAGATCAAAATACGCACGCCGGATGAGATCACGCCGGCTGGCCGGTGGATTCCAAGTCAGACCGTTTTTGCGCAAACCAGCCTGCACAAACGCGTCGATGGCAGAGAGGCCTTTGCTTGAAAATGGCTTTACCGCTGACATATTGACAGGCGCAAAAGCCCACCAGACTTGCTGTTTTGCATCTCCAAGCGTGCGTCCAAAGTACGGCGCCCCAGCACTGAGCCAGCGTGTCAAATCGCTGACTTTGCTGTCGCTGAGCTTGCCACCGGGCGGCATCAAGGGTGCTCGATTTCCTGAAACAAGGTTGTGGATGCGAGATTTTCCACCGATGCTCACCGCAAGCACCCGGCCCTTGGAGCCACTTGCCTTCAGCGCAGCTTCGGAGCGGAGATCGGTATGCGACATCACGGTCGAACCGCCGTGACAGTCAAGACAGGCATCCTTGAGGATTGGCGCGATGCGCGTGTCGAAGAATGCCTGCGTTACTGCTGGTGCGACTGCCTTGACCTTCTTAGGAGGCGCTGCCGCCAGCGAAATTATGGGCAGCACAAAAAGCGTCAGTCCGGCAGCGGCGACCCTGCTAGGATGCATTTTCTCAATCGACCTTTTGTTCGATCAGCGTACCGAAGCGCTTGCCAATCGCAAGGGCTGGGTCCAGAGGAACATCCACGGCGACACAATCAGACGGGATACTAATCACAGGCGTTTGTTTGAGTGATTTGCCCTCAAACTGAGGTAAATATGGTCGCAATTCGGTGAGCATCTCCTGCGTCATTTCGCGGATTTCGCGAAGGGTACAGACGGCTGCCGTGAGCGGATCGAGTGCCAATGCGTGAACAAGATGCTCAGGATCGCCAGACAGTGCGGCATCCGCGCAGAGGCTTTGCACATTAATGTTCGTTTGGCAGAGCGCGGCGCACTGCGGCGGCAAGTTGCCGATGGCTTGTGGGTGGAGGCCGGTTGCATCGGCGATGGTAGGAACTTCAACGCAGCAGCCGCTCGGAAGGTTTGAGATGTAGCCATCGTTGCGGACATTTCCCATGAACTTAAAGGGATTACCGGTCACAATGCCTTCCAAAATGTAGGAGCAGTATTCAACGGAGCGGCCATCGATGGCGGTGCTTTCAAACTGCAGTGGGTCCACCTTTTCGTACTTTTCGGCCATCGCCTTGCCCCATTTGTAGTACGCTCCGGATTCGCCTCCAAATGCAGGTTCATCACAGTAAAGCGCCAGGGCATCTTTTCGATGGCGGAACCACGGCACATATTCTGACAAATGCCCGGTGGATTCAGTCATAAAGTAGCCAAACTGCCGGAAGACCTCGCCGCGAACCTTTTCATTTTTGTAGTACTCAGGCCGCTCAAACATGTCGCGAAGCTCGGGGTAGAGGTCACGGCCTTTGTGCGCAAGCGTGAGGAACCAGTCCATATGGTTGATGCCGCCGCAGGTGAAGTCAATTTCAGCCTTTGGAACGTTGCAG